>Ga0182004_10005201_pt1 | contig 10596 bp, 7 predicted proteins | sample Sormic07211540_1_FD_120479 | JGI IMG/M metagenome (GOLD analysis project Ga0182004, IMG submission 120479) | Endophyte microbial communities from Sorghum bicolor roots, Mead, Nebraska, USA - 072115-40_1 MetaG | ecosystem: Host-associated > Plants > Roots > Unclassified | place: USA: Nebraska...
TCACCGGGAAGCTCCGTCCCGCACCCGCATGCCTGCTGGGGAGATGGAGAACTCCGACCAGGGCCGCATCCTGTGGGATCCGAGGAGGCGAGAGAAGACCAGGAGAGCAACGGCTTAGAAGCTCCGGCCAGAGAACTCGGCACGAAGCCGCCGCCTGCGGAATCTTAGGACCGGGGAGAAGGCCGGGAGGATGAGAGCTCCACCTCGCTGCCGCGGTTGAGGATGACGCCGTCATGGTGGAGGTGCTGTTGCCGGTCGTGGGAAGCGTGTCCACCCCGGTATGGGGAGAGGGGCCGCTGCCGATCGCGGGGGAGCGAGACCGCCATAGGTTGCACCGAGGTGAGACGGAGTGCCGCTGCCGGTCGACCCAACAAATAAGTGACGAGCCTGAGATCCAAAAACAACTCCTAAAAAAGTGGATCTTTTCCTTATTATATATATTATTATTGTGTATTCATTAAATTAATTAATGGATCTAACGTACAACTTCTAGGTACCGTTGGATATTTAGGAGTAATTTAATCTATAAAATATAAAGATATTTTAACAGATATGTGCACGTGAAATTTATTAGCAGAAGCTATGAACATGACCTATATATATTGATCATATGACCAAAAAAACAAAGCAACATCAGTTGGAAAAGTATACCTCGACATGGGACTAGGTGTCGTTCCCACTAGCAGTCGATATAGTGGGTTGTTCGATGTAATCGATCAACAATTTGCTCGGTGAAGATGAAACCATGTGTAGTCGTGCTTGCACGTTGTCAAGTACTGGATCATCACTAGGAAGTAGTTGTCAAGTACTGGATCATCACTAGGAAGTAGTTGTCAAGTAAGACTTTATGGACGTGAACTATATTGCCATTAGGTTCGACAGGCGTCAAGCAGAAGTGAGCAGTCACGTGGAGTTGTGTTACCAAAAAACATGACTGCCCTTACACACTCGAGCACGAGCAGATGTCATAGTTCGAATGCGAGGTACGTTGAAGGTGAAAACCCCTCTTATAGATGTGGTAGGTGAAAGACCAAGAGTAGAGGATATAAACAAGTGGAAGGTCCATCAACCAAAATAAACCAAAATTGTAACCATAATCATATGAGTTATTAGTAACCACAACTATAACCAAGATCATTACAATTCTAGCCATCAACCAAAATCAATTCACCATATCTAGCGGGCTAGTCGGGTCTTAGTCATAGCGTGCGCTTACGATAAGCCTTTCGCCCCTCTCAATATCACAAAAGGTGCATAAAACACACATTTATTTAAGATAAGACACCTTTAGTCAAATTCACATATAGGATTAGAACTTTATACTACACCTAGCTTGTAGTATATGCCTATACCCCTTTCATCCTAAAAAGAGTGACGTTTTAGGTTTTCGTGCCAGAAGTTTAACTCGATTTATAGAAAATACATACAATATTTATATCTTTAAGTAAATTTCTTAAAAAATTAGACTTAAAGATCTTTCCATGACACTAATTGTGTACTATAAATATTAATATTTTTTACTATATATTTAATTAAAGTTATTTCTTGGAAACACAAACAATATTTATTTTGAGACGGAGGGAGTATATTTTAGGGGAGCCTAAGGATTTTCTTTTGAGGATTAATTGAATACAGAAATTGGGCCAGGCCCAATTAGTATCCAACAGATATACTTTTATTATCTTTGTATAATTCTAGCGTTCTCTCCGCTGACACCTCCGCCCTCGCGCAAACTCCCAGCGTCGTGGTGGGAGGAGGTTGCCGACTTGCCGTTGCTGTTGGCGTTTTCATTCCGACATGTGGCCCAGGAAACGAGACCGCGGGTTGGGCTCATTGCCTCCGCTGCCCTGCTGCCTAGGAGTGGTGGGCTGGTGGCGTGCGGCCCGGCCCGGCCCGGCCCGCGCGAAGCCAACCTAGTTTTAGTCACAGAGCGCACATATCTCGCAGCTCTAGGACATCGTGAAAATCACAATGCCAACGGCCTTGCTAACCTCCATGCCGGCGATGCTACGAAGTTGTTCCAAGAAATGCTCCAGAGGAACATCGCTCTAATTCATCGCACGATAGGGGCATATGATGCCAACTCAATACTTTGTATTTATATTGTATATGATATATGATGTAGTTTCAGAAGAAAAAGGGAAAATATGACATTTGTTTCAAAACAAAATGGAGACATTTAGGCCTTGTTTGCCACAGCTTAACTTTACTAGTGAAGCTGTTTTTTTAGAAAATAGCTTTATGAGCAACTTTCTAAATGAAGCTAAGCTACTTTGGAAAAAGTGTTTGGTAAAATAGCGTCACCAACTACTTCTTATATAGATGGGAGAAAGAAATGAGAGAGAGAGAGCTGCAATAAACTACTTTTTTCAGCTTCATCTCACTCATGTTTCTGTAAGAGGAGAAGAAAAACAGCTTCACTCATGAAGCTATTTTAGAAACAAGTTTTTGGCAAAAAAAAAAACTCACAACAGCTCATGAAGCTGTTGTGAGTTGTACCAAACAGAGCCTTATTGTGGTGGATTAAGATTTAAGCCCACTCAGATAGTCAGATTGTGTGATAGGCACACGACAGGACGGCCCTTCACTCCTGAATACTATGCAATGAGAGGCCCAGGGCAACTCCACTCTCCATGACATGGCCTCGGACGAAAGAGATGGCCCGATCCGTTATTTACTGGAGTCCATTTAGCAACGACACCATCGGCCCATCAGAACAACTGGGCCGAGTGAGCAACAGAAGTGTTTATTTACACTTCATTCATATATGTACCTTTGTTCTGAAAATCATCTCCTTTTGAACTATGCATGGTCCGAGGAGGCTTCACCTTTCACCCGTCAAAAGCAAAGGGGAGTATAATCTTCAAAAGGAAATAAAGTCTCACCTTTTCACCACCACATTAATCCATTCCATTATTTCATTATTTGCATTCTTATTCTTCCATCCAACTAAATAAAACAAGAGATGAAAAGTTTGCTTTTTGTGGAGGCAGCGTTAGGCCAATACCAACGTAGGCATACAAGATCAGCAGCCTCATGAAAAATTATTAGGCCTTGTTTAGTTCACTCTGAAAACCAAAAAGTTTTCAAGATTCTCCATCACATCGAATCTTTCGGCATATGCATGAAGCATTAAATATAGATGAAAATAAAAACTAATTGCACAGTTTACCTGTAAATCGCGAGACGAATCTTTTGATCCTAGTTAATCCATAAAAAGACAATATTTGCCACAAACAAACGAAAGTGCTACAGTACCGAAATCTAAAAATTTTTCACATCTAAACAAGGCCTTAGTCCATGTAGGAGTGGATAGACCAAGATCAACACTTGCCCAACGGAGGGCACACCCCACAAACATGTCTTCTTGGCCCCATCACTCCCTGTTGTTCACCAGTTCCCCTTCACTTTTCCTGCATGTACGCAGTTGGGATGGACAAGCTGGTGGTGCCTTCACTGATTTGTCAGACGAGGCATCGGCTCCTTCTTCAGGCTGCTCTGATAGCTAGCATAGCAAGGCTACCGTCTTCTTGCTTTTTCTATCCACGCAGCGCCCGAACCTCCGTGGTCTAACGAGACCACAAGACACAGTGGTCATTCGGTGTGCTCACAGTGCATGGTCAATGCAGCCATATAGTTGTGGTGTCATCCAAAAGTAGCATATCCAAATAGGAACGGAAAGTTTTAATGTAGTACTCGTTATATCCCAAATTATAAGTCATTTCAAGAGAGTTAATTATCTCAAGTTTGACCAAATTTATATAATAAGATAATAATATTTATGATATCAACTTAGTATCATTACATTGATCATTAATTATATTTTTATATTATACATATTTGATGTTATAAATCTTTGTAATTATTTCTATAATTTTGGTCAAAGTTGAGATGCTTTAACTCTCCAACATTTTTGGAATAACTTACAATTTAGGATGGATGGAGTACTATCTATCTAACCTAAGCATATGTTTCTTGTCCCTATAACTCTTTCTCCCTATCATAATTTTCTGTGGTCCGCCCCATCTTTTCTCTCATGAGCTTAGGCCTTATTTAGTTTACCTAAAAAACTAAAAATTTTTCAAAATTCTCTGTCACATCGAATCATGCGGCACATGCATTGAGCATTAAATATAGATGAAAATAAAAACTAATTGCACAGTTTGTCAATAAATCGTTAAATAAATCTTTTAAGCCTAGTTACTCTATGATTAGACAACATTTGTCAAATAAAAATAAAAGTGCTACAGTGACAAAATCAAAAAACTTTTTGGATCTAAACAAGGCCTTATTGTAGCTCTACACGTACTACTGCCACCTCCAAGGCACCTGCTTTTTATATCAGAGTCTAGTTGGACTCTTGAAGCACACACAAAAAGCAATTCTTATCCTGAGCTCTTGCACATTTCAACCTTTTGCTATTATTAGACGTCAACTTTGCAAAACGCTCATTGGGCTACGTGATAGCGGCACCCCATATATCGGTGCATGCTCTTTCGAGGATGTTTGTGTTGGGAGATGGGCATGCAATGACATCACGTATTGTGTTGGGAGATGGGCATGCAATGACAACGTGAGTGATGTCCAAGGGAAGAGAGACGATTTTGGCATCACACCTCTTATCTTATTGTTGTAATATACAAAGCTAACTTTGAGTGATACTAAGAATATAGAAAGCTTACACACATCCCCAACCTTTAGTTTGAGTAAAAATATATTGATGTAGTAAAATCACAAAGTTGGCAAAGTGGTACAATAATCACACATTTTAGAGCGAAGAATAGGACCAAGGGTATCAATTCAAGTGCAAGACCTAGTAGCATGTTGTATGGTCCACCAGAGCCTGCAACAGGATTTAAAGCCAGTGGCGACAAAATGGTTGACTGTTGTATGCAGTAGGCAGGTTATTCTGATCGGTGGGAGTTTCATGATCCAGTTTCCGCAGAAGAATTTTATGGGAATAAAACTCTCTATTTCTATAAAACTCTTATCATCTCTCTCTTCTGCCACATTAACATATTTAATGTACATAAAACTCTAATGAAACTCCATAAAGACTGCCCTTAGCATAGGGAAACTACAACATCATCATACATCGAGTTGATTGATATGGATCGACGATCAAATCGGTTGCACGGGTTGCAAGCTAGGTATAGGAGTAACTATAGACGGCAGAAGATTCAACGTGGCTAGGCTCTAAATCTGGCTCGTTAGATGGCAGATTATTCAACGTGCACCTTTTACCTGTAGACTAGGAAACACTGATGCCGTGTAATAGCTGGGTCGGAGCCCGGGAACAAACAAATAGCATGTACGGAGTAGTACATAGTGTGTGCCTGTATGATCATACATGGCGTACCACAGGTGTCCTGTTCCCGGCCACCACAGCGAGCGCCAATTAGGGGCTCGTTCGTTTCAGGCTATTCCTGGCCAGGAATAGTTCTTGGTGAAAATTGACTATAGAAATTAAACTAGCATTCCTGGTAGGAATGGTTCGTGGTCACCATTCCCTGCCAAATGAACGAGCCCTAGTCGGAGCTACGCCGATCCATGACGCAGACCGGCCCGGGCCAGTAAGTACACGTAGCTCGACCTGATTGGTCGGCGGCCTCTCAATGATGCATGGATCCCCACCTTTCCGGTGGCCAGCATACAAGCACGCAAATCCAAGATGAGATGAGCTCCCTAGTCGTCTAGTACATCTCTATCAGTCATTAGCAGTCGTACGTGGACGATGGAGGATCGGTTAGTTTCGCGACTCATTTTCCAACACATCTAAATTTTAGAAAAAATATAGAAAAATTTTATTTTTATGAAACTCTCTCTATTTTGGTGAAACTCTTATCATCTCTTTATTAATATGGTATCACATCAGTATATTTAATGTCTATAAAACTTTAATAAAACTTCATTAAAACTGACCTTATATATATTATGCGAGTGCCCCATGCGATGATTAACTCCCAACAAGTTGAGCGTACGCGATGGAGCAATGCAAGCTAAGCCCCGGCCACCCCCACCCCCTTGCGAGGGACAGAGCAGGACGACGATGCCGGACGCCACACGGTCGGTATCCATGCTAACATCTAGTCCGTACTGCACTGTAGCTAGCTAGCTAGTTTGGCAGCATCCACGTAGCCCCGTAGGTCGCTAGCTGATGCATTCCTTGATTTGCATTGCGGGGTCGCCGGCTGCGTCGTCTGTTAGTTAGCTAAACCTGTGCACGATATCTAATAATCTTTGTTCTAGTAAAGTCAGTCGGATTAGGGGCGGTCGTGATCTTAGGCGTGCAAGATCATGATCAGCTCGGATCGGTTTAGGACTCTCGCCATGACGTGCTAAGCGCACGCGGCACATATCGAGTTGTAAACGATGTGGGGCACTTTGTATGACATGGCGTGGGGGGCTTGGATTGTGCAAGCCAGTGCCTGCTATAAAAGCAAGGAATAAACGATCATAAGCGCTGCGGTTGTGGCAGTAACAAAACCTCTTCTTCGTCTCGTCGAGTTGTTCTTCGCGTTCGTTCTCGCCGCGGTGACCACGCACCCACCGGCGCTCGTTCCTGGCGTGTTGGAGATATCCTGCTCCAACACGTGGTATCAGAGCCGTGGAAAGCCGGGGGAGGTGGTGTTCGGTGACGTAGAGGACTTGAATAGAAGACTAGGTGATTCAGATCACCGAGATCGAGAAGAAGGAGGCGGGAGCATCTACAATCGTCGTCATGGGAAGCAGCGGTGACAAGGAGAAGATGGAGCGGGCATGGAACCAGGTTGCAGGCAATCTGATCTGGCCATCCCTGTCTCGATCGAACTATCAAGAGTGGTCTTCTCACGTTCGGTGCAATCTCGAAGCCATGTATCTGTGGGATGCGATCGAATCTGACAAGGTGGAGCGAAGACATGATCGGCTTGCCTTGGGGGCCATCCTGCGTGGCGTACCCCCCGATATGCACTCCATGCTACTCAATAAGAAGTCAGCGAAGGAGGCATGGGAGGCTATTAAATCGATGTGTTTGGGTGCAGAGAGGGTGAAAGTGGTAAACACACAAAAGTTGCTTTCTGAATTCGAGTCAATTTCTTTCAAACCTGGCGAAACTATTGATGAATTTGCGGTGAGGATATCCAAGTTGGCAACAGATTTGCGTGGTCTCGGTGAGAAGTCAGTCGATGATACACGAGTTGTCAAGAAATTCCTCAGGGTGGTGCCATCCAAATATGATCAGGTGGCGGTATCAATTGAGATGTTTCGTGATCTGAAGGAATTATCACTTGAAGATCGTGTAGCTTGTCTTCGGGCGGCGGAAGACCGATTTGAATCTACAGATAAGGTTGGTCGTTTGTTGCTCACGGAAGAAGAGTGGGCGTCGAGAAACAAGAGCCGCATGATGTCAGCCGATTCATCTGGCTCAGGAAACAGGAAGGGAGGACAATATGCCAAGAAAGATCGATCTGCTGGACGTGGTGGTGCTGGGAGGACTGAGCGTGATAGACGTGATTAGGGCGATGGTCATGGCTCTGCAGGACCACCGCGTCGTAAAGGGAAGTGCAGGAAGTGTGGTGTATATGGGCATTGGGGCAAGGAGTGCCCAAACAAGAAGAAGGCGAAGGAAGATCAGGGGGAAGTAGCTCATCATGTCAATTCTGAAACTGATGCTCCACCAGCGCTTCTTGTGGCTCAAGTCTGCAACATTGTTCACACATCGAACACAGAAGCACCTCGGCTGTTCCTAAACCAGGAACATGTGTTTCCCTCCAAATACGAGCAAGGTGCTTGGGTACTCGACACGGGCGCCACGAATCATATGACTGGCTGCCGTAACTCACTGTCAAGCCTAGATGAGTCCGTGCGAGGAGCAGTGAGATTTGGGGATGGCTCTACGGTGGAAATCTGCGGGATCGGTGCAGTGACAATCTCAGGGAGGAATGACGAACATCGGGTACTGACAGAGGTTTATTACATTCCGTCTCTCAGATGCAACATTGTGAGTATAGGGCAACTGGAAGAAGGAGGTTGTCGTGTTGAAATCGACAAAGGTGCAATGGAGGTGTTCGATCGAGAACAGGCGGGAGTACGGAGGACCGTGCTGATACGTGCAGAACGCAGGAATCGTCTATACGTCATGAGGGTGAAGTTGACTTCACCTGTGTGTCTGTTATCGAAGATGGACGAAGTAGCTTGGTGCTGGCACGCGCGGTTTGGACATCTTAACTTTAGGTCACTGCGAGAGCTTGGGACAAAGGGGATGGTGGAAGGGATACTGATCATCAAGAAGTCGGAACAGGTGTGTAATGGATGTGTGCTAGGTAAACAGCATCGGACACCGTTTCCACAGATCTCGGCCTACCGTGCGTTAGCAGGACTGGAGTTGGTTCACACTGATCTGTGTGGACAGATTACACCAGCCACACCAGGAGGGAAGTCGTATTTTCTTTTTATTGTCGATGACTTCAGCCGGTACATGTGGCTTGAACTCCTGGCAACAAAGGACGAAGCACTGGGCTACCTGAAGAAGTTCAAAGCAGCAACAGAGCTGGAATCAGGCCATCGCCTGATGGCGGTCCGAACAGACTGAGGCGAGGAGTTCAACTCGGGAGCTTTTATGGCCTTCTATAGCGACAATGGGATAAGGCACAACACCACTACTCCGTATTCTCCACAACAAAATGGCATCGTAGAAAGGAGGAATCAAACAGTGGTGGAAATGGCGAGGTGCTTACTCAAGAGCATGGATGTGCCATCACTGTTCTGGGGCGAAGCAGTCAAAACTGCGGTTTATATACTAAACAGATCCCCAACCAAGAGTGTTAGAGGAAAGACTCCTTTCCAGGCCTGGTTTGGTAAAAAGCTAGGGGTTAAACACCTTCGAACTTTCGGCTGTGCAGCATATGCGAAGCGTGTTGGACCCAGGGTGAGCAAGCTGACTGACACAGCGATTCTAGGTGTCTTCCTTAGGTATGAACCTGGGACAAAAGGGTATCGTATTTACGATCCAGTGAAGAAGCAACTGATGGTTTCTCGTGATGTTGTCTTTGATGAAGAGAGACCATAGAATTGGGGAGGAAAAGCAGGCAGCACGGACGAGGTAGCAGCACCAGCAGCGGTTCCTGATACGTTCACAGTCTAGGGGTATGATGACGATGCTATTGTTCATGGTCCGACAATAAGACCAGGCGTTGATAATGAGCCTGTTTCGCCTGCTGTATCAATTCTAGTGGTGGGGGGTGATGCTCCAGGGTCACCACACACCCCGATCTCAAGTCATGGAGGACCGATGGTACAGTGGGCGACACCGCCTTCGGATGAATCAGTTGGCTCTGATGACGCGCCATTGAGGTACCGAACGATTTCTGATCTGCTTGACAGCACAGAAGAAATACAGGAGTTTGAGTACAGCGTGATTTGTCTAGCTACGGCAGAAGAACCGAGTTCTGTCGCGGAGGCTATGTCAGAAGAATGTTGGCGGCAAGCAATGCGGTCAGAGATGCAGGCTATTGAGGCAAATCGCACCTGGGATGTCAGTGTGTTGCCACCAAAGCACAAAGCCATTGGCCTGAAATGGGTTTTCAAGGTCAAGAAAGATCCAAGCGGTAAAGTTGTCAAGTATAAGCACGTCTGGTAGCAAAAGGGTATGCTCAACGACATGGAGTGGATTTTGATGAAGTTTTTACGCTGGTAGCCAGGTTAGAGACTGTAAGAGTATTGTTGGCATTAGCAGCTCAAGGTGGCTGGGAAGTTCACCATATGGATGTGAAATCGGCTTTCCTGAATGGTGATCTCATTGAAACCGTGTACGTGCAACAACGTCCAGGTTTCATAATAGGCGATGGCTCAAAAGTTCTCAAGCTTAGAAAAGCACTCTATGGGTTAAAGTAAGCTCTAAGGGCGTGGAATTCGAAGCTGGACAGTGAACTGGTTGCTCTAGATTTTGCCAGAAGCAAGTTGGATCATGCTGTTTATAGAAGAGACAACAAGAGCTCTTTTTTGCTTGTGGGAGAGTACGTGGATGATTTGATTATCTCGGGACCTAGTGTGAGTGATATCAGAAGTTTCAAGTCAGAGATGAAGAAGAAATTTAGTATGAGTGACTTGGGCCTGTTAACTTACTATCTGGGTATTGAGGTAACACAGGGAGAGGATGGAGTCACTCTCTGTCAGAGCTCATATGCTGCTAGGATCCTCGAGGTTGCAGGTATGAGTGGCTGCAATCCATGTGAGATGCCTATGGAGTGTCATTTGAAGCTCAGCAAGCAAAAGGAGGGGTAAGCCGTGGATGCAACAATGTATAGAAGTCTGATTGGGAGTTTGAGGTATCTGGTAAACTCCCGGCCAGAATTGGCATATGCAGTGGGTGTGGTTAGCCGTTACATGGAGGCTCCTGGTAAGCAACATTGGGCAGCAGTCAAGCATATCCTTAGATACCTGAAGGAAACTTTGGGGTATGGCTGCAAGTACGAGAGGGGAACTGAGCTAAAGCCCGTCCTAGTGGGCTATAGCGACAGTGACTTCGCAGGAGATGTAGAGGACAGGAAGAGCACTTCAGGTGTTGGCTATTTTCTAGGTGGAAGTCTGGTCACCTGGGCTTCACAGAAGCAGAAA
>Ga0182004_10005202_pt1 | contig 10594 bp, 8 predicted proteins | sample Sormic07211540_1_FD_120479 | JGI IMG/M metagenome (GOLD analysis project Ga0182004, IMG submission 120479) | Endophyte microbial communities from Sorghum bicolor roots, Mead, Nebraska, USA - 072115-40_1 MetaG | ecosystem: Host-associated > Plants > Roots > Unclassified | place: USA: Nebraska...
CAAGTTGTTTGCTGATGTATGGTTGGATGTTCTTGTACTTTTGTATGGCTCGTCGATCCTTTAGTACCACCGCTGCCATGTGCTGCCCTGCAGAACGGTTTCAGTGCAAGGCATCTGATGACACTCTCAGCTACAAATCTAAAATTGAATTTCCTAAACCCACTGCGGCACTACCATCAATAATTTGGCTTATGTCTTCAATCAACCAAAACAAAGACGCATCAACCAATAGAGAGATGCACTCTTGCTAGTTGATGTCAGTGTCAGTAGCAAGATTCCAAACCAACGACCCATGCCTTAGAAAGGGAAACTCAGGCACAAACAGGACTTCAAAATACTGCTACATCACTACTTCGACTAGTTCTGTTGGCTGTTGTTAGTTCACTTAACTAACCACTGCGATCCATAATTTGGAAGAGAATATTTATAGAAGTGCGTGCATTTACCAAAAAAATAGATATCAGCACAAACGTTCTTTAAATCATACTGTCCCAATCAGAAACACACAAATTGTAATGGTCATCAGACCAATAATCAATAGGTCAGCAAGCCTTAGCGATTAGCAGTTTCTTAGTTAGTGAGAACAGACATAATTCAAAGCAATTTTGTATTATGAGTTGTGACAGCACTGAAGCCGAAGCTAGCAATTCACTTGGGGAAGGAACAGGGGGACGTACCTTTTGCAGGATCTTGAGCTCCTCGCAGGCGTCCCACTTCATCTTCTTCACGGCGAACACCACGCCGTCGATGTTGGCCTTGTACACGCTGCCGTTGACGAGGTGCGCGTCGTCGAATCCCCCGGTGCCACGCTCCAGCTCCTCCACCTTGAACACCCTGTACTTGTCCAGCCACTCAGATATGTCGCTGACCAGGAATCTCTCCCCGCCAACGCCGCCGCCGCCGCCGGCGGACGAGTTCTTAGCGAACCTGCCGCCCTCGACGCCGTCGCCGCTTGCCACCGAGTCACCTCGTCGTCCCTTCGCCTTGAGCCGTCTGCACAAGCAGACCAGCAGCAGCATCTGCAGCAGCCAGAGCGCGCCGACGATGCCCAGCCCGACGGCAAGGCCGGTGACCACCCCGTTCCGGTCGTCGCTCACCACGGTCGCGTTGGGAGAGGCCGAGGGCGGCGGGGACGCTGGCGTCGTGGAGGCGTTGTTCCGGAGCACGATTGGGGGCAGCCAATTCGGCACCTGGCGGCGGAGCGGCACGAGTATCTCGGCGAACTGCTGCGTCCTGGGCTCGGGCCCGTTGAGGGAGACGAGCGACTGGGTGTCGACGGAGAAGTCGGCGGCAATGGACGAGTAGGTGTCCCCGGGCTGCATGACGTAGGTGACGAGCGCGGTGGCGTTGTCGTCTTTGGCCGGGCACTGGCAGAAGATGGGGAACGTGACCATGGTGCCGACGTCGAGGTTGGTGGGCACGAGCGTGGGGTTCACGCGCTCCACGGCCTGGTACTGCGTGAGGTTCTGCAGCTTGGTGGTGGAGATGATCCAGTAGGTGTCCCCCGGGGCGATCTGGTACTGCATCGGCGCGTACGAGTTGGGTGACCCGGAGGGACACCCGCACTGGAGCGGCACGAGCAGCGGCTCCCCGTTGGCCGGCACGGCGGCGGTGGAGAGGTTGTTGGCGTGCGCGACCATGAAGCGGCTGACGGCGAAGAGGTCGCCGATGGCGGCCAGATCGAGCGGCACGCTCGCGAAGCCGGCGCGGTAGAGCGCGTACGCCTGGCACGGGTACGTGCGGTTGGCGGAGCAGTTGAACCCCTCGACGGACGCCGGCGCCGCCGTGGCCGCGGTCGTGTTCTGCGACCGCGCCGGCGCGGGGAACGCGCACAGGCAGAGGAAGAACAGCAGCAGCAACAGCGCGCTCAGCCTCAGCGCTGGCGGCGGCGGCCGCCGCCGCATCGTGGCTTTTCGCTGTGGATAGGCGCGGCACGGGACGCGCGGGTTGGTGGTGGTGGTGGTGGACTGGTGGCTAAAGCAAGTTGCAAATCGATGTGGGTTGATATATGCGCGGGGATGCCGCGCTAGTCACCTCACCTGTGTTCGGCTGGTGTCCTGAGCGGCGGAATCGTCAAGCGCGGGCGGCCGCTTGCCTTCGTCCTCGTCGGGACTCGGGAGTCGGGACCCTTGACTTGCGAGGGCCATGGCCGTGATATTTCTCGTTTCTTTTTTCTGTAGTGGAGGAGGGGGCGAGTGGAATTCCTCTTGTTCTCTCCCACTCCGGTCGCCATCATGGGCGACTAGTTCCCGTGGTGGAGCCCTGGTTGCTTTTCGAATTGGGCTTGGACTAGCAACAGCAACAGATTGGCCCGGGTCCATGAATTTTTCCTTACCTACCAGGAGAACCGTGCACACACGGATCTGGACCTGGGGAAGTCAGAAGTGAGGTCTCCAGTGTCCGGTCTCCTTGGGTCTTGTTTACTTCCACCTCTAAATCTAAATTTTTCAAAATTTCTTATCATATTAAATCTTTAAACACATGCATAGAGTATTAAATATAGATAAAAATAAAAACTAATTACATAATTTGGTCAAAATTTACGAGACAAATTATTTGAGCCTAGTTAGTCCATGGTTGAATAATAATTACCATAAACAAACGAAACTGTTATAGTGTGACGAAATTTTTCTCTTCACGAATAAAACACGGCCTTGGTGCCTCGGTGAATTTGAGCCTCTTTCTCGCTGGTCCAAGAAACAAAACCATTATGGTGTGACTACTAGTTGGGTCTTGTTTACTTCTTGAAAAATTTTACAAAATACTATTATAATATTTTCGTTTGTATTTGATAATTATTATCGAATTATAGATTAACTAGTCTTAAAAGATCCGTCTAGCAAATTACATGCGAACTATATAATTAGTTATTTTATTTTATCTATATTTAATGTTTTATGTATGTGCCGCAAAATTTGATGTGACGGAAAATTTTGAACATTTTGTAAAAATTTTCGGGAAGTAAACAAGGCCTGGTGCTGATGTTCAAGGTGATGCCAGTGTGACCATTTCAGTATCACGCTAACGTGAAAGAGGGGATTGGCACTGTGACAGATTGGCGGTAAGTCCCCGACGTAGTGGAGAAGTTCTGCAGGAGACTGGAGACACCACAATCAATTGATATTGATTTTCTCCTCCCACATCAGTTTGAAGTCTCAACTTCTCGAATGCCTGTGTTAGAAGAGGTAAATCCAGATTTGTTTGTTCTCCATCCAAATGTGATCAATTCTTGCAAGCTGAGGTTACGTTCCTTCTGGTAAAAACGACCTAGGTTAGAGTTGTTGATTCGGTAATGGTGTTCACATTAATATTATTTGCTTCTCTCCGTATAAGATTTAGAAGACGTTTAGGACAGCGACAAGATCTTCAAAACACAACTTTGACCTCTTATTTTTATAAAAATATTTAGAAAAAATGATATATGTATATTTTTATGAAAGTATTTTCAAAACAATCTATTCATATAATTTTTATATTTACAAACTCAACAGTTTAGAAATTATTGATGATTTATATTCACAACGTTTGATCTAAACATTGTCCAAAACGACTTCTAAATTCTATATAGAGGGAGTAACTGTTCTTTGAATTAATCCTATTAATTGCAAAATCTACTGGTCCAGTCTCTTTGATGTCTGCACAAAGTAAGTATATGTGTGTCCTTATTATTTTTATATTAGGGAATACATGTGAGCCTCTATATGTGTGTGTGTTTTTCTTTTAGCAGTTATGTTTCGTTCCGTGCAAATTAAATTAGTTTAGATAAATTCACTCAAACAAAACCTGAGATTCCAATCAATGCAAAAGCCAAGCTAAATGACCAATAGGGTAACCAGATTTTAACCCTGATTTCTTTTAAGCAAGCTCTCAACCATAAAAAAGGATAGTGCTAGCCATTGAGAAAAATTGGCTATGTTGCTGTCGGACCATGAAACAAAGACACAAATAGGTGCTACAAGGCCAAAAGCTCGTATTGGGCCCAAATTACAAGGTTTAGGCACTACTGGGCATCCAAGAGACCAACCCATGAACAGGCCACAGAGCTTCGCTGGCCACACCAAGGCAGGCGCAGAGCAAGCCGTTTGGTTGGCCTGCTGGATTGTACGCGCCTGCATCGGCGGGTGCAAAAGCAAAGATACGGTGGCATCAAGCACAGATGGTGTAATTCACTATGCAAACTGTATCACAAAGTCTAAGACAATGTCTAAGACAATTAGTTGCATATTTGGATGAAAGGAAGCTTAAAGTAGTTCATCAAAACTAGTAATCAGCTTTCATTGCTTGTATGCATTGCACATTTCATGGTTTCGAGGAAATAGAGAAAAAAAGAGAAATTTACAGTAGTTTACAAAAATGAGTATATATATAGAGGGAAGATGGCAACTGCTTCTGGATCCTTGGCCTCTCATCGGGTTCCAAAGCGACTAAGGCCAGACCTCCCTCTCATTGGGTGCGGTGCCAGTAAGTGTGGGAAGATTGTGCAGGAGTATCAAGTGAGGAAGAAGTATCCCAATTTCCAACAAGGATCGTATCTTCTATAAGTGTCTGGATCGCTGTTGATGGTTGTCAACCATCCATTTCAAACCAACAATCAACCAAGAAAAAGGATAAATAATGAAATACAATGTGGTAATAGTTGTTTAGCTGACAGAGTTTCACAGGTTTTGGTGAATCTGTGTTATGTAGAGTGTTATCCAGAAAATAACGAAATAAATGGACAATGTCGATGCAAAAAGCATATTCCACGACAGCGTGGGAAGGAGAATATTCTAGAAGGGACCAGAATACGACCCCTAAAGGCAGGGCTCACCTGGAAGCCACCCAGGTCCACCGCCCTAGCCTGGCCCCACATGGCAGCGGCCTCCTCTCACAATGTTCCACTAACCTAAGTTTTCAATCTCCACAATCCTTTTAAATCGGTTTGATCTAAGGGTCACGGTTCATCCCACCGGCCTATAAAAAGCAAAGACACCCCCTCAGAAGGCAGAAGGCAAGATGAATTTAGTTGAAGCTAAAGAGAAACCTCTCCACCATACAACCACAGTAGAATGATGCTTTTTAAGCAAAAACAAATCACCAATTTTATATGACCTTGTAGGCTTGCTTTTTAAGCAAAAACAAATCACCAATTTTATATGACCTTATAGGTTTGTCTAGTTAGAAAATAAGGATGCTCTCTTCAAACATTTTTTAATTCACTATGTTATGATCAAAGCAATGATGATTAGTCATTAATAGAAAAATAAACCAAAGGATATAATCATTACAATATGGGATTAGCCATTACAAGTAATAGGGAATCAAAACAATGTAAGCATTACATTGCGTGTGTGTGAGAAAAATTGCGTGTGTGTGAGAAAGTATGGCAATACCATTATGTTAATGATACTTAGGCAGTTTGGATCAATAGCTTCTTTGAGCATTGATTATTATTTAGAACCCGTTGGCTAAGACAATGATTAAAAAGAATAAGCAACCAGGTGAATATCTAGTCCAAGAACCGTAAAAACACTATTATCAAAAAGATCACACCTGAGAAATTATCATTATGCACCTCTAGGGTTTGGCGCATTGGGTCCGTGTGGTGGCAGCGTGGCCATGGGCTACCGTAAGGGTGTTCATGCGTCTTGGCCTTCCCACTTGTAGTGGCGGAGCTCGTGTCCTCTAGGGCCACAAAGGCGATGCCCCGCCTTGTCCTGGCGGGAGCGCTGCAACAGTAGCCATTGTCCTGTCGGCTAGAGCTGCGTATGGGGGAGACAATCACACGTTGGAGGCAGGGAGGATCATGGCTGAGGGTTAGATGTAAGGAGAGGGTCACACTTGAGGAGAGGAGGAGCTGCGCGTGGGGAGAGGATGCAATACGATGAGAGGCCGAGGCAGGGGCGGAGCCAGAATTTGAGCATAGAGGAATAGAGGGCCTATTTAATCCCACAATGATCATACATGATGAAATACATATAACACAATAGCATAGATAGTATAAACAAAATTTTATTTTACAATATACATAAAAGCTAAAAAATCATTGAATATTACAAAGATAAAGGGAACAAAATTTAATTAGCACTTGGTCTCTAACTTTAGAAAAATATCACGGCAATAATAGAAACAAAGAAGATACGAAAGAGAATATAAAGACTAGTCCTAAATAATATAGATGCAGTTGGAGGTACATGAAGAAAGAACAAACAAGTAAAGTATTAACTATATTTGTTAACTAGCTATTGAATTGTACCATATAGGAAAAATAAAACAAATAAAAAGACTAATCCTAGATTATTAGAAAAAATAACCAATTTAAGTACTAATTAGCATTATTACCTTGCTAATTTAATGATTGCTTTTAAAAAACTAGCTAATTAAGGAAGGAGCACTGTGGAGGCACTCACATGTTGGTGGTGTGTTAGTGTGTAGGCCCCCTCATCCCCTCCCTCTCTCTGCCACTATACCGAGGACCATACACATGATCCTATCCATTAGATTTGAGTGAATAACAAGAAAGTAGACTCAAGCAATCTAGACGGTTGATTTCTATGATATTTTTTCTGGGTACTGTTTTTGTGCGGATGTGGGATATCTCAGTGGGAGAGGCTTATAGGGTAGACTTAACGATAAAAATAAGGGTAGATTAGTAGTTCAGAATAGAGAGCTAAAGGGACGGTTTCATAGTTTTGGGGCCCAAACGAGAATCGCATAATATTTAAGACCAGACATGCAATTTACTCTTTTTTTAAACTAACAAGTAAGCATGAGAAGGTATCGTCGCTCTCACTTTGTTAGGTGGTCCCATGCTGCTATTTTAAAAAATACAATAGAAAGTGCTTGAAAATTTCAATGAAATATGGATGGATAGATCATGCAAAAATGAATGCTCATGCAAAATCTACGATTTACAAAAGAGAGATGCAGCTTGTTACTTGGTGTGGTTGTGGATCCACACCAAGAGTAAATCTGACCCGCTTGCAAGCTGAGTTTTCTTGTTTCCTCCTTGCACATAATTTTGTCGTCTCAAATGCATCTTTTCATTATTTATCCATCAGTATTTTTTTTGAATTTTTTAAATAATGTTTTGATGTATTTTTGAGAATGGTCTATAGGAGCACCTAAGGAGGTGGGAGCACACGGATACATTCTCAAGAAAGAACCACTAGTTTGGCATGCCACGTGGACTACAATAGGTAAGAACAAAAGTTTTTTGTTTTTTGCACGTGTGGCATGCGAGCTAAGAGAGATTAGTAACAATAACAAAATCAAAATTAAAGAAGACCAAGTTAACAGCATTGAATAGTCAATTGTCTGATAATCTCGTACGTTTTAGGTAGCGAAAGAAGACGCAAATCAACCTCTTACATATGGCTTTGTCAGTCCTATCGTCCGATTATATTATTCTCTCACTTATAATTTGCTGCCACCAGTGACCCAGTGAGCACTGTGATGCCGGCGGCCGTTAGTGCGATGGCGTCTTTTGGCAACAGCTGGAGACTCTGAAAGTCACGCACGACCGATCGATTGACTAGGCACTATACGCTAGCTAGGTGCTGGTGGCTCATCGTGGACATCTCTTTCAGTACATCCTTGTCTGCCCTGCTTCGATCTGTTCACGATGCTCAGCTGGTTGGATGTGATCAACAAACTTGTACGCTCTACAGAAGCAGTTCAATCATGAGGGGAGAAGGGCAAAATAAAGGTGGTTTTCATCTGACCAAATCAGGATTGCAATGGCGTGGAGTTTCTATGCAATAACAGAAGTTTGTTACTTGGCGATATTGAGTTGAGTTTTTCAATTTTAGATAAATTCAGTTATATAAGTAATCGAAATTGATTATTTTTACTCTCAGTATCCATTTCCCACGCAATATATATTTAGATACTTTGTAATCTATATTACCAATTACTCTATATGTATTTCATCTTTGTGTTCCACCTCGATAAGTTTCTAATATGTATATAGTTTTTTTGAGGGAATTAATATGTATATAGTTGAAATTTTTTCTTAAATTATATCAGTTCTTTTAGCATCTTTGTGTCACATCATGAATCTATATCTTGGATTTAAACCATTTTATCTTATAAGTCGTTGCGATTTTTTTATTCACATGTTAAATTCAAACTCTATTGCTTATTGTATTTTTAATTTAAATTTTTTCTTTTATATTTTATTAAAAAGTAGATTATAGACCCTAGAGTCCACTCTTAGTTGCTATAATGGCATAAACATGTAATATGGTATTCAAGATGTTTAATTTCATCTATGAAAGAATTGTAATATTGTTTTATTAAAAAATAGTGTTTATAACTAAACTACCGATGTTGATGCCACGTTTCAGTCAATTCTTAGGGTCATTGGTCTTTGGTTTGGTAAGGGAACATTTATTTCACAATATAAGATTATATTGAGAATTTGTGCATGTGTACTTGGTGTATAGTATGAGCGGCACGTATGTTTACTTTCAACTTTCATCAATAGAATTAGTTATTAAATGTGCTCAGAACTTTTTTGTCTTCTGTTTGGCTTCAAAACTTTGTTTTTGAGGTTGCCTGTACCTTTCTTTTGCTTAACTGTAATAAGAAACAGCTATATGCATTAGTCGATGCACAAGCTAGGATATTAATATATTTCTTTTTCTAAAAATTTACCAACAGTACACTTGGTGATTTATAAACATATTAAATCATTTATGGTTATCTAATTATTTTTATAATAATAACTTATATTGGTAGTTTAGATGCAGGTTTGAGGTTTATATTCATTTTATAACAATAGATGTGGGTAGTTTCGTTCCGAACTAATGGGGTTATTTTATATTATATTTCAAAATGACAGAGATGGTAATTTAGATGCAAATTTAAGATATATTTTTCGTAATGGTAGTTGTGGGTAATTTAGATACAACTTTAGGAAGTCATTTTAAATTATATTTTATAATGACAAAGGATGGGTAATTTAGATATTAAACTAAGTGTTACTTTATGTATATTTCATAATGGCACATATGGGTAAAATTTCATGAAATAAGATAAATCAAATGACTAGTATTGGTCATGATGAATAGAGTCTATCGAAGTGAAGGTTACTATGATATTTTCTAGATTTTTTTCTCTAGCGTGTCTTATAAGAATTATCATGAAGACTCTTTTGAAGTCTGTAGCTAGTAATAGTACGATGAAGTGAAAAGAGCTTCCTAGTATGGAATAAGTCAAGAAAATGTACTGCTTTTCAATATACGAAAGGAGATAGGTTTTTTTTGTGATGAAATTTCAACAATACACACTATCGTTTTCGTTATGCATACCAAACAAGATGGTCCAATTGTTGAGTGCAAGAAGCTATACATATTACTGGACCATCTTATTTACCGAACGGACCAATTGTTCGGTAATCCGCTGTTTGGTTGGCGTTGATAAAATTTAACTCCCGTCACATTAAATGTTTGGACACATGTATGCATACTAAATATAGACTAACTATTTACGAAACTAAAAGTACAGTTAGAAAGTAATTTGCAAGACGAATCTTTTAAGTCTAATTAGTCTATGATTGGACACTAATTACCAAATAAGACAAAAATGTTACCGTATTTGTTCAACTTTAACACCTCAACCAAACACCCTCAAGTTATCCGGAAAGTTATACAAGCTCCAATCATTTACCGAACGGAGCTTGTTTAGCTTCCTGGATCAAGTGAGGCATTTGTTGTATATATGAGTATTTATAAACCCTCATGAACCGTTGCTATGAAAATAAAGACTTTTCTCCAAAAAATTATCAGCCGTTTAATGTAATAGTATGGATCGAAGGGGTAGTAGTTTATTTAAGTTGGGACAGCAAAGCAGATCGATTGGTTAGCCGGTCCAAGCGCTGGGCTGCAAGCAGATCTCTGAGAGAGTGAGAGATGCCATCTTTGTCTCCTGCCGGCACCTTAACGTACGTCTCCAGACTCTCGCCACTCTCTAAGAAAGTGGTTTGGTGCTAATTATGGGGCCTAGTGCTAATCAACATATCGCTCTTTTTGTCGAGAAGGACCTCATGGATATAATCGCTTTGGTGGTTAGCGTGCCGCTAACGTATAGTATAGGAAACTCGTCGTTTGTGTCCTCAAAACTAGTCCAAGAAATTGGATGCCGCCTATGACGATTACATACATGTGTTACATCTACTGTGGTGTGCGCATGAACGAGAAGAACTCGAGTCAAAGCCACAAACTTTTTTTTGTCCTCGTTGAACTGTCGTACGTGGAAATAGGGAAGGAATTGAAGCCTTGTAGGGGCCAGAGTTTTTGGTCAAATAATTGATAGACGGCATGTCCTCGTCGTCAATTGACGGACGGCAAGTAGCTAGCCGGCCCAATTGCAAGTTGGAGCAGACGAGGCTTGGCCGCCTGGGAAGCTCCTCCAGCTGCGAGTGAGAGGCTGACAAAACGGGACCAACCTCCCCGCTCCATATCTCCGTTCCCGCTCTAACAAAGCGCGACAAAGAATACAGAGAACCTTCCTACGAACATCCGTCCATCCCTTTTAATCCCCGACAGGACAGCCCACAGCTCACAGCCTTCAACTCACCCGATTTGGAGAAAAGAATTGGCTCTACGAACCA
>Ga0182004_10005203_pt1 | contig 10594 bp, 10 predicted proteins | sample Sormic07211540_1_FD_120479 | JGI IMG/M metagenome (GOLD analysis project Ga0182004, IMG submission 120479) | Endophyte microbial communities from Sorghum bicolor roots, Mead, Nebraska, USA - 072115-40_1 MetaG | ecosystem: Host-associated > Plants > Roots > Unclassified | place: USA: Nebraska...
ATCAAACGTGCATACGTACTCTGGCATCAAGTGCTTTTGCATGTATGTGAATGCTATTGCTACCCCTAGCAAAGCAAAGAAGGTCTCCTGCCCGAAGAATCCGAGAGGGTACATACAGGTGCCATTCCTCCATCGGATCTGGCCACCAGCACTAAGTTTGACAACTCTGCAATTCAAGACCTGATGCAGGCCTGCCAATGCCACGATTATAAACAAATTAGAAAATATATTGCAACCTTTATCACTGCAAGTGTTTTTTAAGCCATCTGATGCCTTTCTGTACACTCTTTTTTTTTCATGTGATTCGGGAGTAACTTCTAATAAAAAAATCAGGCATGGCCAAACATTGCAGAGGAAACACTTGAATAATCCAACGCAAGCTTGGGGAGCATAGAAATTGTGCTTTGCTATCATAGGTACAAAATGACTTGCACTGCAAACTATGCCGTGGAATATGATTTTTAAAACATTGCACTTGTAAATTGACTCAAACTACCATGCCTCTGTACTGAAATATCCACACTTACGTGGAGATTACTTCCACAACTACAACTGTATAAAACCTTAGAAATTTTACTGGAAAATACAGAGAAGAAAACTTATACCAGATAAGTTTGTTAGGTCTGTTCTTTTGCAGAAAGCTCCAGAAGATACTCTGCCTCCCTCAGGAACAACCTTGTCAGCTGCTTTTGCCCTCTTCGGTACACTATACATGAACGGTAATTTATTTTTGACTTCCTTTTGTGCTTCTCGTCACTTTCACTGAGCATAAAGAAAATGGTTTGCATATCGTTACAGTAAAACATGAGGTTGATGAACAAAGACATGCTCTAAAATCTGTTAGCTCCATGCACATCTTGAATATTGGGGCTATTCTTGTTTTATCCTAAAATAGTAATTTTCAATAGTGACCCCATAGTACATTGCAGGAAATAAGTATAGTACCATGCATGGATGTGAATTTAAGATAAGAGAAATAAAACTAAAAAAACTCTGAGAAAAGCCAAAAAATGATCTGCTCACCTCGCGCAGTCTTCTGACTGAATGGAATCAAACTGCTCAAGCAGTTCGGTGTCAGATGCTTCTGTTCCAGAGCCCTCGTCAAGTTCAGCCATTCTTGCAAAATGAATGGGGTGATGATCTATGGATTATTCTTGATGCTATACCAAAGACAGATATATGATCGAAAATACATCAATAGGAAGATAAAAGTGATTACTTGACCCCAAGAAGATCCACAAGCAAACCCAGTGCACCCTGATCACCACAGACCTCCCAAATAGCACTTTGGATCTCTGCATCAGATGTTTCTCTATCTTCACTAGATCCAACCTAGCAAGAACAAATTCGGCAAAGGCCCTAGAATCAATTTGCAGCATAATACAGAATCTGTTGTATTTCAAGTTTAGATGTATTACATCCAAATAAATTCTTTGAGCACCTCAAATATAAGTGTAGTCATCAGTTAAATAGGCCATATAGAATGATGCTGAAAACAAAAGCTAATCTTCATCTGAATGCTCAATTGCTTCATGAATACTTTTTGACGGTATGCATAGCCAGTAAAGCTCCTATTCATGAATGCAGCCTTCATGACATGGATCATGGATGTGATGCCAAAAACTAGTGCCTCCATGCAAACGACATGAAATAACTATCATCTGGCGCTGCCACAAAAACAGGGGCACATGCAGCAAATTATGTAGCTGCACACATTACAAGAGTGTGAAAGCACCCATGCTAGTTAGTTTTAAGATTTTTTGAAACCTAAGGACTCCAAGTTTTGTCATAGGATGAGGATGTCAGCTAACAAAGCATGCCTAAATCACGCTACATGGAATTCTGCCATTTTGGCACGATAAATGGCTAAGAAAAGATTCTTACGTGCACAGTCACTAGTCTCCTACTCCCTTTCAGTATACAGTTATCAACAGATCAATTCAGACGTAATCGCTGATTACTGCATCTCCAGAAAATGTAGTATGACACCTTAAGAATAAAATCTGAATCTAAATCATGAGATTATATAGCCTTAGGAGTCAACTCTTGGCTTAAAATACACCGTAAAAAGTGCTAACCTCTCCAAGTAAAGAAGCAACTTGTTCAAGCTCATGTTCTTGCATGGCAATCGTCCGTAGGGTACTCATAAATTCCTGAGGGAAAACATTTTTGTGAAGATATGATGGAACTTTGCGTTGACCACTCCAACTAAAACTTGAAAATGGACTAGTATTTTTCTTGCTATCCTTATCTTCACTGGAATGGATACCAAAAAATCCATTATCAAGCAATCTTCTGGGTAGGAGGCATCTCAATTCGCCCTTCTGTAAAATACAGAAGACACACAAAGTGAGATTCATGGAGGTAATGAAGGCTTAGAGAGCTTGATCTGGGTGCAGTCATCATAATCTTGGGCTGTCCTGAGCAGGGACAAATCTTGAAATCTTTGTACAAATTAACAGTCAAAAGCGATATATAAGGTACTAATAAGCAAAAGGTACTTGTTACTAGTAGGCAATTCCCAAAACCCTGGCATGTACAGGGCACCTTAATATAATGACAGAAGCAATGCATGAATATGATCGAAAAGGGCTAATCCCTTGGCAGTACCTGCATCTCTAGTAGCTGCATTTTTGTATCAGCAGACTGGATCTGTCTAAGAGCTTCCAAAGGATAATGAACCTGCACTTAGCAAGTAACCCGAGCTTGCTTTATTAGATACATCTTACGTAAGTATGCCAAAAGAGGGGAAAATACTGAATCTTAACAATTTAATCCTGTAAACACGTGAAGCTTTTCAAACAGCCAATTGAATAATTGTACGGTTTCTTAGTAACTTATACAAAGGACGAGACACAGACATGCTATTCTATGAAATTTCAAATCCTAGCTCTATTGACTCAGCAATAAATGAGAAAGGAATTAGTAGTGAATAATAACTTGACTTCATCCTTTTCTTTCAACTTTTGACAGCAATAGAGTTAGGTTTCCAAATATCACAGGATGGTAAACTGATTAGTATCACAATTTTTTAAGCCAAACATATGCTTGGTCAGTTTAATAGTCCAAATTCTGACCTTTCTTTATTTATTGGCTACAAAAGATAAATGGAAAAATTCTAAATTATTATCTTTTAGCACATACATCATTATGAGGGTTACCATGAGATAATCATCAGGATTGTTGTCAACCACAAATCCATATAGGTACAATAGTTCCTGTAAGTACACAAAGTACAAAACTTCATCAGTATGGCTATTCTAGTTGTTAAACTATTAAACATGGAACAAAACCATCTTTTCACCTCTAAGTATGATCAGTGTGAAATCTAGAGCAATAATTCAGCATTTGCACTAGAAGTAAATCCATAAGCAACTAAGGATATATGAATCCATGTGCCACTCAAATGAAATAACCAGACCCCAGGGATAAAAAAAGGCCACATAAGCTTCAAGCAGTGCATCCCCCTCATTTGATTTTGTTTGCTTTTAGATTATGCATCGTCAAGAAACATTAGATTGTTTTCTGGATTTCTTTGCCAAAATTGTAACTAAGGCCTAAGAATACAGATCTAAAGGAATTTCCTGTAATGGTTTCTATTGTTCCACAAGAGGCAATTACACAAGTATCATGGTGCCGTATTAGTATATTACAAAAAGTGTGATAGAGATTCTAAAAAAGAATATGTGAGACAAAGAGAGTGATCCAAGTCATACAACGGCAACTATAATAAAAAAACAGAAAGCTAAAATAAAAAAGAACAAAACATTAGTGGTAAACTAATAACGCTAGATCTACACATTTTTTTTGAGTAATACCTCATTTCCTTTGTTGCCATAGTTTATGCAGATCTCTGCTCCAGCCTCAGCAGAACTTTTATCAGCTTCAGAAAGAAACAAATACATACAGTTAATCATAATGGGAATAATTATTTTACTGAAAATATTAGCTTAAAGGAAAGCCACAAAGTTCATTTATCATGTGGTGAACTATACAAAAAGAAGGTTGGATCATAAAGTTACCAAGCAAGAGGTACATTGAAGCAGGAATTCCAGTAGCATTTCCCACAGAATCAACTTCCCATGTTGCCAGTGCCTTTACATCTAGTGAATACAATCAAACTAGCTTATAACAGGGATTAGGGAAAGAGTGATGCTAGACTAAAGATACATCATACATGTTTACTTTATTGTCAAAAAACAGGCAATACTTTGTCAGAGTTGATGAATTAAATATAGAACCCTTACTATGATTGCAGAAATCAATTCCTGGGACAAGGCCCTCAACCCAAATTGACTCTGTGTTACTTGATTTAGAATTGTCGTCAGCACTATGATCCTTAGCCGTAACATCAATTTCCTGCCAAAAAAAAGAGCAAGTATTTTGGCACAAGAACATAAGGATGAAGAAAACCATTTAAAAGTAATAGTGAAGATGCCAGAAAGCACGAGTAGAAATGATGCCCATGGTATACCAGAGCCTCATTAAGTTTCTTTAACTATTTCTATGTTAGGAAAAGGACACCCACTCGAGCATACAGGTACAATTATGATACCAATCCTCCAAAGTCAGAAATGGTTCGAGACTCAAGATTTGTGACCATGACACAATGTTGAATTCAGTTTCAACTTTTAAAACTCTGCAACAATCCTGAGGCTCATTTGATGGTGGGGATAGTACATTTACCTACTCCCTACGTTCCAAATTGTAAGATTTGTGACCATGACACAATGTTGAATTCAGTTTCAATTATGATACCAGAGCTAGGTTGAAATTGACCTGTTGGGCAGGGGGGCTAGAATAGCAAGCATCATTGCCGGTTCTGATTTGTTCATCGCCACAGGACCCCGGAAAAACATAAGAATGAGGCAGTGGTATGTTCAGTGCTCGAGTCCAGAAGATTGAGTTTGCCCTGTCAAAGACTCATACTGTTGATTAGAAAGAAAAATAGCTGGAGATAATAAAACTGGGATGTCTATATGGGAGTTTCATTAAGCTTTTGATTATGTACACTTGTGGAAAGAACTAGTCCTTGACACCATCACTTTAATCAAGTACGAATTGCAGATTCCTTAATGCCGATCAAATTTTCATCCTGACCACAGGAAAAGGAAGCAGGTACTTGATGCTAGATATTGAAACATGTTAACTTTTTTTGAATGACTAATACAGTAATACCTTGCCATGCCTTATTTGGTTCAGCTATGGCTTTTTCATGTGGCTAACTCATTTATGCACGTGGCTATACTGAACAATGAGCATCCAATTGCATGGTAGATTTGCAGATACAATAGTATAGCTATGCAACACTACTAATCATGGTGAAAATGAACTCCTAATTGTTATACTATTGTAACAGATGATACCTAACTAATCTACACTGTCATAAACAAAAAATAACCACAAAAGATTCTTCTGTTTCTTCTTGATTACAACATTTCAGGATTGTCTTCTTCTCTTGATTCTCCAATCCCATGTACTTTTTACAACATTACACTAATAAAGCATTGTCCACAGTCCACATAATGACATGATCAATCAAGATGGTAAAATGATATCAAGTGAAGTTTACAGTATGTCGTTTGACTCGTTTCTAACTTTAGTACAAACAAGAGTTATTACATACCAAAGGAAGTCCTCAAACAGCACTTCAATTGAGCTGCAAAACAGTTTTGATAGTATTAGCATTTAACGAATGGAAAATTTCAAGCGGATCAAAAGGAGTACATTTCTCAGCAAACATGCTACAAGCATTTGTAATGAATCTTAGTTTCGGAGAGAAAGGCCAGGAGGCACCAATTTACTTGAGAGGGAGTACAATAGAGATAGATTTTTTTTTTTTTGCTTAATAAACATAATACTTTATGTATCAGGCAATAACAATGAACCTTTCAAGAAAACAGAGCCAGATGGCACTGGCTTACTTGAGGAGATGGCAGAAGAGAAGTGATATGGAATGAAGTTAATATTTATGTGCTTAAGCATGATGCAACATTCTGTCAATTTTGAGGCTCCTAACAACTCAATCAATGAGACAAAGATAACGACCGGGCACCTAATAAATAGATACCCATGCACCTAAAAAGCTGAATAACTGACAATATTTTAGAAACGCCTAACTGATAATTTGATGCTAAGCAGAATGAGATTAGGCCCTAGCGTCAGTTCCTTGGTTGCACAAAAACAGGCCAGTATTTGCGCATAAGAAGTGATGCAGCATAAAAGAGTTAGAAGAATCACCAGCATTATTACAACAGAATCAGAGTGAAATTCAAATTTCAACATGAGGCCATGAGAGCATACATAGGTATGTCATTATTTGGGTGTTGTTAAATTTGTGAACTGATGGGTCTTAAGTACATTTTGAAACAAATATAAAATCATGAGAGATCCAATTAGATCAATAACATAAGATCTGCAAGTGTAGTAAGGGCTAGCTGAAAAAGGCTATTCAGACCAAAATAGACTCTAAAAGTCAATAAACCAAAATGGGTAACCATAAACAACACTAGAAGTGAATTTCAAACACCTTATAAACTAAATCCATACCTCATAAATAAGGTATATACAGTTTACATAAATGCCACCACGCTGTGAATATCATGACAGTAAGATTTCTACCATGAATCAACTGAAAACATCCTAGATGAACACAAGATGACAAGACTCTTGCCATCACACAAAAGTGGGCAATGCCTCTCGAGAAACACTAGTCATGCAGCATCCTTGTGGAAATCATCATGTCTGTAAAATACCATCAGGTGTAATGCTGTGCATTGGGGGTGAATCCAAGACAAACAATCACTGGGGTCTTAGTCTGAGAATGGATGTAATCACTAGAAACTATTAGCACTATACACAGTATTTTTCCATTGAAATTCTCAAGATTGTATGGGTCCGGCTGACCCCAGTGGCAAGCCAGGCCCTTGCATTGAGGCCCCACAGAAATTAAGATTCTATGATTTATAAACGACAATTAAGCATGCAGCATGCTTGCTAAATAAATATAAGAACAAAATGGTGAAAACTAAATCCAAACCTTTCTGATTCATCGACATGTAAAAGCTCCTCAACGAGTCCTTTAACCTTCTCATCAAATGAGGATTGCAATGACTTCCTCTGAAACAAAATCGCAAAACAGATTGATTGTCTTTACCACCCAATATCCCCAGCACAGAAGTCTAACAACAACAGTGTGCCCAGATGAACCTGGATCACCGTAGCCCGATGCAGCGTCGTCCCTTCCAGTTCGGCAAGCTCTTCCTCAGTAAACCAAAGGGAGCTCCCGAAGGTGCTCGGAAGCATATCCAAATATCTGCGATTGCAGTGACACACCACTTCAGCTACGGTTCAAACTACTTCCATGTGCGGGGGCAGGGGGATTCAGTAGCGGATCGCAGTCTTACGGCTTCCAGAGTGAGCCAGGGCGTCGGCGCTCGGCCATGAGGAAGAGCATGACGAGGAGGCGGTCGTCGACGCGTCCCTCCTCGAAGAGCGCGTGGCACCGCGGGCCAATGAGTGGGTCCTGCAGCACCCGCATCGGCGTGATGGCGAGATCGAGCGGCACCACCATCGCCACCCCTGCACCGCACCGGCGTAACTCCCGGATGAGCCTCGTCCGTTCGGGGGAGGGAGGGGAGGGGAGGGGAGCGTTACCGTCGTTGGCGCCTGGCTCCGGGGTGGCGGTGGAGAAGACGCCCAAGCCCTTGCCGCCGCATGCGCGGATCGTGCAGCCGCGGAGGTCGGCGCCGTTGGCCTGCGGAGGAAAGGGAGGGGTCGGGGTTTATGGTTTTACGTGGAAGCAAGGGTTGGACGAGATATGGGAAAGGGAGAGGGAGGGACCTGGAACCATTGGAGGAAGGATTCGAGCTTGGCGTCGTCGTCGGCAGCGGCGGCTGCCATGGCAGTGTTCGAGTTCGACGAATTGCACGAGAGAGGTGGAGGGAGCTGCAGAAGGAAAAAATCGAGGGGCCTGATTACGATCAAGCCCTTGGGCTGACAGATGGGCCTGATTAAAATTAGGCCTATCCAATCACGCCTACTCTATCTATCCTTAATAATAAACAGACAAAAAATTTTAAAAAAATCGTCTAGGCTGTTTTTCGTCTAGCCCATTCTTTTCCATCTATTGCTTAAAAGAAAAGTGAATTGAGCTAATCTAAAATTTCTCGAAATAATTAAAATCTACTGCTTAGTCCATTTTCACCTATAGTGCTACTAGTGTTTTTCTATTCTATTGTACAATGTTTTGCATTCTAAAAGAGTGCTTGGGACTACTCCACTCCATGTTTTTCAACTCCACTCTATATTTTTTAGTCAAACGGTTTTAGCTCCACGTACTCTGTTTGAGAAAAAAAAAGTAGAGTTGTGAGAACACGTGAAGAGGTGCTCCACAAACCTAGGTTTTGTGGATCTGCTCCAATGTGGAGTCGGTGGAGCAGTCCCAAACACTCCCTATATTCTAACCCTATTCTATCATAGCAATTCTAGAAATGTAAAAACATAGTTGAAATTGCTCAAAGTAAAGAGAAGGTTAGGAACACGACAGTGATTTTCTGAGATATCAGAGAGTCGTCACTCCTCACTAGTCCTCGTTGGAGCACTCGCGCAAATGGTGGTGTAGCTCCTCTTCGATTTGCGCAAGGACCAAGTGCTCTCTATGAGCTGATTCTTTGTCTCTTCGACGCAGTGAATTGCCCCACAACCACTCACAAGATGAGTTGGATCATCCACAATCTCTGTCGAATGATCACCACCGAGCCGTCTAGGCAACGACGATCACCAAGAGCAATAAGCATATACTCTCACTTAACCATGACAAGCCTAATGAGTGAGGTCCTTAACAAATATCAATCACCCCACTAGGCTCTTGCACTCCGTTGAACTCCAAATGAATGCCTCCGCCGAAGAAATGGGCAAGAGAGAGTCAATGCATGAATTGGACATATATTTATACACCCCACATGTGTGGTTCTTGTGGCACCCGTGTGGTGGCTTAGCGTGTGATGCCAATTAGCGCGCGAACCACCTAGTTTGGACTCGCCATAATGAGGACATAGGTTGACGGTAAGCAACCGAACCTCGAGATATATCATTGTGTTCATCTCTCTCTTGCCCAATTTGGTTTACTCACTATCACGCTTGTATTTACATCCATAGTATTCTTGTTAGTGTGATAGTTGTTTTCCTAGTTTCTTGTGTAACTTGCAGAGTAGCTCCAAAGTAGCTTGTAGTTATAACTAGTTGTAGTTAGCTCTCTAGTTCTGTTGTGTAGTTGCTAGTTTATGCACTTGTGTGATACAACCTAAGACATATCAACTAGAATTGATTAGAGGCTTGCTTGTGGTGAAATAGAGCTAGAGCAAGTAGTTGCATTAGCATCTTATATACTAATCAACATTTGCCCTAGTATTTTGTGAGTTTGTAGGATAATTTTTAGAGGCTATTTACCCCCTCTAGCCATCTAGATCCTATCAATCCGTCTTTGTGGAATTCAGAGCCAATTTTAGTGTTCACGGTGCTCCTAGTTCCATCTATGAGGGAGTGTTAGATTGTAAACGTGCCTCGGCTTGTGAGCCTCTCATCCTTGGTTCCCCATCATGCCTATATGTCCATGCTAATGGTCACTAAATAATACATCGCACATTTTCCCAACTCTATTATGTTTTCAGTGATGAGCGCAGGAAGATAAGACAAGTTGAACATACAATATTTCAAATTTGGAGATTATAGTGTTTTGAAATACGAAGTTTAAATATTACATAAACAATTGTTTTCATATGAGTTGCACATGTCACTTGAGCTTGAGGGGGGCGAGCAAGTTTAGGAGGTGGCTCAAGAGGAGAGGTAGTCTCGCCTTGAAGGAAGCTGCTCAATGAGGCCAAGGCAAAGTTTGGGGCCAACAAGGGTCCTTCTATGCATGGCTACATGATAGATCTCAAGGGGAATTAGAGAGGGTGAGGACATGATGAAGAAGGCAATGATGAGAAAAGAAGAGAAGCTATAGGGTAAGGTGCTCTTGACCTTATGGAAGATAAGGAATGATGTGGTCCTCAACAACAAGATAATGGCTTTCACCATTGATGGTAATCCACTAGAGAGTTATGTTGATCAAGACTTGGAGGCCCCCTACTCAAGCCAAAGTCCAAGGCAATGGCAAAGATGATCATTGATAAACTGAATCATGGTCTTCTTGAGGTGTGAAGTTTGGTTTTAGGATTGTTTAGTTGTAGATGGGTGGTGATGTTTCAGTTTTTGAGTTGGGTGTGGCGATGTTAGTTTTGACTTGTTGAGGCTAGATGTTTGGCACACCCAGTCGTTAGTGTGGCCCTTTTTTAGTTGTTAGGCTTATCTTGTATGCTGGTAAGAGCAACTCCAGCAGGGCCCCTATTTGAGCCCCTATAGCTAAATATGGGTGTCCAGGCAAAAAACAGCACTCCAGCAGGGCCCCTACTAGAGTCCCCAATTTGGAGTGGGCACCCAAATCTTCCCTGCAGCCCCCATTCCTGTTGGCCCAACAGCCCAGCCCCCATCCTGCGTGGTGTGGCAATTACCTCATCACACCGAACAAGCGCAGCTTCGCCCATCTCCCTCC
>Ga0182004_10005204_pt1 | contig 10594 bp, 11 predicted proteins | sample Sormic07211540_1_FD_120479 | JGI IMG/M metagenome (GOLD analysis project Ga0182004, IMG submission 120479) | Endophyte microbial communities from Sorghum bicolor roots, Mead, Nebraska, USA - 072115-40_1 MetaG | ecosystem: Host-associated > Plants > Roots > Unclassified | place: USA: Nebraska...
ATCAATCTTTCTCGGTATCAATCCCCTTGCCCTCATTCTTTGAGAAGACTGCTTCTATTTGGTGGGAACAACTCCATCTATTTGGTGGGAACAACTCCAATGCAATCATGCTCAGCTAGGGGAAAGGCGCATTAGACAGAACTCCAATGCTATCGTGCTTAGCTAGGGGAAAGTCGCATTGCATTAGAACATAAGAGAAGAAGCGAAGGGAGTTGTTCAAAAAGTTACTACCCAAAAACTATCTCCAAGATGCCAACAACAAGTTACAATCCTTCGAGCAAGTTGACAGGGCTGCAAAGAGATTTGATTACTTACTCAGCCTCACAAGCAAAGAAGCACAACGATAATGTAGGGAAGAGAAGATTCGAATACCAGTGACTAATTAACAGTTGTCGCATAAACTGCTAAAAGGTACTACTACAGATAAGAGACGCGGCAGCACGATTAGCCCCACCGAAACTTCTAGCAAGTACCCTACAGGATAGCACATTTGCTGCCCTGGCTCTGCGCCATCCTCCGGAACTCCTCGTTTTCCCTTTGAGCCTTCTTGAGGCTCTCCTTGAGCTTCTGGATCTCCGCTTCTGATTTCAGCCTAGCTTCATACGCCACCTTCTCAGCTTCCAGCCTTGCGTTCTGTTCTTCCATGAGTTGCTGTTGCAGCTTCTCCACAGTGCAGTTTAACTTTTCCTCGACCTATATATGAACATGCCCAAGTCAATGTAACTTTTAGATAAGTCAACTTGTAAGAACAAAACATTCCCAACGTCCATTTTGCATGATTTCCCTTAAACAAACAGAGAGCCAATCGCCATTGACAACTTGACATGGTAAATAGTACTGAGTTGTAAGTCTCACGTGCTAAATAGTAATTCTAATGATAAAATTGCTGCAGACTGGACCAGTAATTCTAATAAAAATCTTAAGATCACAAGTTCTATAGATTCTTATTAAATAAGGGGTTATAGATTAAGAAATAGTTTCCAGTCTTTCAGCAAAACAAGTTTCATGATATACAATAATGTTGTGCTGAAGAAACCCTTGCCCAAACAGATCTTGTGGTCCTAGAAATTTACACGTGTTGCAATATCTTAGATGTCACAGATGCATTTAACTTAATTCCGGTAAAATAGCATCCCCAGAGCATGATTGATTACAACTAAAGAGGTGTTGCTTTGCAAAGCATTCATTCAAGATATAGATCTTAAAATTCCAAATGTGTTTTTGAATAGGATAAGCTCTTACCATGCTGGTTATGTGTGCAAGCTGTTCATCCCTAGTTCTATGAATCTCCTTTTTCAACTCAGATATCTGCTCTTCTGAATACCCCAAGGTATGCACCTCTTTTTCTCTATCATGCACCTCCTACACAAGACGAGACAAATAATAAGAACTAAAATTCAAAACCCGAATATCAACAAATTTACCATTTACCTTGATGCGAGTGAACATTTGATCTGAAAATGGTTTTCCTCCATTGTTTGCACAAACTGAGTCCACTACATCAAGCAATTTGTCAAGTTGCTGCGCTTGGAGCCTTCGGTCATTGGTCATGTTATCGAAGACGACAACTCTGTTTTGGCATAGCTCAACAACATTCTGTATTCAAAACAACCATATATATTAACTTGACTAAAGGCCATATGACTAAATGATGTAAGAGAGGCGAGAAGTCTATTATGGCAGCAAAATAACCTGCAAATACTCTGGCGCATTATTTAGCATGTTCTTCAACTTAGATTCACCAACTAGATCTCCATAAGTAAAAACTAAAATCATGTGGTCAACAATCTTTTCCCCAAAGAAGACCTTAATGGTCTCAATTGTACTTGCATCCTCTCGAGAAAACCGAGATGTGGCAGAGAAAACCATCAGAACTGCATGTATCCCATCTTTAGCCATGTTCATACATTTAACAATCTCTTTACCAGCTTCATCAGATGAAATGCTCATATCAAATAACCCTATAGGAAGTTTAAGTTAGTAACTAGCCCAAAATACAAACTTGAACAACATCGCAAGAAAAGAACCAGTGGCTGTGAATACCTTTTAAATATAAATATATAATCAGGGACCATCAGCAGGAGCATTTTCTAAGTATTCTAGGCTTTTAAAAAGGTGTCATGTTATACACAATTTTCATATTTCACAACTCTCTATAATGCATAAAGTTACTTTTACCTCTTGAACAAAAAAAATGCAGTGTGAATAGATCATAAAACAAAGGATAACTAGTATGCTTCACCACGCAACTGGGAAACACATGTGGAACCTTCTCATTCATTAAGTATTTTAAGTATGGGACTTTTCATATTTTTCGCGGACACAACTGGCACATATTTCGTTAAAGAAGAGCAAAGTCATGCACCCGAATCCAGAAGTGGCTCAGGTGGCAGAGTTCAACAGTTTTTACTTTTTAATACACAAAAACAACCGAAAAGCGACCTGGACCTAGACTTTTCATATTATATAGTAAACATATTTTGCCAAGATGAAAAAGACCTCCAAAGAATGAAAATCCGTTCATAACAGTGGCACTTCTTCATATGGTAATAGCAAGCATCAAGTTTATCAATATAAAAAGTAACTTCAGTGAGTAAACTACATCATGTATTGCACTATACACTATCATGCTAAACGTGAGGGTAACAGATGGCTTCTCCACTCAGTTTGAAACTTTGAATAGATAAATAAAGTAACAAACCATGGGTCAAACATCATAATATCAATGACACTTCTATAATAAAGGATAGAAGTAACAAACCAGAGAAAAAAAGACAGATAAGGATGAAATGTGGCACAAGATCAGATATAGGCATCACAAATTTATAACACCAAAAAGGCCAACAGATTGAACAGATAGAAATAACATTGAAAATGGAAGTCTTACCTGGGGTATCAATAACATTGATGGTGCGGCCGTCCTTCAGGGTAGTGCTTCCCAACTGACAAGTATTAGTAACACTGGCATGTGAATATTCCGATACAAATGCTTCCCGTCCAAGGATGCTATTTCCAGTTGCACTCTTGCCATAGCCAAGTTTCCCAACAAGAACAAGAGTGATATCGGCACTGGGCAACACCCATTCATCATCGTACTGGCTTCCACCCATTACAAGTGGTGGTGACAATGCTTTACAAGAACTGTTCAGGTAATCAGGACATTAGGACTTCACTCTACCAATTATCTTAAATGACTGACTACATTCAAGTTATATAACAAAACTAGCAAATGAACAGATGAAAGAGAAGTCCCTGCGCATCAAATCTACTTATCAAGTATAGCCACAGTTTAAGCTGCATAGACGCTTTCCAGACAAACTTTCTAAAATGATTAGCCAGTGGCCAAATTAATTGTTTTAAGTTTAAATTAAGGAAGGTCGGGTTAAATTATCTTTATGAATGCAAAGGTTCAATTGAATTGTTATGAAAAAAATCATGTTATCTCAGGAAAAAAAAACTTAGCTCAAAAGTCCTGTGCAAAAAGAAAATGAAATATATAAGACTCAAAATCCCCAATCTTTTATTTCCATTTATTTATGGTAAGATTTTAAAAAAATCATGGCATGTCAGAAGGCAGATATAATGGATGAATCATTATTTTATTTTTATTTAAGTTAAAAGTGCAAGAAAAAGTGGAATGGCCATACTACCAATGAATGCCAACAGTTCAAATCTATATATTTTGACCATATATGGTCACTAAAGAATATTTGCTGCAACGGGGCAGGACAAGGCCAAAGTATCTACCAGAAGGCTAGAACAAGTTACCCTAAAATACAACTTCATATCATATATATATCAAAAAAAGGAAAAACTTCAGTATGGCACACCTATTCCAAATCAGAAACTGAAACCATCCCAAATCTGAACCAAAACTTACAGCCTTCACCAGATTAGACCTATCGAATGATGAAATTGACTGTGAACCACCAAAACTACCAAAAATTTCAAATAAACCGACAGTGCCACACGTATTTTACAGTCTAGACTAGTTCATATGAAAAAGAACAATCAGGGATTAGAAACCACTCGCTTGTAAGGGACCAGGGTTGTGAACCACCGACTGTGTTGAGGTAGGGAGTTAGATCAAATATTATTTCAAAAACAAAGAAAGATGCTTGTAGGGAAGAAGGACAAACTCTGTTAAGATAGAATTGTAACTCTTGGACTAATTTCATGTTGTTCTCTCCCTCAATTTTCAGAGGGCTGCTTATATCAGCAAGAAAATCCACACTCCACAGCAGATTATATCACTGCAAAGAATCAATTATGTACTACCGGTGTGCAAGCAAAGCTGATCAGTGTAGTGGAGTGCATCATCAACTCTACTCAATTTTGATTACCTAATAGATCCTAAACGCATCTCTGATGCCTAAACAAATTCCCATAATCAATAATCAAGATGGCTATATATTGCGCAAAAATCTAAACTGCTACAGCGCTGCCAGATTCTTGGATTGGATTGCAGGGAAGCCCTTCCGTCCCAGGAGTCATTGTGCTAATGCGACACAACAAAATAGGATGGTTCTAGGAGTCAATGGTGAATGGGAAGCTACAAGATAGGATGGATTCAGAACTCCCAGATTAATTCCACCTTGTTTCCTCCCTATTCTTCTCAAGTTCTCAGTTAGCTGCTAACCAGCTAGAAAAAGTTTTTAAAAAAAACACTGGCATGTATTGTCCTACAGACTGCAAAGCATCGATTAGTGTAGAGCGCATATAAACGAATTCCCAGACTCAACAATCAATATGCCGCTATATTGCCCAAAAACTCAATCAACAACATCGCCGCCACACCACACCGGGACAGACCCCCGGATTGCTGGTGGAAATAACAAGGAGCATACTTGACAGTAAAGAAAAGAACACCCGCGTACTAGGTACCCATCAGAACTCGATCTAACATCTCGCCATCAGATAGAGTGACTGGAGAACAAACCCACAGCGGCCCGAACAAAACCCCCCAAAATTGGCGCACTCCTCCTCATCAGATCAACAAAAAAAAAATAGAATCCACCATACGCACCGGCGGAATTTCTATCGGAAGTTCCCAAATTCACGACGGACTGCGCAGATTAGACCCAGGAAGAAGAAAAGCAGAGGGGACTAATTACTTGCTCGCGAAGAACCGGCGGCGCTGCGCGGCGCGGCGGAGCAGCTGCGGGTCGCGGTCAGGGGTGCGGTCGGTTTATCTCCCGGTGCAGAAAAAGGACGCCCACCGCGGGGACGCCGTGTGCCTACGTGTGGCGTTTTATAATAACGGCGCAACTGTGGGTTGCCGTGTCGTAGCGGCCCTGCCGACTCCTGAGTTCTTGATGATTTTTTTTCTTCTCTTTTGAGATTACAGTTCTTGATGACTCCTCCTGCCACCGCGTTGCGTGGCCTCGGCGGAGTGCCCCTGAGCCGTCCGATCTGCGTCCGCGTTCCTGTGGGCGGGGAACACGAGCCGCCTTGCCGGGCCAAAACCGGAAGCTGTTGGCCACATCACCCGGTATGCTCCTCCTTGTGTTTTAGGGATTACCGAATTAGCTCACAGGGTGTTTTCATGGTCTTTGAGGTTACAAGAGATCACTGGGCCAGCGACGGTGGCGGTCGAGACGGTAGTAGAGGAATGAAGTGGTGGGGACGTCATCCGCCCAGTGGTGGGAGAGGCTGGTTGCATAGTGTAGACAGCTGGACGACCAAAGAGGGAGAAAGTTAGGGTTAGCATGGCGGTAATAGATAGTGGCGGTGGTGCGTCGATGAAGGCCAAGAGGTGGTGGACACACGAAGGTCACGTCAGATTTGAAGAAGTTTAGGTTAGGAGCGGTCACGGTCAAGGATGATGCAAAAGTGACGAAGATGCCGCCGGAGCCGAGCGGGGTGGGTGCCAGTGGCGAAAGAGCGCGGTGAAGAAGACGAGTGAGAAAGAGGAGGGGAGTGAGTGCGTGGAGAGGAAACAAAAACATATACCCACCGTCTAGTAATGTCTTATTAAAGTGCATTTTTTTTCTTTTTCTTTCTCTCACAGATTTTCTCTTTCCTTAAAAGCTTTTTTGTCTTTAAACACCTCCATGGTAACAGTAGACTAGATTGTAAGGGTCATAGTAACTAAGCATGAATATATATATTGCAAAGATATACTGACTATATTGTTATTAACAGTGAAGTTGTCAAGTTCATCAACATCGAGATAATACCTCGCTAGTAATAATTGCAAAATAATAAATCTAAAAACCGCTCGATTGTTTTTTCCAACTAATCGGCAAACACCATGTAGCTGGATTATCCTCATCCGGTGTCTTTCCCACGTCATCTTATTTAACTTGGACGAGGTATTCAACGAGTTAGGGTTAGGGTTAGGGTTAGGGTTAGGGTAGGGGCTGGGTTGATCTATCACCGACTAATTTACAATAAATTAAGGTGAATCTAGGGCAAAAAAGTAGATCAGCAGTAGTGACGGGCGCGCGGGCAGCAAGGTAGTGGTGGCGATGTCGACAAGGGAGTAGAAGGTGGCAAAGACGGTGCATCATGGTGATAGCTTGACAAAGACAAGTTAGTGTAGGGTGGGTGGCGGTGGAGGATTCCGCAGCAGAAGCCGCCAAAGATGGGCATGGTCGGAGTAGGGCAAAGATGGAGAGGTCGGTGTGGTGGCAAGAGACGAATATGGATTTGGATATGGGGAGCTGCCAAAGATGTGGTGGAAGATGGACATGGAGGGTTGAGATTGCAGGGGAGGAAGCGATGTACACTGATGAGCTATCACGATAGTGGCGACTTCTCTAAGTTAGGAGTTGTGGGAGAAAGAAGAGAGGTAAGGAATAGTGGTTGCTAGGTTGTTGGATGAGGTCCATTGGATAATCCAAAAATCAGGTGAAAGATTATACTCTTTACACCTGAGCGGCCCATTGAAAACTTTTTTATTAAGTGCATGTTTTTTAAATAAAGATATAAAACATGTCTCATATCTTATATTTATCAAGAAAGTAATTGATGGTACAAAAATATATCACTTGACACAAAACAACATCTAAAGAAGAGTGTATCAATAGTGAGTCTAGTCGTCTTTTTTCCTTTGATTATTGACCATCTAAACACCCTCGCCATCCAAGGCTAGCCTTTAATTTGAGTGTAATCCTTGATGCATTCTTTTCTATCTGATTGTTACTTTGCCTTTTCTCCTACCAAAATTATTGTGCCTACTCAACGATTTCAAACGGATGCTTCCTCCCTACCATGGTGTCTTTGATGATAAATCTCCCTATCTCTGTATGTTCATTGTTGTTAGCATGCATGTTCTAAATTTGCCTTGGTGATTTATGATTTTTACGTAGTTTCTTTCCATAAATATTCTCATGTGTTTTGTGATAAAGAGGTTGAAAGTTAGTGGCATGACATAGCTATTAGCGAAAGATGATGTGGATATCTTGCACGTTGAGATAAAAAATTTAGTGGATATTTCTTCATAAGAGATATAAATTGGACTTATGTACTTAATCCAGTACAACAATAGAGATATTTTTGTGATTAAATGAAACAATGTTGCACATATAAATTGTTGTGCATATTGTCTACAATTTATTTACAGTACTGAATACAAACTGTTGTGCATATTGTCTGCGGTATTTTCTTCTTCCAATCAAAGACAATAATGAGGAAAATCGTATATTAGGTTTAGATACGTCAAGCGTCTTTCGCTTGTAGCAAGTAGCTTTTGATTGTTGGGTTCAATGAAAGCAGCTATGTGAAGATTAATGGATTTTGTACTACAACTATTTTATGCAATTAATAATCACAAAAAAACATCAGCCAAATCCTTGAACAACAATGGCACTGCACAATTGTGCAGTCTACTCAATTTAGACAAAGTGTAAAAGCAAAACAACATTGCTGCATTTTTCTAATAAGACAACTTCATAATTTACTGTCACACTATCTCATTATGAAAGACTGATCTTTATTGAATTGCCCTTTCATGCGGACGTCATCAGGGTCTTCATAGGATGTTTCCATACCAAGATACATATTTACCACGGCAAGCACTAGGTCACTACACAAAACCTACCAAAGGAATATAAAAAGGAGAATATATTCTCATTTATCTCATCCATTTTTTCCTCAATTGCTCATTTTGTACGGTGACCTATTGGTTCGATACATTCTAGAGAAACCACTGTAGTTGCCTATGGAACCAGAACACTAGACCTTCCAAGTTCGAAGCTGAACGTTATTTGACCAAGCCACATGGCCTCGGTCAATTTAAATTAAAAATACAATATAATGTTAATCATCATGTTTTTTTATCAGGTGTTGTAACTTTCTTCTTTCCCATATTTTAGTGTCATGGCAAAATTCTAGATTCACACTCACATAGATGCATTAGCAACGGTAATAATAAATTATAGCTAAAAGGGAATAACAAATTCATGCTCTACAAGATCATTGATGACCTATATCATGTCTAGTATGTCTTAAACATCTCAAGTGTCTTCCTGTATTTATTAAGTTGTCCATCTTAACTTAGTTGTATCAAATAGAATTGTTGATTGTACTCACTTTATTCTATGTTGACCATACAAAGAGATGATACATGCACATGGATTCTGCAATATACTAAGGATAACAGGTTTTGGAACTAAATGCGACCCCTTTTGGCATAACTGGCCTAACATGATAAACATTCCAGTCACATATCCTACTGTCTTTAGTGAGAACAGAAGGGGAAAACCCCCTAGTGATTATATATATTAAGAAGAAAAGGAAAGGTTTATGTAGGGCTTTAATCACATGGAAAGTCTGTTAATGTTTTTATATATGAATTACATTTTCTTGGAATACCATTCTTGAAGATAAAGCAAACTTCTCCTTTTATTTTCTCTTTCACTGTTTGCAAACAGATTTGCAATGGATGCATATACAAAATTAAACTTCATTTATGTTTTTGTGCAACAATCGAAGTTTGTTGACTAAACCCCATGATTGTCTCAGAGTTTTAGTGGCATGGCATACCGGCCATATTTTGGAACTGATGGCAACCTTTATCAGAAGATTTATGCAACAATAATGCCATTCAAAAGTCATGAAACAATCAGTGTGAGAAATAGTTAGTAAAAACAGTTTCTATATAGACATCTTTAGGCTCAAAACAAAATTATGATGGAATTCCTAATCCCATTTAAGTCACTAAGATAGATAGGCTAGGAGATCATTATGGAGAAAGAATTTAGACTACACCACTGAGGAAGGGGATTAGTGTAGCACTTTAGATTGGATAACATGGTAGACAAGCAGTCGTTGGAAATTAAACCTAGATTAATCAAATATAGATAGATGGACCTTTAATTAAGCTAAATAAATTGGAGAGCTAACTCGCAAAGATTAGCCAAACTGATTGCACACCTTTCATTGGTCCAACTAATGCTTGGTTAACATCATATGACTCTGAATGGAAGTTTCTACATGAATATCCGACTTGCAAGTTCCCTGAAAGGCTGGAACATGAAGGAATCAACCTCAAAATTCAGTACTTTTATTAATAAACTAAGCCATAACAAAAGAGGTAATCTTTTGTATATTTTTTTGAATAAGATGAATAGTCAAATTTAATGAAAAAAAATCAAATGTCTTATAATTTGAAATGAATTTACAAATATACTAGGTACTAATTTTGTGTTTCTTTTCGCGAAGTAATAAGGCCTTGTTTAGTTTGCAAAAACTTTAGTACTGTAGCACTTTCGTTTTTATTTGACAAATGTTGTTCAATTATGAAGTAATTAGACTTAAAAGGTTCATCTCGCGGTTTACAGGCAAACTGCGTAATTAGTTTTTATTGTTATCTATATTTAATGTTCCATGCATGTACCGCAAGATTCGATGTGACATGAAATCTTGAAAAATTTTGGGTTTTTGGGTGAACTGAACAAGGCCTAAGTAAGGCAATGTTTAGTTCACCCAAAAACCAAATTTTTTTCAAAATTCTCCGTCACATCGAATCTTGTGGCACATGTATAGAGTATTAAATATAAATAAAAATAAAAACTAATTATATAGTTTACCTGTAAATTACGAGATGAATCTTTTAAACCTAATTACACTATGATTAGATAATATTTATCAAATAAAAACAAAAGTGCTACGTTCCGAAACTAAACAACGCCTAAGGCGAGTCTCTCGCCGTAAATAGCACTGGAAAAAACTCGAGGTTGCTCGCAGAGCTCGCTGCAGCCGAAATATTCCGCCGGCACCGCGTGCGGCTTTGGAGCTGGCTCGTGGCTTCTGTAAACGTGGGGGGGTAATGGGCACTTGGGCAGACACGTCCCTTGGCCACGTCGCACGATACTATTGCCACGTTGAACTTGAAGGTTCACGAGAGGAAGGGAAATACGTACAAGTTAGGCTATCTCCAACAGGAGAGCCATTTGGAAACCCAAACCCAAAATAGGTCTCCAACACAATACCTATAGCCTCCAACAGAGAACCTATACAGAAGACTCACTTTGGGTATCAGGAGAGGCATAACCCAAATTTGGGTATCCTCTCTCCTCGAGACCCATTTGCAGAGAGTGTTGTCTTTTAGGTCTTGTTGTTGGAGAAGACTAAAAATAGGTATGGAACC
>Ga0182004_10005205_pt1 | contig 10594 bp, 7 predicted proteins | sample Sormic07211540_1_FD_120479 | JGI IMG/M metagenome (GOLD analysis project Ga0182004, IMG submission 120479) | Endophyte microbial communities from Sorghum bicolor roots, Mead, Nebraska, USA - 072115-40_1 MetaG | ecosystem: Host-associated > Plants > Roots > Unclassified | place: USA: Nebraska...
GATTGTGATAGAGCAAGTGAAGTGTGGAAGAGATTAGAGGAAACATATGAGGGCACACCGGCGGTCAAGAGTGCAAAATTGTATATTCTCAAAGATAAATTGACAAGCTTCAAGATGAAGGATTATGAGAGCATTCCGGAGATGTTCCATAGATTGCAAGTAATTGTGAATGATTTGAAGGCCTTGGGTGAGAAGATAATTGATGATGATGTATCTCATCGATTCTTGATGTGCTTACCTCCAAGATGTGAGACATTAAGATTAATCATTATAAGAGGAGGATTGAAAGAACTTACCCCTAACAAAGTACTTGGTGATGTCATGACACAAGAAACATACCATGTGGAAAGGGAAGGGGTTGACCAAGATGAGAAGAAAGATGAAGACAAGAAAAATAAAAGTGTGGCATTCAAGGCTAGTTCCTCCAAGAGCAAGGGCAAAGCAAAGAAAGAAGAATCAAGTGAAGACGAGGAAGTTAGTGATATTGATGATGAAGCACTAGCTCTCTTTGTGCGCAAGTTTGGCAAGTTCATGAGGAAGAAGGGCTATGGTGCAAGAAAAAGAAGAGATCAAAATAAGAGCAAAGAATATGTGAGAAGATGCTACAAGTGCAAGAGCAAGGATCACATTGTAGCGGATTGTCCCTATAATAGTGACAATGATGAGGATGAGAAGAAGGAAAAGAAAGTAAAGAAGGAGAAGAAAATGACATTCCAAAAGAAGTAGAAGGGTGGTGGCTATGTGGTGACTTGGGATAGTGATGCTTCTTCAGATAATGACATTCGAGAGACTTTATTCTGTCAGTCCACCTCTTTTACTCTTCTTGAAACCCCCATTGTAAGAACTTTGTAGCATTCAACCGAGTAACATGCACTTGAACTATCTTTGAGACTGGACGTAGGGCCCCGGCCTAAACCAGTATAATTTGTTGTGTCTTTTGGATACTACCATCATCTTCCTAGCTACCATCATCTTCCTAGAGCAGTGCGACATATGTATAAATTCACTCATTGGGTGACAAAACACTGACAAGTTCATTCCCTCCAAAACCTTGGTTTCATAGATCTGGAGCTACTGTGTAGCCATCCGTAGCGCTGTTGTGTAGCCAACGGCAAAATAGGCCATTTCCATCAAAACTATATGGCATGTTTGGATGATACCCAAGAAAAGCTTTTGGGCCTAGGCAATGATCCCAACATCCATTTTGTCAACCTAGGGCTAGATGTTGTTGCCTAGCAATCTCAAGCCACCAACCAAACAAGCCTTTATATTAGTTTCGTGGATGTAGAGCTGCTATGTAGCCTAATAGTTTCATGTAGATTCACGGTGGATCTCAAAACAACCGGTGGAGCTGCTCTATGGTGAATTCTAAACCCCGATTCACTTTATCTATGATAGAGCTCTACCAAACATACCTGTAGTATCCATTCATCCAGCCATAAATATTGGTTGAGCCAGAATCTGTACATAATGTTTTCTTAAAACATGACATGCACCGCTACACTTGTTACATAACATGCACACGTTCACCTATACGGAGATATTCCTGCACATACACTAGTATACTACTATAAAAAAGTATTTATAGCAACACCTCTTTTTTTAGGGGCGGCTCAATCTAAAACCACCTCTAAAAATGGTTCTCAAAATGAACTCTCCCTACAAATCGATTTGTAGAGCTACCTCTGTAAGTAGCTCTATTTATAGGGATGGCTCTAGATCTAACCGCCCCTACAAATCGATTGGCGACCGGATCCTAAGACACCCCTACAAGTGGACGTCGAACAATAGAATTACGTATTAAAATTTAATTTTTTCAAAAGATCTCAAATGAATACATGACCAAAATGAAATTTGTAGATCTAGAAAAGTGATAGCACTTTGTAGTAGACAACCTTTTTATTTGTAATCATGTATCTATGGAAAATTATGTTTGAAGTTCTTACATTTAAAATTTGAATCTTTCTAACGATATCGGATGAAGAAATGACAAAAATAAAAGTTGTAGATCTCAAAAAAAAATATAAAACTTTGTATTTGATAACTTTTTCATTTAAAATCATCTATCAAAAGAATTAGGTTCGAATTTCCCAAATTTAAAATTCAAATTTTTTAAACGACCTTCGATGGCGAAATAAAAAAACCAAAATAGTAGATCTCGAAAAAGTTATAAAAATTTATAGTTGAAAACTTTTTCATTTGAAATCATTTATCCAAAGAAATTATGTTTGAATTTCTCATATTTGAAATTCAAATTTTTTAAATGATCTCGGATGAAAAAATGATACAAACCATCTTGAAATGTTATAAAACTTTATGATTGACCACTTTTTAATTTAAATTCATTAAGGGTCTTAAATACTTATTTTAAATTTGGGTGAACATAAAATGAGGAGGACGGGTATTAGTTTGAAACCCCAAGGCCGCACAACGTGCATTCTTGCGTAATTTGAAACTTTGGGACGGTGCCTGCCTGGTGGCTCTCTGGTAGGATCCCCCTTAGATTAATTTTTTCCCCATATTTTTAGCTATTTTTGTCTAAATTTGTGATTTTTGAAAAATGATTTATAGGGGTGATTCTCTAGCCGCCCTTATAATAGCCGTACCTAAAAATCATCGATCTTTAGCCACACATGGGTAAAGGCGGCTAGCCCAACCGTCCTGTAGAGGTTCAGGAGCCACACCTACTAAATATCATGTGTGGTAGTAGTACGCTTTTCATACCTAGACCGGTAAATTTCAAGATCATAGCCACTAAAGATTTATAATGTCATTAGCAGAGAAACGACCTTAGTCAATGGCCAAAAAGTATTCAGTCCTGGTATAAAATTGCAATCGTGAGTAAAGGGAGGACTGGGATCATTAGTCTCGGTTTATAATACAAACTAGGACCAATTCCAGCATGTCGTACCAGTTGTAATGGTTACCAAGGCGTATCAGTGCAGGAGGCTTTAGTCCCGGTTTGTGTCTCAAATCCGAACTAAAGGTGTCTCAGAGTGAATTTAAAAGGAAAGCATATCTTACCTAAGTTAGATGTGTGGTGGAGTTAAGATGACAACGTGTGCAAGGACCAAAGTTGGAGGTCTTGAGTTTGAATCTCTACAACCACATCTCTTTTTTACCCAATATACACAGCTGCTTTCTCTATTAGTGTGTGTTTGGTTTGTGGGTATAGATAAGTAGCATTTGGTTGGTTGGCCACTTGGATAAGGACAATTAGTAAAAGATAATATTTTTTTGGAGATACTTAATGAACGTCCTCCTAAAACGCTACGGAATGAGTTTTCCGTATTTTATTATCTTGATTATTAGTAACTAAATTAAGATTACTAGTTAGTTATATATTATTAATTTTGTAATTATGATGGTAAGATTAGTTTTGGTAAGTAATATTGATTAGTGAATGGCTTTTGTGCCAATTAGGGTAGTAGTAGTAGTAGTAGTTCTTCTAATTAACATAGTCTATTTTTAATTAGTAATTACCATGTAAAAATAAGTGTTTATACTTTTTTATTAGTATGCAATTAATTATTATTATTCTAAAATAAAAGATATACTCACTCGTTCTAAACTATAAATTGTTTTTGACTTTTTTAGATATATAGCTTTTGTTATACAATTAGATACTAGACTTCTTATATAGAAACATAGCACAAGTTACGTACCTAAAAAGCCAGAACGGCTTATAATTTTGAACAGAAGAAGTATTTATAAACTATTTTCATCCATCCAACAAAACAATAAATGGTTCGTAACATAAATTCAAACACATTGACGGCGTGGATGCTATCCCGAAGTCCATGGATACAATTATGCTCTCAAATCAAATACATTTTAATAATTATATAACTAGTTTGGGTTACCTATAGTAGAACCTGTCAACCTGAGTGACTAAGGTTCAAGTTCTAGATTTTTTTTTCGTCGTCATCATTTGCTACAAAAATTGTTCTTTCGCATGCATCACTACCTCTAGCCCCTAGTCTGCATCGGGCCCTCCCCTTGTGCCCGCGGACTTGGACCTCTCCAAGAGACGCACACGCACTGATGCACGCGCGCACGCGTGGTCACTCCTCTGCAGTTGCAGTTGCAGTTGCGCAGTATCTGATAGAGTAATAGATGCATCGGGGATGTGCTTTGGTTACTTGGACACCCAAAGGGGAACCAGCAAGAAAAAGAAAAGCATCCAAGAGGGCGGCACTCGCTCTCTGCACCAGCAGATTTTGCGCTTGTAAATTCATGTAATCATTTACTATCTTTTAAAAATGCATTCATGTAACCGAAGATGGTAGACATATATGGTGAGTATCATCAAGCAGATGTCCTCGCTGCAATCATCATCACGTCTAAAGCAGCGTTCATCATTACGGTTAGGACAGACTCTGTCACCCCCACCGCGCACTACGAGCGCATTGCTCGATTACTACATGTGTGCACGCCTCAAATCCGTTCCCGGTAGCTGTATCTGCTCCGTGGTAAGGTGATATATGTATACAACTCGTATAAAAACTAGGACGCATTTCTCGTATGTAAAATTGAAACCCAAAATGTTGTGGTTACGTATGAGAGCAAGAACCATTGTTGCTCAAAAAGAAGGTTTGGACAAGTAAGGCTTTGTTTAGTTTACCCAAAAAACCAAAAAATTTTTAAGATTTCCTGTCACATCGCGAATCTTGCGACATATACATAGAGCATTAAATATAGATAAAAAACTAATTGTACAGTTTATCTATAAATCGCGAGATGAATCTTTTAAGCTTAGTTAGTCCACCATATGCATAGAGCATTAAATATAGATAAAAACAAAAACTAATTGCATAGTTTGACTGTAAATCGCGAGATGAATTTTTAAGCTTAGTTAGTCCATGATTAGACAATATTTATCAAATAAAAACGAAAGTGTTACAGTATTCAAAATATAAAAAAAAAGAACTGAACAAGGCAGGAACGAGCAGCAGAGGCCAGGACCACCGCGTACTGCACCAGCGGCGAAAATAGGCGAATGCACGGGCACGACCCTACTCAGCTCTGTTCCGTTGGGCGATCACATTTGGCGCTGAGTTGCGGAGGAATCAGAACAAACCAACCACCAGGCCAGTAGCAGTAGACACACCATACCACACTGATAGCAGTTGAAAACTATGTAAGATATATACTATACCATAGCAATAGACCACACCATGTTGCGGCTCAGTTGCTGAGGAATCAGAACATATATATCATTCCTTTTTCTTGTTTCTGTTCTTCCCCGTCACAAAAATTATCAAATGGCAGTTCTCATGCATGCAATGCAAGTGGGGCATGACTAGATAGAATAGTGGCAGCACAAGCAAGACAGGGAGCATCAGCATCTCTCCTGTGTTTCAGCACGAAAGGACACACACCCATCCATATCTTAAGCAACACAACTTTAGCAATGCGAGCTACTATGCACCAAGGAGGCCACAATGTAAAATTCACACAAAACCACATGGCAGCCACCAAACCACACTGCTATAAAAGAACATAAGCATAGCCCCTGATGAATTTGATAAACCAAGTCAAAAGCATCATTGTAGGAATATTAGTGTATGCAAGAGGAAACAAAAAAAAAGCCCCAATTCACGGCAGCCTTGTATAGAACTGCCTCCGAACTTTATTTTCCTACCACCACCATCTTGCTCCTTGATGCTGCATGAATGATTGCAGGGAAACCTCCCCCCGCTTTCCAAAGACAGTATTATGGCACCAGGAAAAGAATAACAGATGGGGGAACGCCCCACTACCACAAGCACCGATTGGGGGTCACTATTGACAATAGGATGTGCAGTGCATGCTGCATAGAGACTGGAAAGGGCCGGACACCAAAAGGAATTCAGGACTCTAGATATCTGGACCAGCTGACTTGGTAGGGTTTTGGATTCAGAGCCAGTAATTGAAGCAAGCAACCCAGAAGCCCATGCCTTGGAACAGGAAGGGAAGATTATTATGACATCCTGATGTGATCTCCTAACTGCTGAATTATCAGGATTTGATGGTTCTGCGTCCACAGCTGTGCAACCAGAATCACCATCAGGCTAGAGAACATTGCTCTGCAGTAATTCAACCTTTCGAGCCACCAAGAGGGTTTCACAAACACAGATTGGCTCATGCTGTGGGCATTAGCAAGCACAATGCAGCACTCCAAAACAAGGTTGCAACATACAGCAAACAATCATTTACAACAGAAACTACGACCCACGGTCAGATAGGCAGACATACAGCAGACTTACACACACAATTTATGTTTGCAATCTAACATATGAGTCCAAATCATAGAGGTACACATGGATGTAAGTAATCCCCTTCTCACAACTTAAGTCCATTTACCTTGTAGTTTCAACAATGGGGCCTTACATGTAAGAGTATGATGTGGTTGCAGGGAGCAGATCACATTCATCCTTCCTAGTTAACCATTCTTGCTCTTGTCAGAGACTCTAGGAGCTGAAAATTTGAAAGTACATTCTTATACTATAAGCTTGTAGTAAGCACAAAAAAAAGTGATGACAGATTCTCAGGCTAATCATGACAAGAAAGCAGTTTAAACAGATGTGCATGGCCACAGTAAATAGAATACACCAGACCTTAGTTCAAACAAACTTTTTTTTTTTTTGAAAACAATGGCAGGAGCTCTGCCTTTCAATTAAGATAGGAAAAGAGAGTTATATACAAGCAGAGACACTCGAAAGGAGGTTAGAATGGATCCCGGGGTCCTACAAGGACCCTACAAAGACCCTCCCCTAAGAAAAGTTCAAACAAACTGGATGGCTTAGTAATTTTACAAAAAAACAAAAACAAAAAAAAACTCTAGTGCAGCAGTGCAACTGCGTCTGAAAGTAGTAGATTCTCTGATATTCCTCCACAGGAAAAGTCATGAACACAGGCAACACATCCATATGCAACCACATATCACCTGTACTTACCAAGGCCCACTGCATCTGACCCCTTCATGATCCTGAGCCTCCTACAGCTGCCCGTGAACATTCTGCAATACAGCACATTTTACAAATCAGGCAGCTTTTAAAGCGCAACACAGTTTCTCAACTCCTAGTTCAAGTCCAGAACTCATCGGAACATGCAAAATGCTAGTGGGAACAGGAACAGGTACGCTGCATAGGCCCATGAAAACCAGGGAAATAAAGTAAAACATGTGAAGATAACCACCAACACTACAGAAAAATAATGGGAAGGGCACCATTCGCACCAACATGTTTTAACCTAATTTCAAACTCTGGATTCCCATAGCATTTTTATTTTGTTTTTATCAACATCTCCCCTTAACCTTTCCAATTTCTGTTTCAAACAATATAACCCATGTACAAACAGAAAGTGAGTGCAAAACAATTAAATAGTTAACACAGTAAACAGAACACACTAAATTTTCCAACGCACCATAAGAAAATAAATCCATCACAACATTTTAGAGAAAATGGCATGCAGATGAGGTTAAAAGGTTTCACTAAAACCTCACAAATTTTCTATTTAAAAATACAACATAGAACCATGCACTCTGTTAGTGCTTCTAGTAAATACACTGAGAAATTTGGGTCATTGAAAGTAACTCACCTCCATGGAACATCACCAACAAGCATCCAATCTCCATCTTTGTCCTTGTACGTGAGAACAAGCTCAGTGCCATTTTTATGATCCATCAGTCGGCAATCAGATAGTCCTTCTCTTCCCGATTTCCCATTAGATTCACTATGGCCTGCAGGAACAGATAACATTTCAATTACCGTTCCACCATAGGAAACCACACCAAGTCAGTCTTCTAACTCAAAAGGATAAACAAACAAACAATATTGTTATTGCACTTATCTCTGCACGTCTCAAATGCAACATCAAGGGCATTTCTAACAAACTGCAGTTCAGCACAAAACGCATGAAGCCATCGTTTTTTTTAATGAAAGGAAAAGATCCAAAGCAGACAGTCATCAAGGGTAACAGAAAGTACTAATACTCTGATAGTTAATCGGTGACACATCATGCAAGAGATATCATGATAGGGGGCAAGAAGGAATCCAGAAAATAGAGACATCAATTAGCATTCAACAAAAACATAGGTACTTGTTCAAAATAAATGGAATGAATAGCCATACTGCAGAACTAAAGTGTAAAACGCCAGAGACGACAACATCAACAGTACTCCCTGCATCCCAAATTATATAAGGCATTCCAAGAATCTTGGAGAGTCAAAGCATTTTAAGTTTGACCAAATTTATATGATAAGATAATAATATTTGTGATATTAACTACTCTATGTGTCATTAGGTTCTTTATTAATTATATTTTCATAATATACTTATTTGATTTCACAAATCTTTATAGTTTTTTCTATAATTTAGGTCAAACTTAAGATGCTTTAACTCTCCAAAATTCTTGAAATGCCTTATAATTTGGGATGGAGGGAGTATATAATAAGCATCATGCAGAAATTTCTAGCCTACATGAAGCTAGATCTACATCTACTTAAAGAATGCATATGTTTAAGAAAAAATCAGCTTGCCAAGAAATGTTATGCACATATTAGCAGACAAAATCACTGAACTGACAAAGGATCAGAACCAACACAAAACTCACCAACAGTAAAGCAGCTGAACATCTTCTCCAGTGCCAACGAGAGATCCTTGTAGTTTTTGTACATCTTAAGGTCCACCTTCCTGAGGTATGGCGCACCATCCATGCTAACCTTGACATAGAGGCAATCCTGTACTAGTGCCTGCTTAGCCTCACCATCGTCTTTGGTTTTCAGAGTGGGCTGGTTCATTGCCATAGTGTTCTTTCTGTAACTCCGGATTGGTGGCCATCCTACCACCTGTGCCCTGTTACAGATACTCCAACAGTCAATATTCACTCAATATTGCTCTAATTTGCACAACATACAAAAAATACAGCAACTCCAGCTGAAAACAATTGCCAGATAAAGGATCTTGCAAGTCTGAGATTCCCAAATGCTAATCAGAGAGCATAGAGGAAAACAGGCTAATTGTGCACTCCCTAGCTACCTTTAAAAACACACACAAAAGTGACATGTTATCTTGTCCGTGCAAAGTTCTTCTTTGTTTAGATAAATAGTAACAGTTGTTTTACAACATGTTTATTCGCGCCCCTGCATTCATGACTTGTCAAGTTTTTGCTTCAATTTTCCTGTAACATAAATTGATTAACTCACAGGATTGTTCATTTTTAATCAGGAAATATTGGTAAAAGAATATCTTTTGAGATCTGGATGAATTTTTTTAAAGGAAAAAGAGCAGGAGAATATATATACAAAAAACAGAATGAATAGCTAACTTTCTATTCTCTTCTATCTTTATATGGAAAAAATACCTGACCTGCCAAGAACATTGAGTAAGAAGCCACTTCTATTTCAAGAAACATCGTAAAAAAGAAGAATAAAAGATCAACAATCACCAAGTAGCATTTTCTTTGTACATAAGGCCTTGTTTAGTTTTAATTTTTTTGCAAAATGGATATTATAGCATTTTTATTTATATTTGACAAATATTATCCAATCATACTTAGGCTCAAAAGATTCGTCTTGCAAATTACAGGTGAACTCTATAATTAGTTTTTATTTTCGTCTATGTTTAATACTACTTGCATGCGTGTAAAGATTCGATGCGAAGAGAAATCACGAAAAATTTTACAAATTTTTTTAAAACTAAACAAAGGCCTAAGATCAAGAAGTAACAAAATAACCTTCTTTTTATAAAAAGAAAAAAAAACACAAGAGCGAGTGGCAAGTGGACCTACTTAGCCGCCGGCGCCTGCGTCTTCTTCTTGTCCACCTCTTCGTCCTCTGCCGGCGCCTTGCCCCTTGCCGCCGCCTCCCGCCGCACGATGGCGTCCGTGAACCCGCGCTTGGCCCCGCCCTTCGGCAGTAGCTCCAGCGTGAGCGGCGTCCCCGCCGCAGCCTCACCGCCGTCCGCTTCCTCCGTGCCCGGAAGCCCCAAGCGCAGCTCCGTGGCCGCCGCCGCCGCTGGAGACAACCCGATGTAGTCCTGTTCCTGTGGCGGCGCCATGTCTATCCAAACTCCACGAGCATGACCAGCTCCGGGAATCTCGGGTTCTTACGGGATTGAGGGGTCAGAGGACAGGGAGCCTGAGAGGGATGGGTTCGAGGTTTCTTGGCTGCTGCTGAGCTCGTGAGTTTGAGAGTGGAGACGGAGGACGGAGCAGAGACAGAGGACGAGGGAAACGTGGCCAGGTGGGGTTTATTGGGGCGCTTTTTGCATAGAAAACCTTGTATGTGTCCTCGACTTGTTCGGTTTTTAAAAAATTCAACATTTTTCGTCACATCAAATCTTACGGTATATATATAGAGTATTAAATACAGATAAAAAATAAAAATTAATTATACAGTTTATATATAATTTACAAAACGAATCTTTTGAACCTAGTTAGTCCATAATTAAACAATAATCATTAAATACAAACGAAAATACTACCATACCTAAAATCTAAAAATTTTACCAACTAAACAAGGTTTTAATGTAACTTGGCTGAAGGCTTAGGCCTTGTTTAGTTCCCTGTGTAAAAAAGTTAGATACCATAGCACTTTCCTTTGTATTTAGTA
>Ga0182004_10005206_pt1 | contig 10593 bp, 8 predicted proteins | sample Sormic07211540_1_FD_120479 | JGI IMG/M metagenome (GOLD analysis project Ga0182004, IMG submission 120479) | Endophyte microbial communities from Sorghum bicolor roots, Mead, Nebraska, USA - 072115-40_1 MetaG | ecosystem: Host-associated > Plants > Roots > Unclassified | place: USA: Nebraska...
TGATCTGAGCGTGTGTGTGTCCTGCTAGCGCTACAACTAGCATGGTTGGTGCGGATATGATATAGACATACATATGCATGATATCTTGGCACCATTATTTCTTTTCCCCTGTTATTTGATTCACCTCAGTTTTAATTTGGCGACTCTACAATTTTGGGAGTAAGGAGAAAGCGCCTACATTTTGCAAGAGATTGACTAACCAACAAAGCAAACGAGGACGATGATGATTTGTGTTAGTAGGATCACTACTTGAAAAAAACAATATATGACATGATGAGTTTTGCTAGTAAAAAATACTTGAGAACTTGAGATTGTAGGATCACCATGAAAACCACTACTATAGAAACAATCATGGTTCTAGAGATGTCATTTATTTTAGACATGCATATTAGATATAAAAACACCCCTAAAATGGTGACCTATAGTCCGTGGGTGTTACACAATTGAATGCCTCTAAAAAATAGAAGCATTTCTAGAAGCGGTTGGAAACAACAACCACGGCTAGAAAAGCGATTTCAACTGCGCTTGGTAGCGTGTCTCACCTCTAAAAATAGGTGAGGCACAAAAAATGGAAATTGCAGACATCTTTTTTAAAATTTTAAACCATTTATGAACCAAAAATATTGAATATAAAATCTATAAAAGTTAATACAAAAGGATAATTATTGTCCTAGGAATCGGTTGGAAACACCAGCTGTCCACACTACATACGCTTGGTTAGAGCCGGTTGAGAAAACCGGCCTACAAATCATTTTTGACTGCCCCATAATAATGTTCTGTGTAGCAGTGACCCAACTTGAAAAATAGATGCTTGACGATGAGACTTGTTATTAGTAGAGATAAGATGAGACAGTGAGATCACGATGGTTGGCTTGATGTATATATCTCTCCTCTTTTTTTTAAAAAAAAAAATTGTGGCTATAACTTGGATTTGTATGATTGTCATTTGCTTGTCCGTTTTATTAATTTAAACTTGGTACTGCCTCTAGTTAGCTAGGACTGTGGCCACATGCTTCGTGCAGTGATCCCCCCTAGAGGCACTATATCTAGTTGTATATGCTTGCTCATTAGGAACACTACCGCTGCTGCTACTGTGAAATTATTGCTCTGCTCCGGAAATAGGAATTGGCTTGTTCTGTACAAACTGCTAAACCAGGCTTGTCGTGGGCCGGCCATGATAGATTAGCGTCAACTGTAAAGCTGAAGCTAGCATTATCCATTGCTTAACTTAGACATAGTATAGGAAAAAAGGAAGTTAAAGAAACACATATACCGACAAAGCACCCTGCTTTTTTTAGTAAAACAAAATAACAAAGCCATCTGGAAAACAAAGCTAGAGGTAGCTATAGTGTGTTTCTCTAAAAAGGAAAAAAGGTAGCCATGTTCATGAAAGCATGCAAATGCATATAGACTTATAAACTATGCTCATGATGCAATCATGCGTCTCCATTAGATAAGATAAAGCTGCTGCTTGCACATATCTTAGGGCGTTCTCAATGGTTAGCTATTATGATATGGACAATCAAAAAGTAAGAGAGAGTAGTCAACAGCCACGAGCAAATAGTCTATTTATTTCGCGTAGTACGTCTAAGAATATGAGAAAATGACACGTGAATCCAATAGTACATAAAAGAATAAATATATATATAATAGTCTTATCTTTTATCTCTCACCTCTACATAAGCTAACTACATAGATAGCACCCATTGGCGGACTCAGGGGGGCTAGGGTGGCTGCAGCCCCCCTCTTGGACTCAAAATTTTTTTAACAGATTTTCTTTTTAGCAAAAGACTCTATGTATTTGGTATTTTTCTATGTTTATCTTATGAATCTTTGCTTTTGAGCACTTTGAATCAATATTGAATTATCAATCTTAGCTATATCTATTAGTGTACTGGATTGAGCGAGCAAAAAAAATTTAGCTATATTATTTAGCTCCCCTCTTGGTCCGTTTCTGGGTCCGCCACTGATAGCACCATTGTGGACGCCCTTAAGAGCAGGTACAATAATGGCCTTATAGCCAAGCTAATGCTGATGTGGAGGAGAGAAGAGAGGAGAGAATGATAGCTTGGCTCTTATGTAAGCACCAAGCTGGGCACGGATGCATAGGTAGTGGTGGGTCCAAATAACAAGTGTTGTGAGAAGGAATAGAAAAAAAAAGTGTTTTTGAGACAACTTATTGTATAACTTGGCTCTAATCACTTGGCTTATAGCCAAGTACTTGGCTCTATTATTGATTTTGCTCTAATAGACAACATATTGTTTACCTGCTAGCACCAATAACGATGGCGCCGTGCATCTTCCATGATCAGCTCGATATGTGTGATGCATGTGGTCAAGCTAGGACTCGAGCAAGGCAGGCCGGCAGCAAGTGTGGATCGCTGCTGACACAAGTTGGCGCCCCGGCAGAGCACTGATCTTGACACGCGATTTGCTCGTCAGTTCACCGGCCCGTTTTGGCGACTTCCATTTCCATCAGTAAGAAAAAAAAAAGCCGGTCTTTTCATCAACCAATCAAACCAAAACAGTCCTAGCATTTGCTATATTCCAGGAGCCTGAATTTTTAGATGTTTCCTGATAAATTCTTACACATTCATCAACTAGTACAATTAAACGGGACAACTCACAAGAGGATAATTCATAGACACACAACAAAATTACATGCATGTTGTCAGAACAATGGTAAAAGAAACCAGGCACCTAATATTTGTGTGACGATGGTGACCTAAAAGGAGATATATATCATGTCATGGCATGATGATGCACACACTTCTAGCATTGGTGTGGACCGGCTAAATGTGTGTGCAGCACACTGTGCCACCTTTTTCCCTTTTGTAAGGTGAGACATCGCTTTATTTCCATCTGTATATTTTTTGGTTGCTGTGGCGTCTATGTTGAGAGCAACTAGCTAAGGCCTTGTTGGCAAAATTTTTTGGTTTCAGATACTATAGCATTTTCGTTTATATTTGATAAATATTGTCTAATTATAAATTATAGTTAATGCTCCATGCATGTATCGTAAGGTTAAAAGATTCGTCTCACAAATTACAGACAAATTGTATAATTAATTTTTATTTTCGTCTATATTTAATGTTTCATGCATGTGCCATAAAATTCAATGTGACAAGGAATCTTGAAAATTTTTAGATATTTTTTAACTAAACAAGGCCTAATAAGGCTAGGACGTGGGCGTGCACTAGCTCACTGCTCACTCACCCGCTCACTCACGCCAGCAGAGATGCTATTTCAGATGCATGGTGGAGTAAGGTAGGATTGGGTAGCTAGCTTGGACAAATCAGGGAGAGCTGTCGTGGAGCACTACATGATACACAAGTGTCGGTCACAATTGGGAGTTCATTCTGAGTGCACTGCTGTGTGGCATGCACCGTACCTTGAATTAGCTGCCCAATCCATTCTAATTAAGGATGTCCTGTGAAGTTTCCAGATCCTGACCCGGCCATTTTCAATTCAGAAACGTTGATCACATGCATGAAGGAGAAATAATACAAGAAAACTTTTTACATACAGACAAGACCCTTTTGTCTTCTTTTTTGTATCTCAAGCAGGGGCAGATCCAGAGTACATAATAATTTGGCTGGTGAATTTGGCCTTTTTTTACATAGTGATCATTGATGTCATCACTTGTGTTAAGAACATGATCATCACTCTTGTTTTTCCTTAGGTCAATAATTAACATTTTAACCAAGGATTTCAAAAAAATCTATTATATTGCTGTCAAGTCTGCACCAAATTAAAATGCCATGGCTTCGCTCTTGAACGCACGTACCCATGAAGGAGGTGTTGTTCACTGTTAATTGGGTGCAGCTGCAACCAGCACCACTGTGCGAAGCTCTAACGAGTTTAATGAAAACATTTCCGAGGGAGGAAAGTTGTGAAGCATCTGATCTATTCCTTCCCTCATCACATAACCCTTAATTAGACCACACCGCCTCCACCTCCAACCCCACCTTAAAAAGAGAGTGAAGTATATTTCCCCCGTCTAGACAGGTTATAAATTAGAGTAAAAACAAAAATCTAGCCCTACTACCCCAAACTTGTAAACCATATACCATGAAATAATCTACCAAAATCAAACAAATTACTCGCTTCGCTAGTTTAAAGTGGTTCCAAGGTAGTTCTGCTGATGTATCGTATGGGACCTATGAGTTTCGTTCTCCACTTTCTCCCCCTCTCACTGACAGGTAGATCCCACCCATTATCGCCCATCTCTCTCTTCTCTCCTCTCTCTCTCTCTCTCTCTCTCTCTCCACAACATTGTTGCTTCATCTTGCACGCTGTCGTCTCCTATGTGACATCCGACGTAGTTTGAAATTTGTCCATTGTGGCAAACATGTGTTGATGTCAGTGAGGTTGAGTGCCACCTTGTTATTGATGGTGACTTAGAACTATATATGGCCATGCAGCTCGCGGCCCTGTGGCCTAGGCCGAGCACGGCCCAAGGGAACAGGCTATGCCTAGGCCGCCACCCAAGCACGCGGCACGACTCGTCCCAAAGCTCGGCCTATGAAAATGAAATGTTGTGTAGTTGTGACTTGTATATATATGCTGTTAATTGTTATACTGGTAAAAATGATAAACAATTGATGGAAATGTTGAAGTGTTTCAGCACTTTGTGAAAATATTGACGAAAATGAGTTGTTTTTAGCTTGACGGGTCGTGCCTTAAGCCGAAGGCCAGACACGAAGCCGTAGAGGCACGGCCCGCTAGGCACACGGCCCGTAGTGGCCCGATAACCTACGGCACGACACGATGTCAGGCTGTGTCGCCCAGCATGACCTGTTAGACATATATATACTTAGAACAACATATAAAGCTCATAGTCCATACCAGCAACTAATGATGGCCAAAAAAAAACCTGAGTGGAAACGGAATTGGGCCATGCAAATCTCATTGTCGTCTTCGTGCAAGTTACGCACGTGGGCCAGAGTTTGGGCCACCAAACTATAACCCGTCCGTTTGCCTTCCCTTGAGATTTTTGGGCCTCACAAAAGCCCACCAGGGAAGCCTAACAAAAAGCCCGAGTCTGTCAAGAAAAAAAAACAAAGAGGCCGAGCCCAAGCACGCCACAAACCGCCTTACTAGCACGAGCCCAAAAAGCCCGAGTCGCTCGCTGCTGCCGCTTCCCTTCAACTCATTTGCCCAAACCCCTCGCCGCCTTCTGCGAACCTTCTCTTCCGACGATGAGCTCCCCGGCCGCCGCCGCCGCGGCGGAGGCGCCGCGAACGGTGGCCTCAGCGGTGCTGCGCATCCAGATGGCGCTGCTGGACGGCGCCGCGGCGTCAAACGAGGCGCTCCTCCACGCGGCCGCCTCCGCGCTGCTCTCCCGCGCCGACTACGACGACGTCGTCACCGAGCGCACCATCGCCGACGCCTGCGGCAACCCCGCGTGCCCCAACCCTCTCCCCTCCTCCTCCTCCGCCGCCGCCGCCACGGGGCCACGCTTCCACATCGCCCTCAGCGAGCACCGCGTCTACGACCTCGAGGAGGCGCGCAAGTTCTGCTCCGACCGCTGCCTCGTCGCCTCCAAGGCACTGGCCGCCTCGCTCCCGCACGACCGGCCCTATGGGGTCCCGCTCGACCGGCTCGCTGCGGTTGTCGCGCTCGTCGAGGGCGCCGCCGCTGCCGGGGACGGGAGCGGGTTAGGGTTTCAGGGCGTGGATGGGAATGTGAAGATGAAGGACGAGGGAAGGAAGGTGGAGATCAAGGAGAAGGAGGTCGCCGGGGCTGGGGAGGTTTCGCTGCAGGACTGGATTGGGCCCTCCGATGCCATTGAGGGTTATGTGCCGCGCCGTGACCGCAGTGCCCATGGTGAGTATTCTATACTTTGCTTGCCCATGATTGCATTTTATTATTTCGTAAAACTTCAATTGATTGAATGATGGAAGCGCGAGAACAGCCTGATGGTGTTAGTGTCCTGTCCTAATGCTGAAGTATTGCATAGTGATATTTTGCTTTAGTATTGCAGTTTAAGTATTTGGTCATACATATTGCCATAGGTGATCGCTCATGAATAACTTGGGTAGTCTGAATTGGTTTCCAGAATAAGATATGAATCTAGGTTAATCTTGTTACCTTTTACAAATAGTCTTTACCCGTGGTTGGAATTAGTAAAGTTTACTTGCAACCTGTTACCTGTCAGTACCTCTAGTTAGCGACCTCTTTGTATACACGGTTCAAAAAGGCACTACTAGGTGCTCGCCTAGGCACGCTTCCGCGCTAGGCGGAGGGGTGCCGCCTCACCTATGGGGGTACGCAGAGGATAGGCGCTACCGGGAGGCGGGCGTACCGCCAGTGTGGCCAGGAGTCGGCAGGCGACGATCAGAGGCTGGGGCACGGCTGGGAGGAAGGCAGGCTGCGGGTGCAGCTGTGAGGGAGGGCGGATGCTGATGTCCGGCAGCAGATGCCGGCGTTACGGGCGGCAGCGGAGACGGAGGGAGGAGTCGCACGTCACCGGAGACGGAGAAGGAGAGAGGAGGCGCGTCGGAGGAGGGAGGAGCGGGCGGCGTTGGAGAAGCAGGGAAGGGAGGCGGAGCGTGCGGTGGGAGGGCGATGGTTGGATGGATAAGGTGGAAGGGGTGGATAATGTGTGCTGGGCTTTTTTTATTGGCCTTTCTTCCAACTTTAGGTCCACAGATCTCTTATTTCTTCTTTTACTTAAGGTAATTTAAGGTAATACATATGTATCTGTATAAACATTAAAACGCCTAGGCTCGCTTAGGCTCTAGGCGGTGGGTCACATGAAAACTATGTCGGTGAAAGGAATCAAACTCAATGTTACCTGCATATTGTTGATATGATTGTGTCTATGGTGATTGATGCGTGCAATCCGCAAATGTAGGTGTTTTTGTTTAAGTGTATCAAGTAGTAGAAGTTAAAGAAAATAGAATAATATAGCCTGTTGGTCAAGGATTTTCTGACTCTTACTCCATTCCTTTGAATGGAGGTGTTACAAATCTGCAAAACAGTAGGAAAAAATTGACCAGGTCACTTCACCCCTTGCAATTTAGTCAGTGCACTTGATTTAATATCTCTACTGCTGCATTTACACGTCATAACTTTGCTACTGATGCAGTTCAGCCTGCACCTTGCAGCACACTGAAAATTTATAGGGTCCTCAGCTTTGCTTAAGAGTGTTGTATTATTTTTCTTAGCAAAATTGCACACTAAAACTTTAATCTGGGTTCTGCAAGCATCTTTGGGTTGATATAGATTTGGCACACTAATTTTCTGGTCACTGGTGTAAGTAACAATGTTTACCAGAGTAACGGTAGTTTTACTTGCAGGCACATTTCTGTACATGAAAGGATGCTTATCTCCATTCTTGCCCTTTGTTCGACCTGTCTTAAATTTCGAACAATTGAAGATACAGTGAGCTTATGTTCTGTTTTCAGGGCAAAAGCCACAGGCTGAGCAGAATAAAGTTGCTGGATCTGATCTGTCCAGAACTAAGAATGTGGATGATAGGACTGCTGCTCCTAGTGAAGATGGCATGACAAGTCCACTTTCATTGGTTGAAACACACATGAGCGCTGAAGTAATGGCTGAGAGAATGGGCGACCTGGTTCTTGGTGAGAATACAAAGACACTTAGTAGAAAGAAGAAAACCAAAACCCCATCAAAGATGATGGAGCAAGAGGAAGATGACAGTATGCTGTCATCTTGCATATCTGATTCTATTGCCAAGCAGCTCGAGGATGTAGTTTTGGAAGAGAGAAAAGGCAGTAAGAAAAATAAAGTGAGTAAAGCATCATCGAGGACACATAAGAGTAAGTCTAGAAAAAGGCCTGCTGGAAGCGATGGCCACGAGGTGGACTTCACGAGTACCATCATTATTGGGGATGCTTCGACAAACAGGGAGGAAAGTGCTATGAATCAGTATAACTATTTGTCAAGTTCTGTATTGGTAGACAATCATCCCTCATCATCTCAATCTTCAGCAAAAGATTCAACGCAAGCTTATGCTGAACAACTGTGCGAAGAATTCAGTGAAGCAGTGAACATAGGAAATGATGAGACAACTGATGAAAAGATGAGGCCTGCATTGAAGCCTTCGTTGAAAGTTACTGGGTCTAAGAGCGGTAGACAGTCTGTTACGTGGGCAGATGAGAATGGAAGTGTCCTAGAAACTAGCAAAGCATATGAAAGCCCCTCAAGTAGCATAAAACAACCCAACGAAGGCATAGACAGTTCACTAAGGCGTGCATCTGCAGAGGCATGTGCTGCAGCACTTATTGAGGCAGCAGAAGCTATTTCTTCAGGCACAGCAGAAACAGAAGATGCAGGTGAGCATGTATTCATTTTATTCCCACGGTTGCTATTCTTTGAGGTACACAACTTTTGTTATTGATTGGTACTGATGCAAGCCTCTCTAATGTCAGTTTCAAAGGCTGGAATCATCATTCTGCCTGACATGCTTAACCAGAAAGAATATGGCGATGCCAAAAACAATGGCGGAGATGATGACCCTGAGATAGATAGGGATGTTATCAAGTGGCCTAAGAAACCTGTACTTTTGGATACAGACATGTTTGAAGTTGACGATTCTTGGCATGACACGCCTCCAGAAGGTTTTAGTCTAACTGTAAGTATTATTAAGAAGGAAAAAAATAAATACCAGTTTTGCTTCTTTTAATTCAGTCTCAGCATGATGTACATTTCTTTTCAGCTGTCTGCTTTCGGAACAATTTGGGCTGCGCTATTCGGATGGATATCCAGGTCATCTTTGGCCTATGTGTATGGGCTTGAAAGGGGTTCAGTGGAAGAGTTGTTGATTGCCAATGGGAGGGAATATCCTGAGAAGATAGTTCTGAAGGATGGGCTCTCATCGGAGATTAGAAGAGCTCTAGATTCTTGTGTTTGTAATGCTGTGCCAGTACTCATATCAAACTTGAGGTTGCAGATACCGGTTTCAAAATTGGAGATTACTTTGGTATGTGTCAACTTTACCAAGCAGATAATATCATACCTTTTCAAAATAAGACTGCTAGCTTCATGCTGGTGGCTGACAGTTATATTGGCCTTAACACATGAAACTACACCGTGTATGTGCTTGCTTTTGGATTATCTAATGTGAGCCTTGCTTTGCCACCAGGGCTACTTGATTGACACAATGTCTTTCGTTGAAGCCCTGCCTTCTCTGCGATCAAGGCAGTGGCAGGCTGTGGTTCTGGTAATGCTTGATGCCCTCTCTGTTCACCAGCTTCCTGCCCTTGCTCCAGTCTTTTCAAATTCGAAGCTTGTGCAAAAGGTGAGTACCCAATTTTACTTTTCACTGAAGATTTTTGTGTACTTGAATAATGTATCTTATTTTGCTTTGGTGACATCTGAGTTCTTTCCCCAATCGATGATGTGCGATGCAGATGTTGAATGCCGCTCAGGTTAGCAGAGAGGAGTATGACTCCATGGTGGACCTGTTCCTCCCTTTTGGAAGATCCGTCCAGGCAACCGCACCCATGTAGCCCAAACGAGAAGCCGTGTGAATCTGTATTCTGAAAGCTGCGTGAATCGCCTGCTACTCTTCGTAGGGTCTGATCTGATATTTGGCTGAACTGACAGAGTAAATACAAGTCGCTGTCTAGTAGTACGAGTCATGGTTATCTGTTGAACAAACTGCCCACTGGCAATTACAGTGAGGCTGAAAGACTTGCGACCTTGACGCCTGCTTGTCGGCTTGCCATATTCCCTCAGCATCTGCGTAGGCTGTGAGAACAGACAATCTTTACTGTCATTCTCAGAGGCTGTTGTTAGCTTTAGTGTGGGGAGAGCAAAAGATAACTTACACGGATGTTTGGCAGTAATTTACAAGCCTTTGGACCTGAACTCTTCACTCTGCTGTTTATCCCTGAGTTTTACTTGTTATATACTCTCCGTGTTCCAAATTATTTCTGGCTATATATATATAGTTAAAGCTATGTAAGTAGATATAGCATATATATCTAGAAATATATATAATTTGGAACGGTGAGTATGTAAAAATTGTGGATTTGGCAGCCGAAGCTGTCGTGTCTCCTACACGACTTATCTACCCCGGTTTGTCGCCGGAATTGCGTGCGATTGGCACAGGTGCGCACTAGTCCACTCCCATCTGCTACCTGCTCGGCTCAAGACAGTTGTTTGATTGATTTTCCCAGTGTCGCTGTGTCTGAAACTGTGCTCAGCATTTGCGTGGTCAAATGCAGTGGCTGTGCAGCCCGCTCTGCTCTACTTTTCTCACTGATGACTGAAGTTGGCGGCTCAGGTATAAACACATCCAGACATAGACTCTTGTGCCTTTGCAATTGGCCATGCCATCTTATCTCCAAGACGTAGAAAGCAACTTTGCTTGAAAGGCCCCTTCTGTAGTTGGTGCAATGGTGCCATTGGCATTAGTGAAACGCATGCTCTTACGGCTTCACGTCGCCTCAAGGCTGTTCACTGTTTCTAGTTAACCTCTTTGCCTCATGTATGAGCCGCCATCTCTCTGTTCAGTAGCCCCAACGGCCAACGGCCAATCTGCTGCAATTCCAGCATCACAACAGAACCAAACATGGAAGAAGGTAGTGGCAATGGAGCATGCCATCAACATCATCATCA
>Ga0182004_10005207_pt1 | contig 10593 bp, 12 predicted proteins | sample Sormic07211540_1_FD_120479 | JGI IMG/M metagenome (GOLD analysis project Ga0182004, IMG submission 120479) | Endophyte microbial communities from Sorghum bicolor roots, Mead, Nebraska, USA - 072115-40_1 MetaG | ecosystem: Host-associated > Plants > Roots > Unclassified | place: USA: Nebraska...
CATCACGCAGCAGCAGGAGCCGTCGGGGCAGAGGCCGGCCTTGCGCGCGTGAACTGATGAGATGACTCACGCAGCAGCCGTTGGGGAGGAGGCCGGCCTTGCGCCGTGAATTGATGAGATGGTAAACGCAACAGCCGTCGAGGAGGAGGCCGGCCCTGCGCACGTGAACCAGATGGCTGTGTGCGGATCCGATCTCGCAGGAGGAAGACGACGAAGTTTCCGGCGCGCGGGAAGGAGCCGCTACGGAACGGGATACTACGATGCGCGGTCAATATGCGCGCGCATATATGCGCGTGCGGAGGGGAAGAATGGCAACTTGCTAAAATTGCCAAGTTAATTTACCAATCTGTTGGAGACTACAATTTTTTGTTTTGTCAAATTTTTAAGAATAGCAATCTCATTTGGTAAACTCTTGGAGATGCTCAGCGGTCTCATGTATGCCGACGTGCCGTGTGTCACCGTGTTGTTAGAAGTTTAGAACCAATTCGTTAAGCACTTTTTGCAATATTTTACGCACACACGTCTACCGAACTGCAATATTTAATCTGCAATTAACAACTCTAATTGCGTATTGCCATTCATCCAGCAGATCCAGCTGTGGCCTCTCTCGTGCGTGCTGGACGATCGAGTCACTTCCTAAACTGCCACGTCCCCGAAGAGCACCACCGATGATCCCGACGGCTTACGTAAATCGCGGGCCCAGGTAAGATCCGTAGATACCCCCGACGCGCGAGGGCATTCCGGGCATTAGCCGCGCCACCTGCGTGTTCTAGCGATCTCCTCCGCCTCCCTACTCCTCCCCCTTTCTCCTCGACTCGTCCAAGACAAAAAAACCGTCTGCCCTGCCTGTGGGCTGTCTGCTGTGTTGCTATAGCCCAGTCTTCTCTCTCTCACGCGGCACGCGAGCAAGGGGACCGACAGCCGGAGCGCTCCTCAGCCCCTCCGCACCTTCGGGTCTCGCGGTGGCGGCGCCGGCGGGCGCTGCCGATCGCCGGCGGCGGCCGAGATGTTGGAGGACCAGGTCGCCTTCCTGCTGCAGAAGTACCTCGGCAACTACGTCCGGGGGCTCAGCAAGGAGGCGCTGAAGATCAGCGTCTGGAGAGGTCAGTCAGGACGACTCGCCGCCACTTCCCCTCTTATCTGCCCGTCGCTGCCGCTTTGATTAATCCGACTCCTGCTGTGATCACACTGGCAGTTTGGGGGGTTAGTTTACATTTTTTATCTTAAAATTTGCTGCGTGAGTGCTGATCAATTGATAACGTTGAGGAGTTCAGTCTGAGCGTGGGTTGTGCTATATGCTATATACGTGGTGGTTGCATTGGATGGGGGCTAACGACAACAATTTGAGCTAGTTATGTCAGGGACAGAAGTGGGATTAGTGAATTTGATGAATCTGCGACTCTCCAGTGTTGGTTCCTCTGTGATTGCAGAACTGTTTTAGCTATGCTTGTTCCTAAGAGGTTCTAGTTTCAGTGCTCAGAGAATTACGGAGCTGACTTGGTGACACATTGTTGTGGGCATTCAGGTGTGAGACTGCATGCTTGTTTCTGAGCGTTTTTTTACCAGCAATCCTCAGTGTCTAGATGTCATCAGCCATGAAGCATGTCTCCAAGCAAATCAGCATTTTGTAAATTTGGCTTAGAAATTTGTCAGCAGAAGGGCTAGAGAGCTGTGGTTATCTGTGAATTTTTTCACACTGCTAGCTCATAAGGTCACAGAATTAGGAAAGCACTCTGCTCGGAGTGAAGTATTTGGATCCCTGAATATGGAAATTGCTGTTAAAGAGAAACATATCATTAGGTAACCAATATAAAGCTGGAGATGCAAGCAGTATCTCCTTGTGTGTGGACTGTTCACACAAAGTAACTGTAACTGGAGTGTGCTGTGGGCCACTGACTTTCTTGAATACTCTCACAAAATTTGTTAAGTAAATGATCAGGTAGTCAAGGGTTTTCTGATCTTGAAAAAAGGAGCTTTGCCTCATTCACAGTGATAAGCTGATCACCCGAATATGCTGATTGTCTGAAGTCTGGACTGTGATTGAAAATGGAGCATGATGACTCTGGAGAGATAAAAACATACTATACATTGTTTTCTTGGTCCTGACTGTTTATAAGAGCTTTTCAGAATTCAGATTCATGTTAGGCACTGATGATATGGAAGCCCAGAGGACAAAATGACACCTGTAGTTGCGGTAGTTTCTGAGCAGAAGAATATTTTCTTCTCTGATCAATTCTTTTGTTTTAAATTAGCAAATTTGTGAGATGGGAGCATAAATGGCTTCCCAACCTTAACTGACAAAAGTAAACACAGCAATGTTGGCAGCAGTGTTTTCAATTGAAATTTTGGAGGAATTCACATAGCAAGTGATTTGCCCAGGGGTGTACATGAGTGCCTAGTCTTGATCAGACATCTACATCAATTGTTGGATGTTAGATGGCAAGTTCATTTGAATTAAGGTGCATGTGGCTTCGACATTTGGTGAGAGCATAGGAGGAATCTATAACTTGTAATGGTAGTCTTGTCATGAGAAGTGTATGAGCTGTTGGTAGGCATCAGCTGGCTTTTGTGCCAGTGGTTTCAGGGCACGAGTAAGGGAACTCAGGTCATGTGCAGAACAATTCTGGGTATTTGATTAAACTAACATTTGGTTTCATGATGACATCAAAATGCAATGTGGTCCATGGTATTTAGTGAAGTTATTAGCTGGAGCTTGAAGATACCCACATTCATGTGTGCACATGCACGAGGGGATCAGGGGGGACACAATTTTCTTGCCCCAGCTATTGACCATTTTTTAATCATTGGCACGTCTTCTATTACCTAATGATGTTCTGTTTTCTGAAACATTGTTTCAGGTGATGTAGAGCTCACAAACATGCAACTGAAGCCAGAAGCGCTCAATTCATTGAAATTACCTGTTAGAGTCAAAGCAGGTTTTCTTGGTTCTGTGAAGCTCAAGGTTTGGAGTAGTAATTTCTTTGGTTTAGTACATATAGTCATCATATACTGAATTTGTTTTCTGTAATACGGAGGAATGGGTTCAAGGATGTCTGTGTCTATGATTGTTAGGTTCCATGGAGCAGGTTGGGACAAGAGCCAGTTTTGGTTTATCTTGATCGGATTTTTATACTAGCTGAACCAGCAACACAAGTTGAAGGTTGCAGTGAGGATGCTGTCCAGGAAGCAAAAAGAAGTCGAGTTAGGGTAATAAATTTCTGATGACAGCTAAGTGATTTTTGCAATTAATGTTGGATCCATGCACATACTGATTTTTTGGTTTACACAGGAAATGGAGATCAAATTGTTGGAGCGCCAACAGCAACTGAAATCTGAACTAGTATGTCACAGTACTGTTTCTATGTGTAATTGGGATAGTCAACCTTCCCTATATTTTTTACCTGCTGTCTTGTGGTTTAGATCCGACCATCTTAGATACTTTTTTCATTTCTCACTGCGATTTTCCTTTTTTGTGGAAGAATTCATCATGGCTTGGGTCTTTCATTGGCACTGTTATTGGAAATATCAAGTTATCCATTGGCAATATTCATATTAGATACGAAGACGTAGAGAGGTAATTCAGTTCTCCTCAGTGGTTTATCCTTCGGGCTGCATATTTTTAAGGAGTATAAGAACACTGTGACCTGTTTCCTGTAGCAATCCTGGCCACCCTTTCGCAGCAGGTCTGGTACTTTCAAAGCTTTCAGCAGTTACAGTGGACGACTTTGGCAAGGAGACTTTCGCCACAGGTGGTGATTTGGATCGAGTGAAAAAGGTACATTGTTCCTGCATTTTGTTTCCACAGTTAATTTGATATTAGTCATGGCTGCTGTCAACTTCTGGGAGTCCAGTTCTGGTTTTTGTGATCCACGTAGGAAGGAAAGTGAGTACACGAGGAAATACCATTTCCTCTGGCAATTCCTTGATAAATCTATCTTCCATCTCCAAGAGATGGTGATTGTTTGTTCTTTTGCGTAGCCGAATATTAGGCTCAAAAGTAAAAAACAACAACAATAGTTCACTTTTTTTCCTAATTTTGGTGGCCAATTAATTTGACGTAAAGCTTTTTGGACCTAGTAGTGAATTCTATTCGCTTCAACAGTGAATACATTGAACATTTGGCACCTTTGGTATGCTTATTTGTTTTAGTTTGACTCTCTCTCTCTCTCTCTCTTACTTTTGACTAACTTGCATTACTTAATTAACTTATTTGGCATTTTACAGTCTGTTGAACTTCAGAGTCTGGCGGTGTATTTTGACTCTGATAGCAGTCCTTGGATTGTGGATAAACCCTGGGAGGATTTACTTCCATCAGAGTGGAGTCAGGTACTTGTGTTTGTGTGCAAATAAATACCTGAGCTTGAGAGTATAAATCTGCATGGAGACAATTGTCTTTGGCAATATCTACCAGGAAAAAACATGTGGTAGAATGTGGATAGCCGCGGTGCTGTAGTGAGGTTCTGGTGGGGTCTCTTTTTCTAATGTTGCTTGCATCCAGCATCCTGACAAATCTTTATTGGTTTGTAAAATGCATTTCAGGTTTTTGAGTTTCAGGAGCAGGGCGGTTCCAGATCTGCTTCAAAAAAGCATGCCTACATTTTACAACCTGTATCTGGCAAAGCAAAATATACAAAGATACAACTTACTGAGGCAAAGAAAACAGGACAAGCATTGCAAAATGCTGCAGTTGATTTGGATGATGTTACTCTGTCGTTGTCAAAGGTTTGTACTCTTGTCTTCTCTCTCAGTTATGAGTTATGTCAAAAGCACTTTGAAAAGTAATACCTTTTCCCTCAAACTAGGATGGCTACAGGGACATGTTAAAGATGGCTGATAATTTCTCTACTTTCAATCAACGGCTGAGATATGCTCATCTCCGACCATCTTTACCAGTAAAATCGGATCCACGAGCTTGGTGGAAGTACGCATACAAGGTGGTGACTCAGGAAATGAAGAAAGCAAGGTATGTATATCTGCACATTCTTCTTACTTCCAATTCATATATAGATTCCATGCATTATTTACTGGCATGAAAAAGGTGCTCAGTTTTCTTTTTAATAATAATTTTCTGGTTTCACTATCCTTTATCATAGTTTGGGCTACCTATATATGTAGACTGGATTAATGCTTGTTATGTTTGCTTTAGCCTTTAGCCTATCATAAATCCAATGCACATCCCAATATTTGTTTGAATCATGCTGTGGGATATTTGCTTGTCTTCTTTCTTTATTTGGGTGGGGCTATTGATTTTCTTTGTAGTACTGTACCATGTCAGTAGTGTTTATGTAAGAAAAAAGAAAGCAATTGAGCAGTGACAGGGGACTCACCATTTGCCTGGCAACTGATTTGAGGCTTTATTCTTGTGTACTTTTCTCTTCAATGTGTGTTCAAGTAGCATCACTGATATTTCGTTTGACAGTGTTTCCTTTAACTTTGATATCATCAAATATGTTCTCATTTCATGTGCCTTTATGTCAGTCCAACCTTTGTTGATTCTTTGATGGTGATGTATCTAACTTATGGATGCAGTTGGAGTCTATCTTGGGAGCAATTATTGAGAAATGCAAGACTTCGGAAGGAGTATGTATCTTTATATGCATCCCTCTTGAAATCTGACATGAGTCGACTGGTTGTTGATGACAATGAGGAGATTAAGAGGCTGGACCGTGAACTTGATATGGAGGTTATTCTACAGTGGAGGTGATGTGCTTCTATTTTTGTCCTCAGTACAGCAGTACATCTCCGTGGGGATTATCCTGCAAATATTAAGTGAAAAGTGTTAAGGTATAATAGTCAAGGGCAATAGGGTAACCACCCTAGTCTAGGATTTCTCTCCTATGTCCCTCATGTACTCTATATATAGTCCTCACTAGGCCTCAATACCATAATCTAGTTGTGTCTCCCTTTATTCATGACATGGTACCAACGCCCTAGGTTTTTTGATCCTCCACCACCCTCGTCTCCGCTGTGCTACCCCCGGGAGGATCATCTGCTCCTGGGGGCAGCCTTCTAGATTTTTTTTCATCCTCTGGATGGATCTTCAGCGCCACCATCACGGCCGGGTCTGGGAGTCTGCCCATCGCAGACCACCCATTGTCTCCATGTTATCCATCACGAAATCACCGTGCTTCCTCGTCATCCGCTTGGCCTTCTTCTGTGTCGCCCTGTGTCCACACAGACTGTGCCCCTCGCACAGGTAGGTTACACTAATACCCTTGACTATTATACCTTAACAAAAAGGCTGGTAGCAGCATCCCATGATGATCTGTACCAGAGATTCCTAAAAGAGTGTGATGTAGAGTTTGGGGAGGTTGCTAAAGTTTTGCCTTCACAAATTCGTACAGGGTGACTTTAGGTTCGCAAAAGAAGTTCACCTTATTGCACTGTTTTTTCCCACTTGCTCAGTTGCCCTTTCCCATGAAAGACAGTGAACGCGCACTACAGTGCACTACATAGGTTCAGCCTTTGAAGTTTGAATACCCCCACCCCCACCTTCAGCCTTTCACATTCGCTCTGCACATTGATATTGGTCCAGCTTTTAACATCCATGTCACTGCTCTGCACACACCCTTTTCTTTCCTGACAAACAACAGTGATATGCACACTTATTTCTCGTAAACTGCATGTTCACCATGTATCCAATCTGCACTCCACTTTATGAAATATTATTTTGCCCGTCACTGTGACAGAAGATCTCTGATTCTTGAGTAGGTCATCCTTTTTTTTCCGCTCAAATACGCAGAAGATCTGTGTATCATTGCATTAGGCCATCCTTGCTTTTGAGCTTTTATTTTTTGAGCTCAACATGTAACATTGTATAGTTAGTCCCTTGAACAGAGCATGTTCTTGATTCTTCACATCTTGAATACACATTGAACAACCTATTATGCCTCTTATCTTCATCCTTGATTCTTGTCACAATAGTTGGCAAATGGACATGAATTTTGTATGTAATTCGAGATTCATGTGCATACACCCTATCATTTATGCTGATGATGAGTGCAGTTACCTTTATTTGATACATACAATCTTCTTATTTTGTGTAGGATGCTAGCTCACAAGTTTGTAGAACAGTCGGTGGAAACATATCAGTATGCTCAACAAAATAAGAAGCAGTCCTGGTGGTCATTTGGATGGTTGATTTCTGGCATATAAAACCCTATTGTTTCTATATTGTTAAATATGCTGCAATTAATCTGTCTTCATATAGGGCTGGCTCTTCAAAGGATGAGGAAGATTCAAAGAGTTTTACTGATGAAGATTGGGAAAGGTTAAATCGGATTATTGGGTACAAAGAAACCAATGAGTATATCCCTGATCAACAGGATATGAAACTGATGCAATTTGATTTTGAAATACGTATGAAACATAATGCATCAAAGCTTACCATTGATGATTCGGAGTTCCTTGCTGATCTCTCGTGTCAAGATTTCTGCTGCAACTTGAAAATGTATCCGGAGGCAAAAATATTTGATCTGAAGCTGGGTTCCTACAGGCTTTTATCTCCATATGGCCTTCTTGCCGAGGTTTCTGTGTCTGTTCAATTTGCCTTTTACACTTAGTAACTATGGTAGTCGCTGACATGATTCCGTGTTCTGTACGTTCTAGAGTGCAAGTGCCATTGATTCTTTTGTTGGTATCTTCTCCTACAAACCTTTTGATGAACAACTAGACTGGACTTTGACAGCTAAAGCTTCTCCTTGTTATATAACTGTAAGCTGCTATCCTCATCATACCTTAGTGTGCATACATTTGCTCTACTATTTGACAATTTGAGTTTTTGTTCTTATAGTATTTAAAGGATTCAGTTGATCAAATTGTTGGCTTCTTCAAGAGTAGCCCTACCATTAGCCAAAACTTGGCACTAGAGACTGCTGTTGCTGTACAGGTATCTATGAGTGAAGTCGATTTGAGGAAAGACTGTTTCATGTGATCAGATGATTGATTGATCATTCTGTGTTGCTTTGTGAAGATGACACTAGATGAAGTGAAGCGGACTGCTCAACAGCAAATGACTCGGGTGCTAAAAGATCAGTCCAGGTTAGTGTAGTTTTTCCTCCATTTTCATATTCTGAAAAAAATATTTTCATGTGGGTTTTCCACCATTCTCATATACTGAAGAAATATTTTGATGAGGACAGAATGGTACTGTAAAAAAATTTCCAAGAAGCCCTAGATTTCATGGTATAACCTGGGCATTATTAGCTTCCTTCGACTAATATTTTTTTTATTTTGGTAAAATAAAAAAAGCAACCACAGTATCGTACTTAGTTAGAGCCTATGCAGAATATTTAGCTGCAACAAGGGCACTAAATATTTTACTAGAATTTCAACCTCAAAAGGAATTTGAAAAATGGGATTGCGGTTTCCCCTGAAATAAGGATTATTGTAACTTTGTCTATACCATGAAAATTATGCTGATGTTGTTGGTTTGTATTTGAGTTCAGATATCTACATCATTGCTTCTATGCTAAAGCTACACTAAAGAATTAGCTATATTTTCTTTTGTCAACCCCTTCTTCGACGCCGACTAATGCGTAACATAACCCCTATTAGGTTTTCACTGAACATGGATATTGCTGCTCCAAAAATTACTGTTCCTACCAAGTTCCGACCAGATGATGTACATGAGACTAAGCTTTTGCTTGACCTTGGAAATTTAGTTCTTCGGACAGAGGTTGTGTCTTCTATTTGCAAGTAAGATTTTTATATCCAAGTGTTTGGTTTGTATGCTACTAACGTCACTTTGTTTCTTCAGGAAATATGGGATGCCTATAGTTCAGAAGAGCAGGATATATATCTAAACTTCAATTTGGTGCTTAGTGATGTCTCTGCATTTCTGGTGGATGGTGATTACCATTGGAATGAAACATCTGATGAAACAAACTTGTTGCCGGTAATTGACAAGTGTGGCATTGCTTTGAAGCTTCAGCAGGTAAACAATACTCTGCCCAGACCTTTTTTTCCGGGTTTTGGGGTGGGGGGTCTATTAAATGTTATCATCATGACATGGGTTGCTGTTCCGTCTTTGGACAGATCCAGTTAGAAAGTCCTCTCTATCCTTCCACAAGACTGGCGATACGGGTGCCTTCCCTAGGATTTCATTTCTCTCCTGCACGCTATCATCGTTTAATGGAAATTTTTAAAATTTTTCAAGATGGTGCTAGTGACAATAGCAGTTCAGATCATGAACACTTGTGGGATCATGCTGACTTTGAAGGATGGTCATCTCTTCTCACATGGAAGGTTTACACTCCTTTATAATTTACTCACTAATGTTCCATCATTTTGGAATTATATTCTTTCTCTAAACTATTTTCATGACCTGCTGTTAGGGGGTTGGAAACCGGGAAGCTGCTTGGCAACGCAGATATTTGCGTCTAGTGGGTCCATTTCTCTATGTATTTGAAAATTCAATGTCAACAACATACAAGCAATGGTTCAGGTTATGCACTTTCCTATAGTTCTGAATCCTAAGTTACTGTCAAGTTTGGAGCTTATAGTGTCACGTTCCACGCCTAGAATAGACTGCTTGGCCATATGTTCAAAGGTCTGGCATCACTGTAGCTTTTGCTGGGATAGCTGGATATGGACAGTAGGTGTGGAATGCTTGAGGTCCAAGGAAGGCCCAGCAGAGGACACAGCTGAGGGTGTGGCACGTTCATTCTAAATGGCTGGCCCACCATTTGAAACTTGAATCTCACTCTACTCCTGGGGTGCCTCATTGGAGCTGCACCTCAGCGGAGTAATGTCATGTGATTATATGAATGGTTTATGTTTATTTTTTGCATTTTAATGTGCCAGGACACTTGTTTTAACACCTTTGTGTTGAGGTGCAGTTTACGTGGGAAACAAGTTCATCAGGTACCTACTGAGCTTACAAATGGCGTGCATAACATCCTGGCGCTTCATGATTCTGGCCAAGTTAATCCCAAGGAACGGTCTAGTGGCACTTCATAACATTCTGCTCTACTTCAGTTCCCCTGGCGTAATTGATTATCTCAATAAACTTTATTCTTTTACAGATTCTGGAAGACACTGGTGCTTTAATTTTGTTGTTTGATAATGACGAGGGACGAAAGATATGGCAGAGCCGTTTACAGGGTGCTATATACCGTGCATCGGTACTCCTTGTTTTGTTTCTTTCTTTTTGGTCAATTTTTCATTACATATCTATCTTCTGTTGGCATCCATAGAATTATTAGTCTGCTTTTAGGGTTCTGCTGCAATTTCAAGCTTTCCTGGAGTTGCTCTCCCATCAGAGGCCCACTCATTCAAAGGCAGCTTTCCTGATGTTGCTGACACAGAGAAATTATTTGTTGCTGGCATTCTTGATGAATTAAAGATATGTTTTTCATGTGGCTATGAGGTATTTGTTTCTCGCCTAATTTTCTTTGTTTCCTTGATTCAATGTTTTTGATGCAACTCATGCTTCTGTAGAGTAACCACAAACTAAAAAAAGTTCTGCTAGCCAAGGAGAGCAGCCTGTTTGAATTTCGGGCAGTTGGTGGCCAGGTATCGATCTTTTCTTTTGTGTGGTCCTTGCTTTGTGACTCTTATTAACATATGTTTTTTTTTTTGGGGGGGGGGGGG
>Ga0182004_10005208_pt1 | contig 10592 bp, 5 predicted proteins | sample Sormic07211540_1_FD_120479 | JGI IMG/M metagenome (GOLD analysis project Ga0182004, IMG submission 120479) | Endophyte microbial communities from Sorghum bicolor roots, Mead, Nebraska, USA - 072115-40_1 MetaG | ecosystem: Host-associated > Plants > Roots > Unclassified | place: USA: Nebraska...
GCTTCGCCTTTGTTCTGCGAGCATGTATCTTTGCGACATCAATAAATTTTTGGACCTCCACTACATATGATGGGTCCAATCTTGATAAGTTGTACATCCATAATGACCTCTCCATATTTAGCTATATTTAGTTAAGAACAATGTAGGTCAATCTAAAAAAAAACTAATATAACCCCCAAAAACAGTCTTAACTAAGATACTAACCTCCTTCAATTAAACGGAGATGAAAACCTACCCCTTACAGAGTTTACAATTTATGGAATTTAAATAATTGTTTCAACTCATTTTCATAATTATAAGAAACAATTGTATAAAATTTAGGAATAATTCAAGGATTTCTATGATAATCTTTACTTTTTAATCAAAAATGCCTTAATATAACCATATTTCATAAATTTACGCACAAAGATTTTAATGTATGAATTTATAAAGTGTTATTCATTTGAAAAAAGAAATGCTAAAACTAAATCAAAAATATAAACTTCAGAATGTGCTCATCATTACTCTATTGCATAGATCAACTCACAAGAATTCTAAAAAGTATTTATTTTCTATTTTTTTAATTTTATACAATTTACTATGAATTTACATAAAAATTTAGCTAAAACTCTCTCTCTTGCCCTATGAACCCTAACCCTAAGCAAGAATACATGATGAACTCTAGATCTGGAGCACCTCCAATACAAGAATTGAACCAAATAATCACTAAAAATAGCATCAAGGGCACTAACTAACCTTTTGGAAGTTTCTCACCAAAGAAATGGAGATCAAAACCTCCCCCTTGGAAACTGTAATTGTCTGGTCCGCCACCGTGCAGAGCTCATAGGAGTAACTGTTCTTTTCTCGAGGTGGACGAAGGGCATCTATACCAAGCTTAACACAGGCGGCTCATAAAGAGGGCCGCCTATGTAAATAAATTAGCACAAACGGTCCTCTATACAAACCGCCTGTGTAAAAAGGCACATTTACACAGGCGGTCGCATTACGACATCTGCCTGTGTTAATGGTATTTACACAGGTGGTTGGTATGGTAATCCGCCTGTGTAAATGGACAGTTTACACAGGCGGTTGAGTTAAGAAAACCGCTTGTGTAAACTTATTTAGACATGCGGTTCGTTTGTTGGGCCCACTGAATTTTTTCTACTAGCGCCATGATATTGTGAACCGCCTGTGAAAAAAAATAAAGTGCTAGCGAAAATGATTTTTTATACTAGTGGAACTACTACAGTTCTAACATTCATTGCCGTTTTCATCACCATAAGTTTTAAAAAACCGACAATGATAGTGCCTCCCGGCACATCACTATCATCTTTTGAATAAAACTGAAAATGATAGGGCCAACCAGCTCTGATATTTAGGTCTTCATTGTCGGTTCATGTCACCAGTTTTAGCCAAGAACTGATAGTGATATTGGATATTGGGTCATGGCTAAAACCGACACTAATACTTCACTGTTGGTTCATGGCCTGAACCAATAATGATATTATGTAAAAAACTCCAATACTTTCTCATATGATGTCTAATGAAGATGAACTTTATATCAAAGTTGTATTACCAGACGAGATCTACAACCCTATAGTTTTTTTGGATTTGAGATAATTTGAATGTCCAAATATACACCACAAGATTTTGTAGAGTTAATACCAAAGGAGTCCATATGATCCATAGTCATAAGTGAGTGTGAAGTGGTAGTTAATGATCTCAGATGGAGAAGCATCCAAAAACAAAGTTGTGTATCTCAAAATTTGATGTCGCTGTGATGTCACTATATTTGATTCACAAGATTTCGTAGACGTTAATACCCTACAAAAGGCATATGTTCCATAGTCATAAGTTAGTGTGTAGTGGTATTTAAGAATCTCAGATGGAGAAGCAATTAAAACAAAAGTTGTAGATCTCAAAAAGTTATGCGACTTTGTAGTTGATAATATTTTTATTTAAAATCACCTATCTATGAAAATTACATTTGATTTCTTAAATTTAAAATTCAAATTTTCAAACGACTTCAGATGGAAAAAAAGTAAAAATTAAAGTTGTAGATCTCAAAATGTTATATAACTTTATAGTTAATAACTTTTTTATTTGAAATCATCTATCTAAGGAAAATTACGGTTGAATGTTCTCAAATTTGAAATTTATTTTTTCTAAATGACCTTGGATGGAGAAATGACTAGAACTAAAGTTGTAGATCTTAAAAAGTTTTATAACTTTATAGTTGATAACTTTTTTATTTGAATTTGTTTTGGAATCCAAATATTCATTTCAAAACCAGAGTGACATAAAATTGGGAGGATGAATATTCTAAATGAACACAAGTGTCTTTAGGTAGAGTGGTTAGGTAATAAATACACGAAGCAGGAGCCTGAGTGCTCAAGCGTTGGTGGCTGCGAAGCGTGCATTTTCCATGTAAAAAATCATGTGACGTGTGGCTGCCCGATGGGGTCTCTCCTAGTACAAAAAAAAATTACCTATTTTTTAGCCTATCTTTTAGGTTTCCTGAAAACCATGGCACTGATAGTTTTTAAGAACTCACAGTGATGTGTAACCCTATCACTGCTGGCTTAGTGGCTTGGTTTTTTTTTTTGATAGAGGCTTAGTGGCTTGGTTGTGTCGGAGAAAAATTTAGCAGTGGATGGGTTTTTTGAACTGACAGTGCCTACGTGGTTTCTTGACGGCTTACCATTTTTTTTAGAATAAACCTATGATCAATGAGGTTATTTAGGCCATGCCATAATACACTGCTTTGCCTGGCAGCAGCCAGATGGGCCTGTATACTGATCTGGGCTTCGGCCTGCTAGAGCTTTGTGCTTGATGTTTTTCCTGGGCAAAAGCCAAATAAGCGTTGACATTTTACTACTGCGATGAACAAGTTGTATAATATATAATTCTGTTTTGTACTCCCTCCATCCTAAATTATAAGATGTTTCACTTTTTTGATATCAAGTTTGAGCACTCGTCTTTATTCAAAAAATTTACACAAACATAGTTAAGTTTAGGTCATTCTTGAAGAACTTTTATTAATAAACCAAGCCACGGCAAAAGAAGTGATATTTTGCATAAATTTTTGAATAAGATGAGTTGTCAAACTTTGTGTTAAAAAATTTAACCATCTTATATTTAGGATAGATTGAGAGTACGGAAGCGGCAGCCTAGACAAATGAAAAGACGAAAGTGAAAAGAGTTAATTCTGAGTCTGCAAATAGGGTGTATGACTGTTCCACGCATGCAGCAAGGACATGAAGACAAGGGCCTCACTAGGGGCAAAACTGAAGAAGTTACTTTTTTTGTGAAAAAATGAAGAGGTTACTTTGGTTTATTTCAATAATCTAAACTTGAAATGAGTGTTTGAACATATAAACGAGCTTATCAACAGAGTATATCTCAAACAAAATGCACCTCTGCAGCGATCATTTATGGCAAAATCTAGCATAGAAATAGCTACTATCATATAGAAATGGTTGTGCTCATAGGGCATGATCGCACGAGCAGCCACATAGCAGCAAAACGTGCATAATGTGACTCTAGATATGGCTGAAAGTACTGTGTACTGATTTATTGTGAGAAAAAAATATTACTGAACAACTGATAGATTCAACATATTAGCTTCAAGGAACGAGGAAGTAGTCCTTCGCACAACTACTACTTCACAAAAACCAGAATACTTTGTAACCTATACTTTATTAGGATAGCCACAAGTACACAACACTAGTTATTGCGGTTGTTGATCAGGCAGCCATCTCTTATCCATCCTCGAGAAGTAGAGCACCACATTTTGTGACTTCCCAGCATCATCTTGATCCAGACATCAAGGTGTAGACACCTAACGGCTAATTTCCCCTGCCATGATATATTTGACACAAGGGTCTAGCGGTGTCCCTGTAGTCATTTTTGTACTCAACACCTAATGACCTAAAAATAAGAAACATGGCAGGGACAATTGAAATCAGAGTATATAAAGATACAACAAAACTATAAAATCCAGCCAATGTTGTACCTTGAATCTTTTATGGCCATCTAGGGCATTTCACTACCTTCTTGTCCAGGTGTACACATCTAGGTCCTCTCTGTGTAACTGTCAGTGCTGCTCTTAAAGCCCATGTAGCCATTGTGGCAAGGGGACATCTTTCATCTCCTTTGTCACAAACAACTGATGCAAGTTGTCCAGCCTCTCAACACACCTTAAGTTAGGACATAACTGCACATTGAGGTCTCTCACAAAAAAACTCACAATTGCTGGACATCCCTCGAGTATTCCAACTTAAGAAGAAAATCTTCTCATGTAGATCGAGAAAACCTCCAAACCCTTGCCCCACCGATACACAGCGGCACCACAACTTTGTGAGATGAGTTGGCCATAGACCTGTGGTACACAAGAGCTCTCACTTGAGAAAGATTTAAAACTCTCTCTAGGCCTTGACGATCTATGATTACAAGGACCTCTGAGAGCAAATAGAGGTTCTCCACCACTTAAGATTGTGCACATGACCTAATTGGAGCTCCTTCAACCTGATGGCCTTGTGTCCAAGCTGTGGTGGGAGGAGAGCACTCAACTTATGGCAGCGTTCAAGGACCAACTTATTCAGTCATGGCAGCAGCTGCATCCTTGGAGGCTGTACTTCCCCATTTTGCTTTGCAGCAGCCTCGTCCTCCCCAGCATTACCTACTGTTGCTTCTTGTTCTTCTTCAGCAACAAAGGACCACTCCTCCCAGTTAGGCATATCCCAGGAGATCAATGTTTCAAGCTTGGGGAAAGCAACTGCCTCTGTAGATATGAGATTACCCACCTCATAGTCAACAAACTCAGGTCCAATCTTGGAGACTATAGTGGCTCCACGCATTCTTAGATATTTCAAGTTGGGGAGCTGATCAATTGGAGGAATATACACATATGATTTGTCCAAATGCTTCAGCAAGAGGGCTTTATTTTGGCTTCTGAGATTGATAACTCCCAATCGTCCTTTTCTTTTGGGCTTTGAACACTTCTTCCATGCAACAAGAGGTTTCATCTTGGCATTGATTCATAACTTCTCCATTGACATTGTCATCTTGCTCTAGTTAACCATTTGTAGCCTTCCTACATGGGTCTGCAAATTAGAGGTTGCAGTAGTTTCCTCTCTACTTTGTTCATGATGGGTCCATAATGCTCAACTCTAGGCTTTGTTTTACCCAAGGGTAACCCAAGGTATGTGAAGGGCAAAGACTCCTACGAGCAAATGGGCATTCTGCAATGAAATGTTCAAAGGAACCAAACAAGACTTTCTATAATTGATTCTTAAACCAGTTGACTGAGAGAATGATTCTAGTAAGCCTTTTAGGGTGAAAAGTTCTCTTTGTGAAGCTTTCATAATTAGAATAGTGTCATTGGCATATTGTGCGATAGGAAATTGATCTAGCTCATAAGTTGGAAAGGGCAACTCAAAAAGTCCTTGCGGATAAGCTTTGTCGACAGTGCACTAAAGCATATCTATAGCAATCACAAAGAGAAGGGGAGATAAGGGGTCTGAGCCCAGCGGATAAGCTTTATTCATTATGTATATTGAGCCCGCCCCAGCCCGGTCTAAGCCCAGGGGGTTTTGATCTGCCCACGACCCTTGCCTGGGCGGAGACCCCATTGCCCAAAAAAAATTCTTAGCCTAAACCCGGCGTGCAATATTGTTTTTACCTATTTTACAATGTAAAATTCGTGGGCAGCATGCTCAAGCCCGGTCCTGGCCTGAAAAATGAGACCTGGCTTGCCCGGTGGGATGGTCATGGATGGGATTTTGTTAGCCCGAAATAACCAGTTTTTTTGCCTCGCCCGGCCTGCAAAATGCTCACGTATATTCGTTACCATATTTACATGCTTTGGTTAAATATATAAAAGATATTAATATTTGTAATGTTTAATAAATACTCCCTTCATTCTAAAATAAATGTCATTCTTTTTTCTCGAGAAGTCAAATGTTTTTAACTTTGACCAAATAAATATATATGAGAAAATTATTAATACATATGGTGCATAATGAATATTACTATATTGATTGTTAAATATTTTTATAATAAATTTATTTGGGATATAATAAATGTTGCTAATGTTCAAATAAATCTAGTTAACCTTGAAAAATTTAACACCCAAAATCACAATTATTTAGAATGGAGGAAGTCTACCATTATATTAATTATAGACTACATTCCCGCAATAAATTTCTTTAATACAGATTACTATTTCTTTTATGAATCTAGTCAAACTTAATTAGAGATTTATATATCTTTTATAGAGCCTCTTTTTTTTGTTAATTAAAGATAATAATAACCCAGGCGTCTGCTTTTAGAGCTTAGTCCGACTGTCGGAGTCAGTTACAAAATCTGGTAGGTCGCTTGGACGGCGGTGAGGGCATCGCCTAGAAAGGCGGCGGGGCGACGTTGTTGGCGTACTAGTATACAGAGTCACGTACGGATCAATCCAAGCGTCCATGCTCAGAGAGTCAGAGCCCCATCGTGGCATCGTCCCACCAAACTGCCAATCTCGCCCTCCAATCGTCTGCATTCCATAGTCGGAGTCGATCGAGTCTCCCAAGTCCGAAGGAGGCTCCCGCGTAGACCCTACAAAATTGGCAGATCCGCTGGTCTCTTCCGGTTTTGTCTGAAATCGCCCACTCAGCTCGACCACCATGGAGGAAGAGCGCGTGATCATGCCCAAAATACTACGAATGAATATTTGACTTGCTCCTTCAGTATTTTTTGTTACCAATGATTTTTCTCTGGTCTTGAATTTTTCTTTTGTAATAAACCTTAGTGATTTGTGAAGCTCTATCAGGTACTTCAGTAGGATTATGTTGGGGCTGAGCATCATTAGAGCTTTGTGATAGTAGCTTGGATGACTGAGAAAAGGATGAGGAAGAGGTTGATTCTGACCAGAGGTGTTTACAACAATCAGTATTGATGTAATGCCTAGGGAAGCAAGATCAACTTTAATTAAAGAGGTTGGTACTGTAAGACTACCCATGATCTTGGAAGGGTCAATATTGTTGTGGCTAGCATCTAGATGCTTAAGTCCTTCGGCAAGGAATTTTAGGATAGCCTCCTTTGCTCGATGACTTTCTGACTCTATATTGCAAAAACATAGACTATTAGAAATATTATAGATATTCTTATGGTTTGCCTTATAAGTATTTTTTACTAGATGACCACAGGGCGCAAGGAAATCTTATAATTTGGCATAAGTTTAGGTTGGAACTAGGATTCCAAATAGGAGAGAGAGAGAGAGAGGATAGAGCTAGGCAATGGAGAGGGGACAACTATATGACTTGGTTCAAGCAAATGAGAGTGGATGAATGAGTCCTCTTGCCTAAATGCACTTGAGAACTTATATAGACAATTGCTATTTACAAGTTTCACCTTGGTGGGTTTAGATTTCACATGTCGCTACACTAGAACCTATTTGGGTCTCTTCAAGGGGGAGTCTTGGCCCACATACTTGTGCTCTTCCAACAGTTCCATAGCATAGAATGTCTTATAAATTGGGGCCTAGGGAGTAACAAATATATATGTACTTTAAAACTAGAACTTTTGTTGAATGCAAAAGCTTGGTAACATGGTTAAAAACTTTTTTATTGGAATTATACAACATTTAGACAAAGTTTTTAGTTGCATACATTTAAAAAATGCTCCAATAATTGTAGAATTAAGCATGTATCTCAAATTTAAATTGGTCACAAAACATCAAAATATTACAGTGGTGCTACAGTGCCCAAGGGCCATGGCAATGCACACCACTAGCTTGCTGAGAGACAATTCCAGATGTGCCAAGGTTTTTGACAAAAAACCATACCAAACTGGGAGAGGAGCGTGTGATTTCTGAAGGCAGCAAGACGACGTTGCTGGCAGATGAGCTCGTTGTGTCACCGTCGTGCCGCCTGTGCCCCGCTGGGCCATGCGATAGACGACCTTAAAATTGATACTAGTAAATATGTTCGTGCGTTACAACGGGAAAAAACATTAAATGGCCATAGAAAATGATGACATAATATTACATATGTATTTATATTTATTCTTTTTATAAAATTTAAAGTCCGTAATTTATTTTATTGATAACCATGATATCTATGGTATTAGATAGTTAATATTTACAATAATATATAGCTTGGAGATATATTTATTTAATAATAATAATAGAAATTAGTCAAATATTATCTTACTCTAATATTACCTCTTAATATACCTTAGTATTATATTAAAACATGAGAAGTTTGATGGTAGATTTTTTTATTTAGATTAAGATTCCTATGAAATATGATATATCAGTTAAATGTATATAGATTATGAATAGGGGCTTATGAAGTGTTATATGACATAACAACACATCGTGCAAAGGTAGTGTAAGCATCCTCAAGCATAAATTTGGATAAATTAGTAAATTAGTGAGATATGTAGGAATGATGCTAAAACTTTTACCACAAATCAAGCATCACATTAAATAGACTACCATAAAATTTTCATAATAGTTGAAACAAGATAACTACAATTTCAATTTTACACTAAAAAGCATAGGCGAGCATCTTACTATGCATTTATCAATTTTGAGCCGATCAATTTTACACTAAAAAGTATAGGCATACAACTCCAGCAAAAAAATATAATAAAATTTGTGTTTTTTTGTTCACTGCATAGATCTACATATGTGGAGCTGAACAAAATTTGTTTTGTAATTTATAGATTTTTTTATGAATTACTATGTATTTATCAATTTTCAGCCGATTTAAATAATAAAAGAAAAATAAACTAATAGGATAAACACTTTGCATCTAAGCCCTTATAATTTTTTTCTCAATGTGCTGTAATGTATAAAGAAAATTTTGCATTGGAAACCTTAGAAAAACTTTTATTCTTTTTTTAGTCTCTGCCAGCGTGGAAGCCAACCATTCCGATGCAGATTCGTACGCGCGCGTGGGCACGCTCGGTACCGATGGCAGAAAATTTTGGGGCAGAAATTTAGTAGTAGGAATAGATGTAATACTTCTTTCATCCTAAATTATAAGTTATTCTAAGAATCTTTAAGAGTCAAAGCATTTTCAAGTTTGACCAAAATTATAGAGAAAAATACTAAAATTTGTAACATAAATTGAGTATACTATAAAAGTATAATTAAGAAAGAATGTAATGATACTTAGTTGGTATAATAACAATAATTATTTTATCATATAAATTTAGTCAAACTTAAGATAGTTTGAGTCTCCAAGATTCTTGGAATGACTTACAATTTGGAATGGAGAGAATATGCATCAATATATACAAAAATATACTAATAGTTATGATATGTAATATGTATCATTATATTGAACATGAAATACACTTTCATAATATACTTATTTGCATACAGAAACTGATATTATTTGATATACTTTTAGTTAAACTGAAAAAAAATTGATTTCTCAAAAAATGAGACGTATATGGCCTTGTTTAGTTCCTAAAAAATTTTGCAAACTTTTTCAGATTCCCCGTCACATCAAATCTTTAGACGGATGCATGAAGTATTAAATGTAGACGAAAATAAAAACTAATTGCATAGTTTGGTCGAAATTGACGAGACGAATCTTTTGAGTCTAGTTAGTACATGATTGGATAATATTTGTCAAATACAAACAAAAGTAATACTATTCCTATTTTTAAAAAAATTTGGAACTAAACAAGGCAATTTAGAGCCGTGGACACAAAAACCACAATTATTTAGAAATTGACGTGGACACAAAAAGTAGGTTTTAAACAGGCAATTTAGGACGTGCAAAATGACCAGGAATGCTCCCATGCGCTGGTGCTGGTGAAAAGGTACTACAGGTCTGTCCACCAGATTAGAGCCGGAGGGCTATGTGATCGAAGAATATGGGAAAAACAATTTGAACTCACGTTATTCAATTAATTTGGGACAGGGAAAGTATTCAGCTGTGGCCATGACGTGAGTGCAGCAGACGAAACGGCCGCCAGACATTTTGCGAGCTATCGCGCATGTTTTGAACTAGCAGCTGTGTTGCACGCCAAACCTTTGACGAAGTGCGGCGCTAGCATTTGGCAGCTCCGACGTGTCGCAGTTGGAGTGTTGCGACCTGCAGCGCGCTTTGGCCGTGATCCAAACGCGCCCTTGGTGTGAAAATTGGTATAAGAGTAAAATATCCGTAATTGTTTTTGTTATAAAACATATTACCAACGTCTCTCATGAAGACATAAGATAGGAAGACATTCTGTACTGCTAGTGCCTAAACGTCCGGCGGATGCCGAGCTCCTCACCCGCACCAAACGGAGAAAAAACTCATCCGCCCTCAACCAACTTGCCCCGTGCGGAGGACCGCCCTTTGTTCGCTCCCTACGCAAGGAGCCTGTCCCCACCTCCATGATCACGGGATCCGCCCCGCCCCCTAGCACATCCGCCCACCGCCAACTCGTCCCCACAGAAACCGACCTCTGCCCCGCGCCCGCATAGAGAAGAAAAGCGACCTCCACGTGCACAGATTCGTACGCCCACAACCTCACCAACCCAGCACCTCTGACCCAACCACCAACCCACCACCATAGTTTGTCCTCTAGCTAAAACAATGAAAAAAGGCTATTGCAAACATCGA
>Ga0182004_10005209_pt1 | contig 10592 bp, 5 predicted proteins | sample Sormic07211540_1_FD_120479 | JGI IMG/M metagenome (GOLD analysis project Ga0182004, IMG submission 120479) | Endophyte microbial communities from Sorghum bicolor roots, Mead, Nebraska, USA - 072115-40_1 MetaG | ecosystem: Host-associated > Plants > Roots > Unclassified | place: USA: Nebraska...
CTGTAGCATTTGATCATTATGTCTAATCGATTAGGTTTAGTTCTCCATCAGTAGAGTAGCAAGGAGAATCACACACAAGTACACAACAATACACATCACAATAAGGTTATGGAAGCCAAGAACTGCTAGAGGGCAACAGCCAGCTTCCATGGGTCACACAGTTCGCTTGAAAAGCTTCTCGTGCATGCGGTTTAGAACTGATGAGGGTTATTGTTGGCTATCAGAGCTAGGTAGCGCCAGTTGGTAGCCGAGGTTTAGCTCGGTGGTGAGCATCTGGCGGTGTTGTGCCGCCGTCGCTTCCAACATCTAATAGCCGCCAGGGAAGAAGCATTTGGCAGCTGTTGCTCTCCCTCCTCAATCTGACAAGACAATTGAGAAAATCAGCTACCATAGTCCAGATATGCATGTATAATTGTCAAGATTATTTATGTATTTTTTTCTTTACTTTCAAGGCTAGGTGGCTATATATATGCAAGAAAAAGAAAAGCTTTGGTTCTAGTTTCTGACAGTTACAGGAAGCATACCTTGGTCCTCAGGTTCATGTGGTCATTCTGAAGCTCAGTCTCCTGCAGAAAAGACATGATGCAAACGAATGAATCCAAACAGGATTAGCTAAAATGAATGACATCTGAGGTTTATGTAGGTGACATGTATATGTTACCCATTTGGCCATGTAATTGATCTCCGCGCAGCCAGCAGCTCATTCTGAAACAAGAATTAATTCAGCAATCAGTCTGACAACAACTTAGCCACCACGAACTCACAATTAAATTTGCCTAAAAAAATTCACAATTACATCAGAACTTGAAGAATTATTGAAACAAAACCAACTTGGGAAGGAATTAATGGTCCGAGTATGTACTATATGAAGAATTAAATCTCACTTAGCTTATGAAGTTTTGATTAGTTTGCAAAAGATGGTTGCGCAGTTTTGCGGATTCTTGCTGGTAGAACTGCTTCAGCAGATAAAACAAATTAAATTGGAGGAAAGGATCAGATGGATCTCATAATTTTGTACATTATCCAAGGTCAAATTAAGTAATAAATGGAATATTCAGTTCCCCAGTCAGTAACCAGAGGGGTCTGGAAACTACTTTGTTTCAGGTGTATGACTATTTTACTTTTAGAAATTTCTTTTTCATTCTATCATATTTCACTGCTTGTTCTGACACAAGCCGGTAGGGCTTAGCATGATCATAAAGAAATATAGATTTAGTATATAGATTAGGACATGCTGCACATATGTTTTATCTACTCATGCACTATATAGTATGCACTACATACAGCCTAGTACTAATGTCAAAGTTACTTTCAGAAGAATATGCAAACTATCAGTACCTCATCCGCCCGGGCTACTCGGTGGTGCGGATGGACACGCTGGTACCAACGAGCGGTGGTTCGTCGGCAGGGTGGACTGCTGCGGCGGGCCAGCGCCCGGGTGGGTGCACTCGTTCCCCATCACCGACCACTACATGGTCGTGCCGGAGATGCGGCTCCGGTACTGCGCCAGGAACCTCCTCCTGCGCAGGACAGTCAGGCGTCGCAGCCAGCGGGGCGGACCGGCGGCGGCGCGAGCGCGGCAGGCCGGCGACGCGGCGAGCGCGGCGGGGAAGCAGGGCGAGCGAGGCGTGGTGAGCGGGGCCGGGCGATTTGACTGGCGTGCGGGCGGCCTATAAAATATACTTTGTCTTTGCCGAGTGCTAGATGGTAGCGCACTCGCCAAAGATTTTTAATTTTTTTTTAAAAAATATTCTTTGCCGAGTGTCAGATCAGAGACGCTTGGCAAAGATTTTATTTTTTTTTAAATTTTTTTTGCCGAGTACTAGATAGAGGTACTCGGAAAAGATTTTTATTTTTTAAAAAAACATTCTTCGCCGAGTGCCAGATTAAAAGCACTCGGTAAAGATTTTTATTTTTTTATAAAAAAAAACTTTGCCGAGTGCCAGATCATAGAGACTCGACAAAGATTTTACATTTTATAAAAAATATTATTTGCCGAGTGTCAGATCGTAGCCACTCGGTAAAAGATTATTTTTAGTATTTTTTTAAAAAAACTTTATTCTTTGCCGAGTGCTGTACCGGGTAGCACTCGCTAAAGACAATTTTTATTTTTTTTAAAAAACTTTATTCTTTGCCGAGTGTCGTACGAGTTGGCACTCGGCAAAGAATTTTTGTTTTTTTCCTCCAAGCTTTTTCTATTGTCTTGGCACTTTATTTTAAAGTGTATGTTAAAATTTGGCACAATTCTCAATATATTTTCTATATATTTTTAATTTATTTCACTTAAACATATTTTTCCGAAAAAACAATATTGAACTACACGTGCATTGAATCATAGAATTCGATGATTGAAAAAATGATATTCACGATACTTGTTGTAGTTTGAGACCATATCCAGGAGCACACCTAAAATTTCAAACGTCTTGTACACGAAACATGGCGACAAAGTTGCGGATGAAATACATTTTAATTATAAAAATTACAAATGAAGTCCGAAATTCTTAAAACCTGGCGACACATCTCGACATCACATGGGGAGGCTATGATAAAAATTTGAGAACATTTCACGAAAGTTGTCACGTACAATAGTTATAAACCTACACCTCTCACTTCATTTCACATGTGATCACATGTCAAAGATGTAACTAACGTACGTGACAATTTTTGCGAAATGTTCCCCAATTTTTATCATAGCGTCCACATATGATGTAAAGACGTGTCGCCAGGTTTTAAGATTTTCGGACTTCATTGGTAATTTATATAATTAAAATATATTTCTCCCGCAACTTTGTCGCCATGTTTCATGTATAAGACGGTTGAAATTTTGGGTGTGCTCCTAAAAATAGTCTCAAACTATAATAAGTATTGTGAATATCATTTTACTAATCATCGAAATCTATGATTCAATGCACTTGTAGTTCAATATTGTATTTACGGAAAAAATACGTTTAAATGAAATAAATTAAAGATATATAGGAAACATATCAAGAACTTTGCCAAATTTGAACATGCACTTCAAAATAAAGTGAAAAGCTAGTAGAAAAAATTTGGAGGCAAAAACTAACAGTGTCACCGTCACCCTTTGCCGAGTGTCTTGTTTTGCCGAGTGTTCGACACTCGGCAAAGATGGTCTTTGCCGAGGGCCAACCTTTGTCGAGTGTTTGACACTCGACAAAGAGGCTCTTTGCCGAGTGCCTGGCTTTGCCGAGTGCGGCCCTCGGCAAAGAGGCTCTTTACCGAGTGCCCAACTTTTGACACTCGGCAAAGCATTTTACACTCGGCAAGCTTGCAGGTGTTGTGGATGACATTGAGTGCCAGATCAAGAACTTGTCGGTGGCAAGATGCCAGCCAAGTATGCTTCGATCAAACTCGATGCTCGTGCTCCACGTGACTTGCTTCAAGAATAATGCATCATCATCATCATCATCATCATCATCATCATCATCATCATCATCATCATCAGTGTCAGGTCATCGCTGTTGTTCTAGCCACTACACCACAACACTTTTTTAGCGTCAGATATCCGACGCTAAATCTTTTTTTTATCGTTGGATGATCTGACGCTAAATCTTTTTTTTATCGTTGGATGATCTGACGCTAAATATTCTTTACAGATCTACTAATGCTAAATCTATATTTACCGATTCACTGTGTGACGCGATAGATATCTATATTTATCGTCATAATATTTGACGCTAAAACCCTACACAGCGTCACTCCATCCGACGCAAAAAACTTTAGTGGGTCTCACTTAGTCCACGAGTGCGCCCAGCTTTGAGTCCCTCGCAAATTTTGCAAGTGGCCCGCAAAAATTTAGACCTAGCCCACTTTAGTATAGAAACCCAAGATATTTTTTCCTGTCCCGCCGCTAGCTGCCCCATTCTCCCTCCCAATTCGCCTCAGTCTACCCCCAAATCGTGCCCGTCTCCTCCCTCCTTCCAAATCGCGCCGCCACAACTCCTTGCCCGACGCCCTCCCACCCCACGCCACTCGCTGCCCACCCGACATGGTGGACGCCCGCCGGCCATCCCTCCTCTCGTGATATCTCCGCTCGTGGCCCGCCCGCGCGGCACTCGCGGCCTGTCCTTGCTGCATCGTCTGCGCGAGAGGGAGGTCAAGCGAAGCCTACGCCAGCCGTCGACGTCGTCCTTGCTCGTCCCGTCCGCCAGTGTGTGGTGTGCTGGACGCCCGCCAGGCATCCATCCTCCCATGACATCTCTGCTCACAACCACCCTGTGCGGTGCTCACGACCTATCCTTGTCGTGTCGTCTGCGCAAGAGGGAGGGCAAGTGGAGCCTGTGGTAGCTGCGGCCGTCGTCTGTGCTCATCCCGCCTGCCATCCTGGTCCCGCCCGCGTGTGGCGAGATCTACCTGGAGGACTTGGACGGAGGAAGCCCAACCTCCCTTGCTCCCTTCGTATCGGCTTGAAGCTCCTGCCACGAGGAAGCCCTGCCCAGATCGTGAGACGAAGCTGCAGCGAGGTGAGATAATTCCTCCCCCCCTCACTCCTTATTCCTAGATGGAGGAATTTGGATGGAAATAGTAGGAGATGCCCAAGGCTGTTCCTAGAATTTTTTAGGTCTTGGTCGAAAACTAATACAAAGGCCTTATTATTAATTTTCTTAAAATACACTAGTAGAATAAAGAAAAAGATTTTAATCTTGGGGAAGGACCACTAGAGATAGTGCACATGGACAACACATGAAACCGTCCCTCTTGTTTGTCTCGGTCACACTTAAGAAATAGTGCACGTCATTGATGAACTCTTTGGAGCGCCGATGGGCATTATACATCCAATTGCGTGTTACCATCTGCATTAAATATAACATATATATTATGAAAACCATGCACATATCACCATGGAGATTGCCAATTTGAATATTCACCTTTTCATCTCCAATCTTTTAAGCATAATTGATTTTTAATGATCCAACAGTCTAAACAACACTGAAACTACTACAGGTGAAATCATGTAGCTTTGCCGGTGCTGGCCTCTCACCACCGATATGCTTGGTCGCCAGCACAGTAGTGAGGGTGCCACTCGTGGATAATATCAGTGTTTTAAGCTTGAGAATGTATCCTAAACTAATGATATTCTTGGCTACTTCTATCAATAATCTGGAAAATATAAAATCACATTCAAGAGGCATGCTGATTATTTGCATACTGTTGCAGTTCGTGTGTCAATCCACCAGGTTACTTATTATGTTTGGTTTCCATTTTTTTTTCTGTTGACCTTGCCTATATTTTGCACCATACTATGATATTAGTGTTGCAGTTTGTGAGGATGGGACAGTTTGTATGTGGTTTGACATCCAGTAAAGAACAAGGCATTCGAAAGCTCATGGTTGGTATGACAGGTGCCTTCTTCAAAGTATTTAAAATGCTTTAAACTTATGCACATCAAGTATATTTACTTATAACCAGTTTACTTTCCTTATATTTTGCCCAGTTTATTTTTTATTTGACTTCGTGTCATCTTCAGGCTTGTGGCACCTCTAGCGGTATTATCAGTTTGGTGTCTTTTTCTCATATGAGTGCATCTTTAATTTGGGTTGTCATGTTGTACAAACATTTATTGCTTGATAGCAAGTGAGTGATTTTCCCTCTATCTCCATTTACACTGCCTAAACTAGCGTTGTGCTTTAAGACCACACAAGGCCATGAGCCCAATTGAATTTAGTACCTTCTAGAGTTGAGCTTTAAGATCATAAAAACTTTTCGGCTATTAGTGCAGACTACTTTTGTTTTAGATGATTTTGACATACAAGGCCGTGAGCCTTTAAGTTGAATTTTAGAAACTTATCACATCTTGGGAACTATCTTCAATCTTCAGAGAATTTTGCAGAATCAATGTTTCGCTAAATGATTATTATTCGATACTGATAATGGTTATATGGATATAGAAAAGTGTCGTTTCTCACATGGCAATCTGAACTGTCACACGCTAAGCCAAAAAAAATCCATTTACTCTAATATTCCATTTGGTCAAACATTAGTAATTTGAACTATCACTCGCTAATCTTTCAAGCTTGAATGTCCCTGGTAAACTTTCTATGATCATGAATTCATGATGGATGCATCTTGTTCAGAATAAGTGGCCATAGATCAGAAGATAGGTGTCATGAAACCTTGTACAAAGGGTGCCAACATAATGCGATGTTTTTTTGATCATGCATAATGCAATGTTGATTTAGCCTTTAAAAAATAAACAATCGCCAAATTTGAAGTTTGCAAGCTGTTGCCGCCACCATGGGTGGAGCGGTGACAAATTTCCAACTCCAGCACCAGACATCAAGACACCAGGCTGCGGTGCCCTCCGACAATAGCATCAGTGTGCACCGAGCATGCACATGTGCTGTCTCTAGAGGCTGGCAGAAACCAAGGATCTACGGGCTCAGTGGGCGAAATCATGTTGGAGGCAGTGGCAACTGCTGGTGATGCTCGCAGGTGAGGTGGAGGCCGCAAGCATGCCATCGTCCGAGTCAGAGGCCTCATTCATGCTCTGTGCGGTCTACATCGAGGAGGTGTGAGCCTTCCAGCTAGGGCACGTTGGCGAAGGCGGGGCGATTATGGTGTCATGCTCCCATTCATGTGTACCACCCTTGATGCATTCCCAATCTCATACGGCTTGCCGTGCATCGTGCTTGCTTCTGTTGCAGGGCGCATCGTCTCGTCACCTGAGAATTAATTGACCCGAGCTCTAAAGAGTACTTTAACATGGATAACAATATAACACATGTTTATATATTATATTGTTGTCACACTATATATTTGTGTTACAGTCACTTGCGGATAGCCACTTGCTACTGATTCCATACCCTCCATCGATGATACTAATTCTTATGTCTGCAGCTTGCATGCCATGTTAATTCAGTAGAGACCTAAGATCTTGCATCCTAGTTATGATCATTAGATAAATCTTTGTGCAAAAATGTTGACTGCATCTTAGATAAATCAACCCAATGTTGATTCACATTTGCAATACCCTTTAGGCTTTTCTCAATTCACAATATGCTTCTGAATGTGCATTTTGTACTGTACTGACATTTAATTTAATTTCAATATTTCAATAGCTGTTTAAAGCATAGGATATTAGGATGCTCATCTTCAAACTAACTTGAGATGGACATATAAAAGCTTTACGTTGGATTATCTTTTGTTTTTTTGTGCATGGACTGATTTCACAAACTTTGCTTTTTGGATTAAATATCACTTTAATATTGTTATTTAATTTCACAATATTGTTATCTTATTGTGTAATCAGTGTGTTATTAATATAAAAGTTTACATGTCCCGTAGCAACGTACGGGCACGCTACCTAGTAATTCTTAAATATAGGAAAGCCCCTCTAGCACTACTATAGGAAGCATTCTTGAAGACGCGAATTGTATATTAACAGAGGTGGGCAGCGTGTCTATCTATGGTAACATTTAATCTCATAAGCTTGTACTGAATATTTTGGCTACTAAATAAATTCAAATAAAAAAGTTTCACAACAAAATTCTAAATTTTGTCAAGCACTATAACTTTTGATATGTGTCTACCTCGGAGATTGTTTGAAAAAATAAAAAAATAAATCTCAAAATATATGAATTTAAAATAAATATTTGAGACTAAAGCACTTCAAACCAAAAATTTATAATCAATAAACATGTAGATCTAGTTGGCCACTACATCTTTTGGAATTAACAATATGGACATTTAAGGCCGTTCAGAAATTTGTAAAATATATTTGGGACCCTTAATGACTTCAAATATAAAACATTTTGCCTACAAAGTTGTAGGCTGCACTAAGAGCAACAACTTTGTTGTAGACCATGTCAGCATCTCAGATGGTTTGAAAATTTAAATTTTAAGCATCCAAATCAGTGAAAAAACAAACATTAGTTTCAAATAAAGAACTTCTTTGTTAAAAGGTTGTTTATCACATCAAGATCTACAATTTTGATATAAAGTTTTTCTTCATCCAAATTTATATAAAAAAGTTATGAATTATAGGATGAAACTATTTTAGAGAAGTGCATCTAAGATACCCACCACGAAAATAGATTTTTAGAGATGGACATTTAGTACATGCATCTCTGGTGGTCATCTTAGGAAACCCGTCTCTGTAAATAATTTTCAGAGGCAGACATCTAGACATTTATGGAGGTGGTCTCTTGGTGTGCCCGCCTTCGTTAATCAGAGGGGTTATCTCCTAAAATTATTTTTGTAGTAGTGTAGAGTGCTTTACATGGTCGCATCACAAGTCATATGAATTTTCACCCAAAATACTCAGACAGCTTCACATGGTCACGCATCACACGTCACACATTTTTTTGCGCAAAATACACCAAAACAGCCTCACACGGTCACACGCCACAAAGTCACGTGATTTTTTTGCATAAAATACATGAGCGTGCGGCCTAAGCCTCGCATGGCCTTGTTTAGATCCAAAAAATTTTTGGATCTTGCCACTATAGCATTTTCGTTTTTATTTGACAAACATTGTTTAATCATAGAGTAACTAGGTTTAAAAGATTCGTCTCGTGATTTACAGGCAAACTGTGTAATTAGTTTTTGTTTTCATCTATATTTATTATTAATACTCTATGCATATGCCACAAGATCCGATGTAACGGGGAATCTTGAAAATTTTTCGGTTTTTGAGGTGAACTAAACAAGTTATGACTAAAAGGCACAAACATTCCTTATTCACTTCATCGGATTTTAATATGAGTATTCGGCATCCTAAAGGAATTCAAATGAAAAAGGCTTCAACTGCAAAATTGAAGATATTGTCGAGTGCTACAATTTTGGTTTTGATCATTTCTCATCAGAGGTCACTTCAAAAATTTGAATTTAAAATTTGAGAAATGAAAACATAATTTTCCTCAGATAAATAATTTCAAATTAAAGTATTGTCAAACTGCAAAGTTAGATAGCTCTATGAGATCTACAACTTCAATTTAGGGTGCAGATCTTTAAACAAAATGTGTAAGATTTGAATGATTTCAAATGAAAAACTTATCAAATACAAAGTTGCAGATCTTTTCAATTTATATAACATTGATATAAAGTTTGTGTTTATCTGACTTGTCCTGAATCAAAGCAGACATGTATTTTATAGTACTTCATGAGCGCAAAAGTGCTGCAGCAAGTAGCATTTGTATAAAGACATATCATATGCAATCCAGCTTCGTGTGCAACCTATGCAACCATCAATTAAGGCCACATGATCTAGATCTAACGTTTGAGGTTTTTTTCACATAAACCCTTCCACCTATGGGTTTAAATATAACCCGTGTGTATCCAGATGGAAGGGTTTAAGTGAAAAAAACCTCAGACGTTGGATCTAGATCCTATGGTCTTAATTGATGGTTGCATAGGTTGCACACGAAGCTGGGTTGCACATGATACGTTCCCTTTGTGTAAATACCCATGTGCCATTGTTTCCTCACCATCCAAAACAGCCCTAAAGTTGATCGTTTGACCCCTCATTTTGTGAGCAAGATGAGAGCAGGAATAGAATCCAGCTTGGGTATTATTTATCTTCCTATTTCCTCCATATATATAAGATATATGCTTATATATGTACTCCCTCCGTCAAGGAAATAATATATTTATGAGATCCGTAATAGTCAAAGTAACTCAGTTCAACCAAATTTATAGTATATAGTATTAGCATTTATGTCTTCACACAAAATTTACTATGAAAATATATTCTATAGCTAATCTAATGAAAGTTATTTTGTATCATAAATGTTAGTACACTTTTTATATAAATTCAGTAAGGTTCAAACTATATGACTACTCGAAAAAGCGAGCACTGCATTTTTTTTGCACGTACCACTACGTGAAAAACTTACTAAGAGAACGCCCCCTCCACTGTAGGGGTGGCTAGCTTTGGAGCCGCCTTTACAGTGGTTGGGCAGCCAGGGAGTCAGCCGCCCCTGGTGTTACCAGCCACCCTTATAATAGACCACTGTAGGGCGATTAGTGATCCAGCCGCCCCTACACTGGTTTGTAGCTATAAGTGGCTTGTCCACCCTTCTTCTTCTCCGAGCCACTCACTTCTACTCGCAAAAAAATGCTTAGGAGGCCTTGGGCACCTCCCTAAATTTGCTCTAGTAAAGAGGGGAGGTTTTGAACTCAAATTCTTTGGTGGAGAGCTTGTTTAAGGTAAGAAAATGTTATTCCCACCTTCTAATCCAAGTTTTATTGGTTGGTTAGTGAGCAATTTATATTTTTATTTTCTCTCTCTTTCTTCGTAGAGCTAGAGGAGGTCAAGTTTCAAGAGGAGAGCCTCTCGCTTTTGATTATCAGTCATATCATTGTCGAGTAGAACGGCGCAGGGAAGGAATCGTCGAGTTCACTAGGAAGAATGGCGCCCATGGCAACGACTAAGGACAAGGGTGTTTTACTAGTGGCTCTATACAGATTGACGTCCGATAAGCCTAGAGAGCCTCGAGAAGGCGATCTGGCCAGTCTCCTCCGACTCAAAAGTGTTTGTAGCTATGGTGGGTCTGGTCTGAAGACCAATGGGTCAGGTCAAAAAAGGGGATATCCTCTTCTTTGGCTACACCAACTAATGTAGTAGATTGCGTTCC
>Ga0182004_10005210_pt1 | contig 10592 bp, 6 predicted proteins | sample Sormic07211540_1_FD_120479 | JGI IMG/M metagenome (GOLD analysis project Ga0182004, IMG submission 120479) | Endophyte microbial communities from Sorghum bicolor roots, Mead, Nebraska, USA - 072115-40_1 MetaG | ecosystem: Host-associated > Plants > Roots > Unclassified | place: USA: Nebraska...
CGTTTGGCCCTTGGGGGAGGAGCTCGGCGTGTCCGGACGCCAACGGCTCTCTGGCGTCGCTGTGGGGTAAAGCCAGGGCGGTGAGTCACCGTCGTCTGTTCTCTTTCGCTGTGCGTGTGTCAGCCAAAGCGGAGGTGCTGGTGCGTGCACGGTGCACGCCGAGCGCTGCGCCGCTCTGGGGCTGCGCTGTCCGGCTTTGGCATGGCATGGGAGCCGATGCGGCCCTGTGTTTTGGGGGCCTGCTATCGAGATAGTGGCGACGGACGGGGGCAAAACCGACATTGCCGAGCCGTCCAACGCAGGCAGGAGTCGCAACGTTCGGATGCCGATTGTACTCCGAGGTTTTCTTTATTGGGGGCATAACCTGCCTCTTTTGCAGTAAAGTGGGTTTTATGAGTAGTAAACTTTTTTATTGTAGAAATATTTTTCTTTTGTCGTTCTATATTGTCACGGCAAAGATCTACTGTGGTAGGTGGTTGTATATTATCTATTCTTTGGCGTTGCTAGGGGTGACATGACACCGTAACTTGATTGTTTGTTGAATGTTTATACATGCCATCGAGTGCATGTTACCCCCTCCATTTATTTTTATCCATACTTATTACGATTTGGAAAAAAAAGTTTTAGGAGTATATTATGATCATCAGTTACTCATAATATATCATCAATGGTTTTAAAATCAGTTTGTATTTGAAAACTTTTGTGACCTCCTCATTAAAAACTTTCTACAAAATACTTCAGTGACATTAGAGAGTTGCTTCACCGGAGGAGAAAGAGCACCTTTGAATCCACATTAGATTGTAAAAAGTTGTTTGTGGCATGCGAATTTGTAATATCTAGATGAGAAGTTACACACATTTAGACGAACTAGAGATTATAATAGGCAAAAAAAACTTGTATAAACTCCATCTAAAAAGTTGAAGTGTAAAAATTGGAAAAGAACTTAGGACATTCAACTTTTGCTAGCTTACACCAATTGAAAACTAGAAGCTCAAACAAATAGCCCAACTAAGCAAGGAGCTTTTCAAGGTTTAGAGAAACTAAAAATATATTACAGAAGTCAATAGCAGAAAGCCAAAAGAAAAAAGGCATAATTTCAGCTTTTAAACCAAAAAGCCTAAAATATGCAACTCAAACAAACATGCCTTTATGCTATTTGGATCACAAATTTACCATAGGATGTAGCTCTTATATGATGTCACCCAAACTAAATCTTAAGTGACAACGTCGAAGTCCAACTTTTTGAGAGTCCCGAAGTGGCATGAAGATGGCTTAGCCGATTCCATCTAGCCTCATTTTGGTCCTTGATTGTTGACTATCTAGCTTGAAGTTTGTCCTTTTTTTGATGGATGCCTCAAATGTCACTAGCTGTTAGCGCCTCCTTCATAGCGCATCTTCCATACCCTTCCAGATGGATACGTTGAATTGTTAAACTCAAACACTAGACTCTTGCTCAAACCTCATTTGGCACTCTATCACACAATATTGATCCATCTTCATACAAAAATTAGTATTTTTCCCACCTTGATTGAATGTCCCTCAATCAAGCTAGTGCATTTGGATTCCTTGTTTGCGTGCCTTGAAACCTATGATAACAAGATCTGGCTCGACGTTGTGAGAGAAACCAAAACGACTCGTGACTCACCTAGCTGGATGAGCATCTTGATGCTCATGCCAGTAGGATGAAGTGAGGTTAGAAAAGATACAGAATGCGTCCTTAAATGGTGGTAAGATCCTTATATCACGCGGCAAGGTCTTTACCACCTAAAAATAGTTAACTTTGCCATACTGCCGTTTAATTGGCGGTATAAGTCTGAATTTAAAAATCTGTCTTGGAAAATATATATTTGATGATAAAAGGGGAAAATAAACGAAAAAACTCTAACGGGTTGGGCCTCAACAAGCAAATAAAAAAAATCTCAGCCCAATCGTCCACCACGGGTCCACGGGCCACCTCCGTCGTTCCCCACCCGTCTCCCTCGCGTTCCTCTCGTCCGTACGCCGCCGCTGCCGCCTGGCTCGCACCGCCGCCTTACGCCAGGTGCCGAGGCCCTCGCCGATCTCTTAGCCGGCAAAGAGTGGCCACTAGGTATTCGCCCCTTCTCTTCCCTGCCTGCTGTGCGAAACCGAGTTCCCAAACTCAAACCTCAAGCTATTTGGCTACTTGACGCCTACATGTTTATGCACATGTCCCTTTACTAGATCCGCTCCTGATGGACAACGTCGAGTCTGCCCCTGACTCGCCGGCGCAGGCGCCGCCGTCATCCGCCTCTTCTCTCCCCAAGGTCCCTTTCTACTTTCCCCTCCTCTTTTATCTCTGAAGGAAGGAGGGCGTGTTATATTGTTATCAATATCATCGTGACTGATCTTCCCTGTTATAATGTTGCTATATGTTAGGAACAATCGCAGGTGGAGTTGGAGCTGAGGCTGCTTCAGGCTCTCGAGTTCTACCCTCCATCAAAACTCAAAGGTTTCACCACAGTGTTAAGTTCTTTGTTTGTTGGCCCTTGGGGCTTGGCATAAATTTGTCTTCACTTATGTAAACAGCTATGTTAATAACACTAATTCACTAACGCAAAAATACCTAAGCAATGAGTGAGCTACCAGAGTACCATATGCATGCTTTAAAAAATTGCGTGCTTGCACTTTGAAAGAAACAATGCATTCACCCTCATTGTTGAATGAATGATTGGTATATTTGCAAAATGTTTTGATGTGCAAAGGATGTAATTTGTGTTTTTAAGGTTCAGCTAAAGCTTGTTAAGTGATGTATAAGGTTATATCACAGTATTGTAGAATTGAAGGTGGATTTGTGCCCCTACAACTACAAGCTAATTGCTCCAATGTCGCGATACTACACTGCCGTTTTGGAAAACTAGAAACCATGCCATTTTCCATTCAGTTCTTCTTTGGAAGAATATAACTGAAACCAACCTGGCTTTCAATGCTTCAGTTAATCATCCGAGGTTGTCGTCCATCACTTCCATGATGGAGTATGCCAGTATAAATAATTTGCATCCCATTTTCGAAGAGCACCTAAGTCTGTCTGTTGAGAAAAATAGCATGTGCTGAATTGGCAGTGATAGTCTGATTACCTGTTTTACTAAGTTGTTTTGATCGGGTGCTTTGCAATATAACTCTTTTTTATTTTTGAGAAAGTCTCACATAGATTAAAAAACAGTAATTACATTGTAGTTCTACTTAAATTAAACGGAAGTGGTTATACTTGTATATGGTGAATGACTGAATGCGCATAAGAAGCTGAGGGAAAAAAATACTAAAATTAAAAGAAAAGATAAAATGGATTATCTACAAAAAATCAAGTGGTTTATGTCTCCCATCTAGGATTTAGGAATTCTAGCAAATAATGTTTTGTGAACCCTGTTTCTGCTTTCCAGCAACTTAAACAAAGTTGTAAAGAATGTGTTTCCTTGTTTCGCACATGTTGTAATTGTGGTGTACTTGTTTTAGGCATTCATCGGCACTTTGTTCTCTATGGCCTCATGGAATTTTTGCGAAAAAGGTAGCTGCATATGTAAATTTCAACTCCAAACACTTACAGTGAATATATGGAATCTGGTCTGACCATATGTTATATGTTACAGCCTTGATCGGCAATTCTCTCCTGATGAAGTTTTACAACTCTTGGACCGCTTCTTTAACCTAGAAATGCTGGTATCTGGAAACCCATATCTGAATTACTTTGTTATATTCCCTGTTTGTTTTTCTCTTATATTTGTGTGGACAATTGGAGTAGATTAAATCTATATCTGCATAAATTTACCACAGTTTCACATTCGTATGGAAATTCTACAGTTGGGTCGCGACTCACAAGTTTTACTTATGATGATCTTATGACGATTAATAAAATGAAGAAACCAGAGGACGATGAAAAGGACAACTTCAGTCAGGGGGAAGAATTTTCCTTGCCAGAGAGTTTTCTCAACAAGGAAGAATAATAGCAAGTAGTAGCTTGGTAATTTCATAGGAGGTAGGCACATGATCGTGGAATCATGCCAGCTATGTTTTTCTTTTTTTCGGTTTTGTCTTCTGACATTAAAACTGATCATAAGCTGCTCGCATCTTGCAGGTACTTTGGGCGTCGTCTGGAAGAGAGATCAGAACGCTGGTTTCCCACTTTTTCTAGTAGCATTGTCGTCCAGAACATCGGTTGCGAGGAGACACTGAACACTGAAGTAAAAAAACACATTTCCTAAGCTGTGGTTGTGTTTACTGGCTGTACATCTTTTGTTCACTTCTAGTGTAATCGATGGGCCTGTTCAGTTCCTCATTTGAGGCAAAAAAAAAAGTTTGGGTTTTGGTCCCACCATTTTGCAAAATGGAACTAAACAGCATCCATTTTGGTAAAATGGTTGCTTTTTTTGCATTCTAAATTTTGGCATCAAGAGGGCAAAAAACCCAACAGAGCCTTCACTACCTTACCTAACTCTGAAAATTTTGGTATTTTGGATATATAACTAAATATAATCCTAAAATTTTTAATATTTTATATTTCATCATTCTAAAGTAGTTAGCATTTTGTATTTTGCATTCCATAGAAAACTAAACAGGCCATGAATTGTGCGGTTGCCTGAGGGTGAATAAAAAACAAGGAGGGCGATTACAAAGCTACTGCTGTTTTTACCTATCAAACTTCTCTGGTCATTACTATAGGCGCAGTCCTATAAAGCATCCGCGAGGAATATAAGCTATCAAAAATACTGCTGTCCTAGACTAATACATGCCCATATTGCCTAGCAGTCAAGTCACGCCTTAATATTTCACTTATTGTGTCACCGAGCATTTTGTAATGCAAACTTTAAAGGCGTTCGTAATAGTGCTAGCTACATAGCTAGCTGATAGGGAGGTGAGAAATAAAAGCAAAAATTATTTTATATATTCTTATTTTTTATATATTATTGGACCCGCATGTTTATCTGATAGATTTTTGGACTGCATGAAATAGATTAGTTATTTGTTCGTTGTTGCTGATTACTTTCTTTTACTTATTCACTGTCCATGTCATAATAGTTAGCCAAATAGCTAGCCATTGGGGATGCTTTGATAAAACGACTTTGGTGGCTACCTAGTAGCTAGTTGATTAGGGTACTACATAATGCAAATGTATTAGGTGAATCTCAATGAGAGTTTTAGGGGGTGTTTGGTTTTCTCCGGTAAACTTTACCGTCCGTCACATCGAATGTTTAGACACATGCATGGAATACTAAATATAGACTATTTACAAAACTAAAAACACAGCTAGAGAGTAATTTGCGAGACGAATCTTTTAAGCCTAATTAGTCTATGATTGGGCAATAACTTTCAAATAAGACGAAAATGCTATAGTACATGTTAAACTTTACTAACCCCAACCAAACACCCCCTTATATGAGTTTCATTTGCATTAAATAGGTTGTCACATATGCTTTTTTGATGACATGACGGTGTATTTAAGAAGAGAGAGAAGAAATTGGTTTCAGATGAAACTCTCTTGACATGATTACCAACTCTCTATGAGTCTTGAAATTAAATGCCTATGAAACTATGAAATGAAACTCTTCATTGAGAGTGAGTGTTTCATCCAAGTTTTATTTCATTTCACATGACATGGTAGTCTTAGAAGCAATGCCATGAAACTCCCCACCGAGACTGACCTTAGAGTAAGTATAAGATCAAGTATTAAAGTGGGCTGTAAGCCGGCTAAATGTTGAGGTAGAGAAGAGAAGGAAGGAGAGAGAGAGAGGAGAAGCAGATTGTAAGCTTACAACCTGCTTAGGCAAAAGGAACCAATAAACTTTGTGAGAGAGATAAGTAAGCCATGTATTAATGGTGAATGACTAACTATTGTATGGGTGAGCTAGAAGAAGGCTGCAAAGAATCTTATAGCCAGCAAGTGGGCTGTATTATTAAATTTGCTCTAATAATATGATGTAGGTAGGAAGAAAATTGAGAGCATCTCTAGTGGCTAGCTAGTATCTAGCTGACTAGGATTGCTACACGTGGCAATTGGCATAATAAGTGTGTCCTAACAGGCTAACACTAGCTCTAAAGCTGATAAATATAGAGGGCACTCTAAGCTAGGAAACTGAAGCAGTTTCTGTTTTACAAATGAAAGAAAGCATATGTGACAATTGTAGTTGATACTCTGAAATCTGAATCCCTTGCTAGATGCCAATAGATCTTGGAAGACTATTTTTCTTTCCTGCAGGATTACACTTGGAACCGCACAGATTTCCAGCTTCCTGTCCCATTTGTCGTACTCGACTACTCGTATCTCTCTGGAGGTTGGGAACATGGCACCGATACATGATACATCACTAGTAGTACGCCGTCTGTTTTGCTGGTGCACGATGAACTTTCAGGCTTCCGAGTTCTGACCGAAGAGCCAGCCGAGCTTCGTGAGTTTCCGTTGAGACTTGAGAGCGGCACGGCTGCACGGCACGCCAACTCCTCAGCAGGCCACTTGTCAAAAAAAAAAAAACTCCTCAGCAGGCCGAAACAACCATGGTCAAATGGCCCATAGACAGCATCGGCCGGGCCGCCGGCTCCTCGCAAGGCCCCACTTCCCAAGCGAATCCACGGGCTCGCAGCCGAAGGAGCAATCTGACAGACAAATAAACCCCGTGCCGGACGTCAGAACGCTCCACCAGTCAAACCCGTGGAGGCGTCACGAGCGCACGCACGCACGCCGTGCCCGTTGCCGTTGCCGTTGCCGTTGGGCGGCGCTTGCTTGCCGGCCTGGACACACTGGAGACAGGCCGCAGCGGGCGGCACATGGGCTCCGTTCCAAAGCGCATCCCCTTTCCCCCCTGCCTCCCTCCACTCCCGATGCGCTGAATGTGAGTCAGTGACACCCGCCGCGCCGCCGCCCTCGCAGCTGCCGATCCGGTCCCCGGTCCGCCGAGAAACCCTCGCCGGATCACGCGCCAATAATGCCCCGTCACGCCCACCACGACCCGGCCCCGCCCGCCTGCTGCTCCTGCTGCTGCGGATGCGCGGGCGCGGCGCCGTGCTACTACTACCCGCCGCCCGCGCCCGCGCCGGCCCCGCCCAGCTCCGCCGCGTCCGACCAACTCCTCCACGCCATCGCCGCCCACCTCCTCCTCAGCTCCCCAGCGCCCGCTCAGCCGCAGCCACAGCCGCAACCCCAGCCGCCGCCGCCGCCGCCTCCCGTCGCGCAACACGCCACGAATCCCTATCCCTATCCTTATCCGCACCCCCAGCAGTACCAGTACCAGTATCAGCAGCAGGAGGCCAAGCCCCATGCCTACACCCATCCACCGCCGCCGCCGCCGCAGCAGCTGCAGCCCAATCCATCCGGCGACCACAGCCACCTCCTGCTCCACTCGCTCCTGCGTCGGGTGGCCGCGATCGAGTCCGCCCTGCCCCGCTGCTTCCCCGCCCCTCCTCCCGCGCGCCGACCGCCCCACCTGAACTCTCGCCCGCGCCGCGCGGCCCGCTTCCAGGAGGAGGAGCAAGAGGTGGAGGAGGAAGACGAGTCGGAACCGGAATCACCGCCCTCGCTTACGCCGTCGCGGCCACGGCGGCGACCGGCGCGCACGGGGCCGCCGCCCTCCGCGGCGAGTGACCGCGCGGCGCGGACGATCCAGGCCCACTTCCGCCGCTTCCTGGCGCGGCGCTCCCGGACGCTGCGCCATCTCAAGGAGCTCGCTGTGCTCCGGTCCAAGGCCGCGGCGATCCGGGGGTCGCTCTCCGGCCGCCACGGGGGCGCCGACCCCGCTGCCGTCTCCGAGGCGGCCATGGGCCTCCTCCTCCGGCTCGACGCTATCCAGGTGAATGCAACCCTAGCCATGCATTCGTTCGATTTGGTCCGTATGCCATTGGTGTGCTGGGTTTTGAATTGGGTTTTGGTTCAGGGAGGGGACCCGATGATCCGGGAGGGCAAGCGGGCGGTGAGTCGGGAGCTCACCCGGATCTTGGAGTTCGTTGACAAGGTGCTGATCAAAGAACACGAGCAGATGGTGATGGCCGACGAGTACCATCACGGCTGCAATGCTGCATTGGGGGCACGTCGCCCGTCTGTGAGCAAGAAGGTGAGTTTCTCCGGTAATGGTCAGGTTCACACGCTCAATGAAAAGACAGAGAATGGAAATGAGGTTGGTGAGGGCTCTGAAGGCTCCAGCTCTGCTGAGTCTGATGAGGTGAAGCCTAGCAAGAGAAGTGCCTATGGTAAGCCTGGGCTTGCTGCACCAATGCCCGTGCACATGGAGTCGAGGCCGGTTGCTGGTGAAAGGAGATAATTTGTCATCAGCATCATGTGATGCCATTTCAGGTTTTTAATCTTGTGTTTGTCATCTCGCTGCTACATTTCCACTGATGTTTCATGAGGGACAATTTTTTTCTCAAATTGTAGAGTATGTACAACTGTGGATTCTAGAACTAGGGCAGTTGTATGCTCAGAGGACCTCTCTGTTAATTGCATTTTGTTGCAGGATTGTACTACTGTACTAGTACCAGTTTTAGAACTGAGAGTTGTAGCTTGGATCATTTGGTTCAACTGAAATGTTTAGGATCTTGGATAATAATATGTTTCTTGTTAGCCATGCTCATTATGATCGCTGATCGATGACTCATGTTCACAGGGCCACCATGTTATGATTGTACTTGTTTCCTTGCTGGTTGAAGATTGCTCCTGAACTGATGTTGCCATCGTGTTCTTTAGCCAACTCATGCTGATATAATAATTTAAATCTGTATAGTTTGGTTGGATTTATGATTTATGAACTATTGCTTATGATATATGATTTCTATAGTCTCTAGCTGTTTCTTCCGAAGTAGAGGCATGTTAATTTGCTACTCTCTCTATTCCAAATTATAAGACGATTTGACTTTTCTAGATGCGTAAACTTTAATGTGCACTAACATATGCAATATGTCTAAGATACATAATAAAAGCAATGTATCTAGAAAAGCAAGAAAAACTATAACATCTTATAATTTGGAAAGGCGGGAGTATTTTTGAAGTGTTCAGTTGTCACGGTTTCTTTTCTGCCTTCCTTGATTATATATAAAAGTGTATTTAAGCTTTCATGTATCCTCTTGCCTTTTTTTTGAAATTTGAGGGTTTCTTTGTGTTGTCATGCACCTACAATCTCTTATAGCCTGTCATCATCTTGTAGATATCTAGACCCTTAATTGCATGATCATCAATACACTAAAATCTCGATGCTTTTTCACTAGCTTTTTCCTTCTCTCTCTCTCTCTCTCTCTCTCTCTCTCTCTCTCTCTCTCTAAAATCTACTCAGGTTGGTTTTTGAAACAAGCTACGCCGATTTTTGAAGTGTTTTGGTATATTCACCCATTTGTCGTTGTTTTGGCTTCCACACTATTCTAGCCTCCGCATCAGGTCAGTATGTATGTTGTGACTACGTTACCTTGGCAAGAGTTGCCATAAAAGCTCATGTTCATCTTTGAGATAGAGCCAACATATCACTTGTCTGATCTAGGATAAAAATTGAGTCTTCCATTTACCCCTTATGTCACCTATTTGGTCCTAAACATCTTATTGATAAGTAACATGTCCAACTTCAAGTGTGCCAAATTGTTTGAATATTCTTTTCTCATGCCACTAAATGGTTCATTTTGGTATAAAGCAGTTATTCTTCTCCCCTTTTTGTTGTCATCATTTCATGCATTCACCTAAATACGAGAGTATGACCATATCAAACTATATACTGCGTACTTTTGTCATTTCTAGTAGGGTGTTAGGATTTGAAACAAAAATCACCAGAGGTATAATTCCGATTACCGATGTATCTTACTCCCTTTGTTCTAAAGATGTTTTGACATTTCTTGATGTATAGCTTATGCTATGTACTTAGATATAAACTATGTCCATATACATACTCATTGATTAGTTTAGGGCCTGCTTATGTATTTAACTGTAACTTTTATGTAGATCAAAACTTATGAGGACGACTCTTAAAGATTCTAATACACCTACTAAAACAAACATATTTGGATTTAAAGCAACCCTAGCATAGGCGTACAGCTCATGTCCTTGACATATTTTTTTAATTGGTCGTGGGTAAAACTCTAGTGGGTTCCTACTAAGGAGTAGTTTCTCCTTTCAAACCCTTATTGGAGCTCTAGAGGCGCTCTCTACTTATCAATTTTATAGGTTGTTCTCTACATGACCATCTATATTGCTTGTACTTGAGCGCTGCTACTTTGTTGTTGGCTTTCGCTGCTAGTCTGTTGTTGGCTTTCGCTACCTAACACCTTTGACGACTCTGTTTCTGCGCATCCACCACGACAACTTCTCCCCGACATGACCTTCCTTCCTAGGGCTTCCATTGGGAAGCGGTTAGGGGGCCTCCTCTCCCTAGTGGGACCTCCATCTTTCTAGCTCTTGTTACCGATGTGTCTAACCTCGGCGCTGGCTCCTCTCTCTCTCTCTCTCTCTCTGAAACAAGCCACCACTGCTCAGCCACCATGCATGGAGGCACAAAGTATGGTGCAAGTCAAGATGTAGAAAAAGGATTATGCTCGTGGATGTGAAATAGAGGGAGAATACAAGAAAAAATATTGGACCTAATGACCGGCAGGTGAGTTGTGATTGAATTTGAGAG
>Ga0182004_10005211_pt1 | contig 10591 bp, 16 predicted proteins | sample Sormic07211540_1_FD_120479 | JGI IMG/M metagenome (GOLD analysis project Ga0182004, IMG submission 120479) | Endophyte microbial communities from Sorghum bicolor roots, Mead, Nebraska, USA - 072115-40_1 MetaG | ecosystem: Host-associated > Plants > Roots > Unclassified | place: USA: Nebraska...
CCCTTTAAAGCTAGAGCAAAAAGCTTCGCTTTGTTATTTACTAACCTCTTGCTCTAGTGAGTTTGTAGAATTTTTAAATAGGCTATTCACCCCCCTCTAGCCATATTAGGACCTTTCACACACACACCTTTTGCTCAACATGAAAATGGATGGTATCTTGGAGAGTCCCTAAAAGATAACAAAACTGAAAGAAGGATGCTCTATAATAACCCTAGGAATGTTTATATAAGTTGTGTCATCATTCCAATTCCATATCCCTTTCGTCCAATGTTGGGTGGGGACTTTCGATTGCCCTCCCAGCCTCCCCCCTAGCTCACAAAGAGCCATCCTGGAAACCTTCCCCAGATGTTTTTGGTCATTTCATAGGATGGTGCATTTCGTTAGGCCACGGGAGGCTTCACTAGAGCTCGACATACGAAGAGCATCTGGAGTGAAGGCATCGTGTGTGCAGGCGATGAGATGTATCCCTAAGGAGGATCCTAGCGAGGACTATGTGCCCGAGCAAAGGAGCGACATGGTTTCGTGTATGAAGTCGAGCGAAGGCTTTAGTGGTCTGACAGTCCCACGAAGGTGAATGCTTTTGGTTTCATGTGTGAATTTGACTAGGATGCCCCCACCTGAGAGAATCTAGATATCTCAAGTAGGTTTGGGAGGAGGCATAAGAGTCCTTGCATTGTGTTGTAAAGGGGAACCTATAAATAGTGTCAATTGTACAATAGGAAGGGGATGATGAATAGTGAAACCACTAGTTATTTGAGAGTTTGGCAATTACCCATGTTCGAAGACTTCTGACCAGAACAACTATATACCCAATGGTGGAGGGAAGGGGCCTAAGGGGGCCTGGCACCCCCACCCCCACCCCCCCCCCCAAAACCTTCACATACCTACCATAATACATCCCCTAGTTAATGATACTATTTTTACTATGATTTTTTATTCTTACTCCATATTAATCTCTAATAGTATCTTATATAAATAAAAACTAGGTCTTCCTAATATTTTGACCATATCTTTTTGTTCTTATTATTGCTTACAAAACATTAGTTTGTCCCCATAACACAGACTCTAATTAGCTAGTTAATTAAAAATCAGTGCTTTTCTTGTTTACTCCTTAGAATAGATCTCCAATTAAATCTATATTATTTAGCATTAGCGAGTGTGGTCAATATTTAAACGCTATATAGTGGCACAATGTTTCTGTCTAATCGTCTATTTAGACAAACATTTTACCCGTCTTTAAGTGACCATTTTGTCCGAGGCTAAGCAACAAGTGACCAATTGCTAGCCATTTAACATTTATTAGGATCTACAGCCAATTAATTTTGGCCCTGTTGAACTACTTGTTATTACCATAATTCTTTTTCCAGCCAAAAAAATTAGATTGATCAGGTAACGGTTAGAGGCCTGAGGCTAATTAAATTCCCTTCATTTTTTAGTTTTTTCCTCTTTCATTTGTATCGCAAGTCGCAACACAAACGTTTATTTGAGTGGTATGTATCTTTGCCGTGTAGACATTTTGACACGCGCGCATAGTTGTCGCCGGTTTGCACGGCCCTCCTATACTCAAATCCTAGCTACTCCTGAAAAGATACCCATATTACAGTATTATTCACGATCATAGAATCACACTGCTCCTATACTGCACTCCATCACGCATCCTGGATAGACAGCTTGATGACGTACTCCGTCTCTGATTTCTGGACTGATCTACCCTTGCACTCGTAGTAGAACGCGGTCAACGCGCAGTCTTGGAACAATTCTAGGGCGGCCATCAGGACGGTGTACAAGACTCCCAGGAGCAGAGCCCCCAACGTCATGTCGCTACGGGCGCTCATCTTGGCCTGCCAGTAAATCAGCCTGACCACGGCGGCGAGCACGGTCGTCACAAAAACAAAGAGCATGGCACCCTCCTGCCTGCCCTTCACCAGCTGCCGTGCTCGCCCGACCGCGCCGCCGGCGCCATGGCAGCGCCGAGCTTCAGATTCATCCAAGGCCACGACGACGGCGAGCGAGCAGACGAAGGACAGGAAGATGTAGAAGGCGAAGGCGACGAGGAGGACCAGGCAGCCGGCGAGAAACAGCCCCCGGCACCGGCAGTACCACGGCCACCTGAACGCGAGGAAGGCCACGACGGCAGTCGAGGCCAACAGCAGCGAGACGGCGGCGGTCTTGAGCGCGCAGACGAAGGCGACCGTCAGCACGGCCGCCTTCAGCTGCTGCTTCTGCTGCTTGGCTCTGCCGACGACGACGAGCGCGCCGAAGGTGTGCACTTCACCACCGTCGTCACCGGAGTATGTCGTGACGGCGGCGAAGAGGGAGACGAGCTGGATGACGGAGCCGGTGATGTCGGCTGACACGAGATAGGCGGCGCATGTGATGAAGAGGACCTGGTAGTCATCCAGCGTCTGTTGGAGGAGGTCAGCGTAGTCTGGGCCTCCAGGGTCGGTGCTTTTGAGCGTGTCCATGTCGCGGCCGACCTCAAGCTTGAGGGGCTCGATGCCAAGCTCGTCGGCGACGAGAAGGAGAGTGATCCAGGCGACGAGGATGGTGAAGATCGCCGCGAAGAGTCGCCGGCTCCTGCCGGCGGGGAGGAGCAGGCCTTCCTTGAGGAAGTTGAAGGACGATGGGGTGGTAGAGCTAGCACTAGCAGGCTTGGTGGCAGCCATGGATAGAGGTTAGACAGATAGACGAGAGGAATGTCAATGTGTTGAGATTAATTATGAGAGGAGAATAACGGTGATGGTTTAAACCTTTATTATAACGGCCTGTTCGTTAATTTTGTAGTGTCAATGTGTAGCTGTGTGTGGCTGGATGCTTTCTTGCCTACCTCAACCGTGTTTGCTAGTCATTTTTTACAGCAACGTAACAGCCAGCCATACCGCAACAAATGCTTTTAATTTGGCGGAACAAATGCTTCTTTCTCTGGTAGAGTAGTGAAAGTCTAGAACCTTGACGACCAGGCCTAAATGGCACAAAACTGAATTGATAAAACAATTCTAGCAAAAAACCGAAGACATATTTTAATTAATGTTGTGTACTACCTCTATCAAACAAAATGCAACTCTCACATTTTGAGGAGCCAAACAGTTCAAACTTATAGTTATATCATGAAAAATAATAAGTACAATTGGTTTAGCTATAGAATATGGTTTTGTAATAAATTTATTTTGGCGACATAAATGTTGATATTATTTATTATAATTTTGTTTAAACTTGAGCTACTTTGATCAGCACGGTTCCTATAATTGAGTTGTTTTATGGACAGTACACTAGGCTTGACGACAATGAGTAAATGCAACGGTTTTTGGCCGGCACAAATGTTTCTTTCTTTGGTAAAGTAGTGAAACTCTAGAAGCTTTATGACCATGCATACCTAAATGCACGGCCTTTTTATTAGCTCCTGTGAGCTCAGGCTCATCGTTAACAGAAATGCTAACGTGGTGATGACCAATGCAAGCAGCATGCACACAAAGAAATTTCATCGAATCTTTCGTAGATCTTGGCTATGTATATACAGCTGTTGGTGCTCCTGTCCAATAATGTACTCTGGCAAAACGAACGTTAGGATTTCCCGACAGATCAACAAGAGCCAAGGTAAAAAATTTGTTTTTGAGTAGTGTGGGTCATGCAAGACGTCGAGCCCAGAGCTTGCAGTAGGGTAAGGGCATACATTGGCAAAGCAAACCTAAATAAAAATAAATTGAGCCGTTTGTTCTCACGTAATTAAATTACAATCCGATTCACAAATAAAGGAATCTTTATTTATATGAGGTGAATTATTTTATGAGCACCATTAATTGGACATAATAAAATTTACCTTTCATGTCTCAAAAACTGAATCATTTCTGTATGTGTATATTCTCGGGCCTAATCATTGGCTTAGGACTTTGTGAGTGGTAGTGCAGTGGTTCTCGTTCTAGCCATAAGCACCACATTACTGATACATAAACTCAAGGCAGAAAGAAATAAAGAAGAGGCTAAGGCAAAGATTTTTCAAGAAAAATCATGGGCAGTTGTTACAGCAATTGGTATGTGTCAAAGAGCATATATATAGGAGAAAGAATGACCACTACACTAGAAGAGCTCGAGAAAGCCACTAACAACTTTGATAAATCTCATGAGCTTCTTGGTGGTGGAGGACATGGCATAGTCTACAAGGTAATTTAATCAAGTCACATGTTGCAATTAAGAAGGCAAAGATCATGATACAAAAAGAAATCAGTGAGTTTATAAATGAGGTTGCAATTCTTTCTCATGTAAAGCATCGAAATATTGTGAAACTACTTGGATGTTGCCTTTGAGACATAAGCCCCATTACTTATTTATGAGTTCATATCCAACGACACTCTTTACAAGCATCTTCATGTCAGACCACCAACATTAGTTTCTTGGGAAAATAGGCTTAGGATTGTTGTTGAAATTGCTAGAGCTCTCACATATCTTCACTCCTTAGTCTCTACGCCAATAGTCCACAGGGATATCAAGCCCCTTAACATACTTCTTGATGATAATCTAACTATGAAATTGTCAGACTTTGGAGCGTAAAGATATATTCCTATTGATCAAGAAGGGATACATATATATAACTGTGTAAGGGGCATTATGATATTTGGATCCTACATACCACGGCATGGGACTTCTTTTCGAAAAGATGATGTCTATAGTTTTGGTGTGCTCCTTATAGAGTTGCTTACCAGAGAGAACCCAAATTGTTATAGATCCCCACCAAGGTTTTTCTCTTGTCAACATTTTTATAGTTTGCACTCTCAAGGAAACTTAGTCGAAATAATGGAATAATGGATCCACAAGTTGCCAAGGAAAGAGATGGAGAAGTTGTTGATGTTGCCCTATTGGTAGCAGTATGTTTCAAGTTTAGAGCTAAGGAACAACCAATGATGAGGCATGTTGAGATGACGCTAGAAATCATCCAAGCTTCAAAGGAGTTTCCTAGCAACGTGATATATCTAGTGTAGACAATATCCTCGAGGAAAGGAGTTAGGATTCATTTAGGTTTGTATCTAAGGAAAAGTTATTAGATGTTCTTGCGTGGTAGCCTTGATCTTGCTTTGGTTTGCTAAGAGTCATAATAATCAAGTTTTGTTCAATATGGAGCATATAATTAATGTGATCATGTTCTTCTTCCCATCATTGTCGTGTAATATGTTACAAACAAATAAAAAACTATAAATCATAAAGTATACGTATCCTAATGCTCTCATTTTTTCTGGATTTATTTCATCAATTTTAATGGCGCTATTCTTTCAAAGATAGGAGATGTACCCATTGACAGTCGAGTACATGCAGTTGTTAGAAAATTACACAAATGTTTGATTTAATCTATAAAATTACGCATAATACAGTGGTGGCATATATGTGCACATGTACAATTTTATCACTCCTAGATTAGAGATAAACATTACAAGAACTACTGCAACTACAGCAGACATGAAAATGAAAAACAATCGTTTAAGATTGTATTCTGAGGAGGGACCAGTGCCGAAGGCACCGACGGCTCCATTCACACTAGTCAACATAGTGTGTTGCTCGAACTAGTGGACCTCAGTCGATGCAGGAAGATGTTCGCAGTGCAGTCCCGTGAACGTCCACCAGGAAGAAGACGAAGACGAAGTAGTCGCAGTCCCGAACGTCCACTAGGAAGAAGACGATCCCGATCCGTCGGAGTGGAAGAAGACGATCTCGCCGGCGAGCGGTCGTGGAAGACGCTCCCAAAAACCTGATTACCCGCACACCCGAGCAGGTGTCTCGATGCAGGGCGTTGGGTTCCGGAGGCCTGCTCTCCCTGTGCGCGCAGAGGTTCGGGACGGGGATGAACAGAGAGCAACACGACTGGAATGCAAAGGAATGACTGATTGTGTCTCACACAGGGAAAGAGTCTCGCAGGTATGGAATATATAGGCTCAGAAGGAAACGTCTGAGTTAATGACAATCAATCGCAATTAATTACCATTAACGAGACAATCAATCACAATTAATTACCATTAATGAGACAACGGTCAGATCCGGTCAGACCCCGATTTCCTCCCTTTCCTTATTCACCACGCGTGTGCCACGTCACGTCTCGAGAAGACAAGACAAGACAACGCCACGCCACGCCACGCCACGCATCGCCTCGCCTCGCCCCGCCACGGCATGGCTCGGTGCGTGCGCGTGTGGCACCTTTTTTCTCTTCCTCAACTTCTCCATAGGAGCTATAAAAGGCCACCTATTTAAGTTGAGTTAACACATGGTCAATAGTTAATACGGTATTAAACTGTTTTCAATATAGCATTTATTATGGGCCCTTGAATTAATCATCAAATATAATATGGGCTAAAAGCCCATTTATATTCAACAAACCTCACCTATTTCTAGGGCACATAAGAAAATGTCTCAAATTTCCATGTCGTTTCATATACCAGTTGTTTCGGTGGAGACTGTCAAATTGAACTTCCACCTAGAGTACAGACTACACTCAGTCACAACTTGAACAATGGACTATACCTTGAATTGCAAGTTTTGTGTGATGTAAGTTTTATCTAAACTCATAACTGATACCGGGTTGCATGAACATCCTCTCTTGAAGCATATAAGTGATACTTCTGGCCCATTCATGAGTATGTAGAGACCACCCAAATCTCATAGACTGTGACTAGCAGTCAAACTCATATAGGTGTATTCCTTAAAGATGTTTTGTAGGACAACATCTATCGCTTCACAAGCCGCTTTGGAATACATTAAGGTATATAACCAGCCTTCCTTACAGACTTAGGAAAAGAAGTACACTTGAGATGAGTTAAGTTTGGTTCTTTCCTCACAATCTACTTCTGGCTTGTTTCACCATTCTACTTCACGGGATCTCCGATCATATAGAACATGTTGCCACCACGGTAGACCTTACGTGGGTCTCAAACACATCTCACTCGATGCACTATCTATCACATTACGTGATAGTCTCTTTTTAAATTGATCTGCTAGATTCTTAGACGTATAGACATAGTCCAACGCTATAACTCTGGAGTTTCTCAATTTTCTGATAGTCTTCAAACACCGTTTGACATGCCTTGTGGACTTCATGTTGTCCTAGAACTGTTGACTTTTGTGATCACCGTTTGATTGTCACAGTTCATGGAAATAGCCGGCATAGGTTTTTCAACCACCGGTAGATCCATCAGGAGTTCACGAAGCCACTCGACCTCAGCACCGGTGGTGTCTAATGCTGTGAGTTCTGCTTCCATGGTTGACTTGGTTAAGATAGTCTGCTTGCAAGACTTTCATGAAACAGCGCCACCTCCAAGCAGAAACACATATCCACTCGTGGCCTTTAAAACATCAGCATCAGATATCCAATTTGCATCACAATAACCCTCTAATACCTTGGGGTATCCGGTATAGTGAATGCCATAGCTCACAGTACCTTTTAAATAGCGCATCACTCTCTCAAGAGCTTGCCAGTGAATATCTCCCGGATTTGATACAAACCGGCTAAGTTTGCTAACTGCAAACGAGATATCATGCCTCGTGGCACTTGCAAGGTACATCAGTGAACCTATAATTTGAGAGAATCTTAGTTGATCCCTTGCTATTCTTTGATTTTTCCTCAATAGCACACTAGGATCACTAGGCGTAGGAGCAAATTGACAGTCACTGTACCCAAAGCAACTTAAAATCTTCTCCACATAGTGGGATTGCACAAGTGTAATCCCACCATTGCCTTCTCTCAAAAGCTTAATGTTTAGAATAACATCAGCTTCTCCCAAATCTTTCATCTCAAAGTTATTAGACAAAAAGTCTTTAACTTCCTTGATCACATCAAGGCTTGTCCCAAGGATCAGTTTCATCTCAAAGTTATTAGACAAAAAGTCTTTAACTTCCTTGATCACATCAAGGCTTGTCCCATGGATCAGTATGTCATCCACGTACAAACAAAGGATCACACCTTCACCCCCACCAAACTGATAGTACACACATTTGTCAGCTTCATTAACAGCAAAGCCGACAGAAGTTAAAGTTCTGTCAAACTTTTCATGCCATTGTTTTGGAGCTTGTTTTAGGCCATATAGGGATTTTAATAGCTTACACGCCTTGCCTTTTTGACCACTTGTTACAAATCCATCAAGCTGATCCATATAGATCTCTTCCTCTAACTCTCCATTTAGGAAAGCTGTCTTTACATCCATCTGATGAATGAGAAGACCATGAGAGACAGCCAAGGATAGTAACACTCGAATTGTTGTCAAACGGGCAACCGGTGAATAAGTATCAAAGAAATCTTTCTCTTCTCTTTAGGTATAACCCTTAGCCACAAGCCTAGCCTTGTACCTGTCAATTGTACCATCAGGCCTAAGCTTTTTCTTGAACACCCATTTACAACCTATAGGTTTACACCCATAAGGCCGTTCAACAACTTCCCAAGTTCCATTAGACATTATTGAATCCATCTCATTCTTTATTGTTTCCTTCCACAAGTCAGCATCAGGAGAGGAAAATGCCTCTTTAATGGTTGTTGGGGTATCATCCACGAGGTACACAATATAGTCATCTCCAAAATACTTCACTTTCCTTTGTCTTTTGCTCGTTCGAGTGACTATATTATCATCCTCCTTAGGATAGTGAACATGGTTCCTCAGTTTGTTCTATCGGAATGAATTGCACATGGGAATCTATAGATTCGTGACTAGAAATATTATGTGTACTTTTCATAGGGAATTCACTTTCAAAGAATGTTGCATCTCTTGATTCCATTATAGTACCAACATGCATATCTGATAATCCAGAATTTATAATTAAAAACCTATACCCTACCCTGTGAGTAGCATAACCAAGGAAAATACAATCAACTGTCTTAGGTCCAAGTTTACGTTTCTTGTTTATTGGCACATTCACTTTTACCAAACAACCCCAAGTACGCAAATAGGAGACATTTATTCTCTTCTTTTCTCATTCCTCAAATGGCGTGATTTCTTTATTCTTTGTAGGAACTCTATTCAGGACATGATATGCTGTCAGTATCGCCTCACCCCACCATTCCTTAGATAGTCCTGAAGTCTTTAACATGGCGTTAACCATCTCTGTTAGAGTACGGTTCTTTCTTTCGGCAATCTCATTGGACTGTGGTGAGTGTGGTGGTGTCCTCTCATGAATAATTCCATGTTCTACGCAAAAATCAGAAAAATCACTTGAAAAATATTCTCCACCACGATCGGACCTTAAGCGTTTAATTTTCCTCTCAAGTTGATTATCTACTTTAGCTTTATAGGCTTTAAAATATTGTAATGCTTCATCCTTTGATTTAAGCAAGTACACATGACAAAATCTAGTACAATCGTCTATAAATATAATTAAGTATCGTCTACCACCTTTAGTCAATTCATCATTCATCTCACATAGATCAGAATGGATTAGTTCTAATTGTGCCAAGTTCCTCGCCTCTGCAGCCTTGTGAGGCTTGCGAGGTTGCTTGGATTGCACACAGACATGGCACTTAGAACCTTTGACTAAATTAAATTTCGGGATTAAATTCATATTTGCTAGCCGCGTTAAACAACCGTAATTAACATGACAAAATCGCGAATACCAAATATTCGACTCATTCGAAATGTTCACGACTTTATTACACACATCATGCATAGATAAGCGGAACAAGCCTCCACAATCATAACCTTTACCAATAAAAGCTCCAAACTTAGAAAGTATAACTTTATTGGCCTCAAAGACAATTTTATAGCCATCTCTGCAAAGTTGTGAACCGCTAACTAGATTCTTTTTGATGGAGGGGACATGTTGTACGTTCTTCATCAGCACCGTCTTTCCCGAAGTGAACTTCAGAATGACCATGCCAACACTAAGAACACGTGCATGAGAGCCATTCCCCATCACTAAGACTCCAGTGTCGCGGGCCTGATAAGAAGAAAACAAAGAGATGTCAGCACATACATGAACATTAGCCTCAGTGTCCATCCACCACTCAGGTGAATGACAGACTGAAAGAACAATGAGTAAATAATTATCATACCCAGATGTTCCTCCTTCAGCCTCGCTAACGACCATGTTCACTGACTTTTCTCTTCTCGTTTGAATTTGCGGTCTGGACAAGCACTTGCCTAATGGTCATTGCTACCACAAACAAAGCAGCCTCCATCTGCCTTTTTCTTCTTAAAAGTTGTAGTTTGCTTTGGCTTCAGATTTTTCCCTTGCTTGTTCTTTTTCTTATTACGGAATGCGTATTGCTTTTTCTTCTGCACCACATTGGCACTAGAAGACTCAACGCCTTTCCCATTTGTGTCTTTTGCTCTCGTCTTCTCCTCAACATCAAGAGTTTCCATGAGTTTGGCAAGACCAAACTCTTTTCTCTGATGTTTTAGAGAAGTAGCAAAATCCTTTCAAGAAGGTGGCAGCTTAGCGATTATACCACTGGTGTAACATCCCAAAAATTCACATTCAAAAATCACTCGCATTAAAAATTATTTTAAAAATATATTTCAAAAACTATAAAATAATTTGAGCTCTATAGTATCTCCATCTAATCCATCCATATTTTTTTCGCGCACAAATAACAGCAAGTACCAGCAAGCTTACATGCAAGAAAACATAG
>Ga0182004_10005212_pt1 | contig 10590 bp, 10 predicted proteins | sample Sormic07211540_1_FD_120479 | JGI IMG/M metagenome (GOLD analysis project Ga0182004, IMG submission 120479) | Endophyte microbial communities from Sorghum bicolor roots, Mead, Nebraska, USA - 072115-40_1 MetaG | ecosystem: Host-associated > Plants > Roots > Unclassified | place: USA: Nebraska...
GCCGCCGCAGCAGCTAGCAACAGCCGATCAGGATGATTGTCATACGTAAGAGATGAGTTCATTATGATGTAGACATGTACTCTAACACTTCCACAGTGATTAAGGATTAAGACAAACAAAAGGACATGACTTGCCTGGCTACTCACCGCTGTCCCGTCTGCAATGCCTCATTAATCGATTACGAAAATATTGGATTTTGCAGTTTTTTTTTGCAGTACCAACATGAGCGTGGAAAAGGTTTAAGAATCTGTTTTCTTTTTATAAGGGCTAAAAACAAATCACTAATTTTTTTTAGCTTTTTAGCCCCATATTGTAGGGTGGATCTCGAAAGATACGAAAGATCTCCCTTCAAGCCATGCATACGATCCATGGGGTACCAGGGTACAAAGATCACTATAGCATGACAGTTGTCGCGACACAACTACCGGTTGGATTAATTGGGCTTTGAAATTCCAAAGTCCTACAATTAATGCTAACTAATGGATTTAGTACCACATGGTACATTAATTAAGAAGGTGCTCCTACACTGAGACACAAAGCCACACTATAGGGGTGGCTGCAGACTATTTGTAGGGGTAGTTTGCTTAGGCCTTGTTTAGTTCTTAAAATTTTTCAAGATTCCCCGTAACATCAAATCTTTCAGCACATGCATAAAACATTAAATATAGATAAAAAAAGATAACTAACTACACAGTTTACAGTAATTTACGAGACGAATCTTTTGAGCCTAGTTAGTCCATGATTTAACAATAATTGTCAAGTAAAAACATAAATGCTACAGTAGCCAAACCCAAAAAATTTCGCGAACTAAATAAGACCTTAGCCGCCTCTGTGTAGATGCCTCTACAAATCACTGATTTAAAGGTGTGATTTCTAAGCTATCCCTATAAATCGGGTTTATAGGGACAGCTCAGGATTTGTAGAGGTGGCTAGATATAGAACCACCCCTATAAATCCAAATATTCTCAAATTTGGATAAGAAAATTAATACTGCAAGGCCTCACTAGGCATCCACAAGGCCACAGGTCGATGTTGAATAGTAAAAATGAGATTTGTAGGGGTGATTGAATCTAGAGCCGCCCCTACGAATAGACGCCGAATATTAAAAATTAAGTAATAAATGTAAATTTTTCAAACAATCATGGATGGAGAAAATAAAGTTATAGATGTTGAAAATTATAGAACTTTGTAGTTGATAACTTTTTTATTTGAAGTCATTTTGTCAAGAAAAATGTTTGAATTTCTCAAATTTAAAACTCAATTTTTTCAAACAATCTCAGATGGAGAAACAACCAAAACAAAAGTTGTAGATACCAAAAAGTTATATAACTTTATTGTTGACAACATTTTTATTTAAAATGATATTATCAAGGAGAAAAGTACGTTTGAAATTCTTACCTTTGAAATTTGAATTTTTCAAATGACCCTCAAATGGATAAATAACAAAAATAAAAGTTGCAGATCTCAAAAGTTATACAACGTATAGTTGATAACTTTTTAATTTAAAATCATTTAGAGTCTCAAATACTCTTTTTAAATTCAGTTCAACATAATGAATAGAAAGAATATCTAATGCTCATAGTGGTACAGTTTGTGCCTGTAGTTCATAGGAGTGAGTATACACGCATTGTGAGTGTGTAACTTGAAAAAAAAACTATATAATAGTTATTTTATAGCAGTTAGCTTAGGTTATCTTCAATGAGGGTTTCATGATCTAGTTTTCAATATATCAATATTTTAGAAACAGTGCATAAGAGTTTCATAGGGATGAAACACTCTATACTTCCACGAAACTCTTATCATCTCTCTCCTCATTAATATAGTGCCACATAAGCATATTTAATGTACATAAAACTCTAATAAAACCTCTATTTAAACTGGCCTTACACTGCGTTGAATATCAGTGGAGCACATTTATGTCTAGCGAGCTAATTACACATCCCGCAGCATCAATAAAACAAAGGATGAAACCGTAAACGAGTCCTTTCTACTTCCGGCCACGACCGATGCAAAAGCCACGGTACTTGCGCGGATAAATTCCGCACCATAAGATTAAATCTCAATACGTGATTTTCAAAGAGATGAATTCATTTATGATGTATAGGTACACTCTTAACACTTTGTAGTGTTGCGTCAACAAGACCTCCAAAGTTAGGATATGGATGACTCCACACAAGTGGTTGTCGTTGGCATAGATGGTAGATATACTACTAACACTACTACACAAATGATTTTAGATAATGGTACCCAAACATTAATGGAGGTGGACATAAAATACAACCGCCTCCTAAAATACTGGGCTATTAACGGAGGCGGTTGCATTTATTTACCAAAGCGTTCAAAATCTAACCGTCTTCTAAAATCGATTAATGGAGATGACACATTAAGAAAACCGCCTCCGAAAATAGGCTATTTATAGAGACAGTCATCTTAAGGTGCTCGCTTTCATTAATCAATTTTAGGAGGCGGGCACACTATAAGGCCCGCCTCGAAAAAGGCCGAGGCCCAATAAGCCCAATCGGAGCTCGGTAACCATCTTGCATATAAACAAAGTTAGGGTTCCTTCACTCATTCTATTCCTCACCCTCTCCCTTGGCCGACGACGCCCCTCATGATGCCTGTGCGGCACTGCGCCCCCTTCTCCTCCTTCTCCCTCCCAAGTCTGCTCCATCTCCCTCTTCTCCTCACCAGGGCCGATGGCAGTACTCCTCACGATGTGTGCGGGGAAGAGGGCCGTGCCCTCTCGGTGCTCCTCACGGTGAGTGAGGAAGGGAGGGTCCACACTCACAGCGGAGTCGGGTCACGGCGAGCAGCACTCATACAATGGTGGGCGGCGCTGGTGCCCTAGCAGTGGTGGCGAGGGCGATGGGGCAAGGCGGATTGAATGGCAGCGACCTCCATCCATGGCAGGTCCTGCAATGAAGAGCTCAATCTGTGGCAATCTGATGACGACGACCTCGATCCGTGGAGGAACTGGCTCCGATGCGGGCAGATCTGGCCTTGTAGCGGGTGGATCTAGTGGTGGCAGGCACAACCACGGCGGATCTAGCCCCAACGATGGTAGATCTGGCCATGGCACGAGCGGATCTAGCCCCGACGAATCTAGCAGTGGCGAGCTTCACCTCGGTGCGGCTAGACAGGCTGCACGGGCTCCACCACGGTGGCCAGAGGCAGTAGCAGGACGCACGGTGGTGGTGGAGCGGACGCGACGATGGCAAGCTCATAGCGTGGCGGCCCTAGATGGGCTCGACATCAAGCCTTGGATGGGCTCACGTCTGGGCTTATCTTTTTTTAATTTTTTAATCGAATTACCGAGGCAGGCAAAGCAACCACCCCCATTAAGCCTCGATTAAGCGAGGCTATTGATTGGAGACCAGTTGCAATGCCCGCCTCCACTAACTGTTTTTGCGAGCCACCAAATAAAATTTATGTAGTAGTGTAAATCTCGATTGATTTCACTGGCTCTTAGCACTCCTATGGCGTGTTGGCGTGGCTAGAACGAGGAGTCGCTGAAGTTTTCAAGCATGGCCGAGTTTATCTTGGCTCTAGGACCCAGAAAACACATGAGCAGGATAAGACTGCAAACGCCTATAGGCTTTTGTTTGGTTGCACCTACTCTCGCATCAATCTATATGTACTGGAGTGATCGGGTGAAAACTAGTAGATAAAACATATTTTATAGTGTAGCCAATATCTCAATATGCATCGATTAGGATAGATTGAAGTGTAGCCAAGCAAGACCTAAGACCATTCTTAGTTTATACTCACTGATACAAAAAAGCTCTAAGCTGGTGGTAGAATTTTTTTAGACGGTTTCAATTAAAAAACGCCCGTGAAAAGAAATTGGTGGGCCCGACTGAAAAATCGCCAGTAGAAAACTATTTTCACTGGCAGTTTTGTTAAAAGAACCGCCAGTGAAAATGGTGCATTTTTACAGGTGGTTCCCTTAAGAAAACCACCTATAAAAATCCATTTTCACTGGCGGTTCTCCGAATAAAACCGCATGTATAAATCATGTATTTCTAAAGGCGGTTTGTTAAGAAAACCGTCTGTAGAAATAATTTGAAATTGATTTTTTTTTATTTTTCAAATGACCTCATATGAAAAACGACCAAAATAAAAGTTGTAGATCTCGAAAATGTATGAAACTTTATAGTTGATAATTTTTTTCATTTGAAATCATGTTGTCATAAAAACTACGTTCGAATTTGTCAAATTTGAATTCAAATTTTATAAATTACATCAGATGGAGAAACCACCGATATAAAAGTTGTAGATTTTGAAAAGTTATATAACTTTGTAGTTGATAACTTTTTTATTTGAATTCGTTTAGGACCTCAAACAATCAATATTTTCTGGGTTTAGGATAATATGTGGGGAAACAAACTCTAGTATAGACACAGGTGAGTAATGGGTGAAGTGGTAATGGAGGTTACGCGCGAGAGAGAGGTTGCGGGTTCGAATCCTACCGGTCTAGCGCACGATTTTACGCGAAATACCGCCCGCGCTAGGGAGAGGTTGCGACTTGCGTAAAATAGCCCGCGCGAGGGAGAAGTTAGGTGATTTTACAGGCGGGCTGCTGTTTTGTGGGCCTTTCCCATGATTAAAATCTTTTTTACCCATTTGTAAAACCTAGTTTATATTTTTTGGACAAACCTTTCCACATACGGTTGACATAACACAACCACATGTGGAAATAGATTTCCACAGGCAGTTATCTTAACTGAACCGCCTGTGGCAACCTTTCTACAAGCGGTTCTCAATTAACCACAAGTGGAAATAGTGTATTTTTACTGGCTCCAGCGCTGACGGGTCTAAAAAAACCCCTGTAGAAATAGATTTGAAACAGCTTGTACAGAACTTTATTCTTCTAGTGAGTGTTGCTTCTAAGGACCCGATAATGGCCCAATTTGATTCATAATATTATAGCTAGCTAACTACCATCTAATAAAGATGCTACTAAGATAACTATTCGTTATTATTATGGGATTTGGTCAAGAGATAGTTATTATCTAGAGGTCCAGATAACAAATAATTATTTTATTAATTGCACCTATTTGATCTAAAAAAGATAACTATTAACATATAGCTATTATCTATAGCTGTTATCTACAGGGATCCAAACATGACTTTAGATAAAATGCAATAAAAGATGAATAACTACTCCCAATATATATAGTTGTATTCTATAATTTTTTGTGCTTTTTTAATAAAACTAGTTACATATATAAAGTTATGACTTAATATCACTAGTATACAGAACCTCAGTAGTGGCGGTTATAAACACATTTTTACTGGCGCTTTTCAAAACCGCCAGTAGGGTTCACTACCACTAGCGGTTCAGTTAAGACCACCGCCAGTGGAAATGGATTTCCAAAAAATGTCACATATTTTTTTGCGTAAAATCACGTGCTACACGGCCGGCAGGATTCGAACCCGCGACCTCCCCCTCGCGCGTAGTCTCCTCTATCACCTCACCCATCACTCGTGTCTATATTAGAGTTTGGTTCCTCACATATTATCTTAAACCAAGTATACATTAATTGTTTGAGACCCTAAATGGATTCAAATGAAAAAGTTGTCAACTATAAAGTTTTATAACTTTTCAAGATCTACAACTCTTATATTGGTAGTTTCTCCATATGATGTCGTTTACAAAATTTAAATTTCAAATTTGATAAATTTGAACATAGTTTTTGGTGACAAGATGATTTCAAATGAAAAGTTATCAACTATAAAGTTTTATAACTTTTTGAGATGTACAACTTTTATTTTGGTGGGTTTTTCATACGAGGTTATTTAAAAAAACTCAAAAAAATCAATTTCAAATTATTTCTACAGGCGGTTTTCTTAAGAATCTGCCACTAGAAATCTGATTTGTAGTGACGTTTTTTTTAACAAAACCATATGTAGAAATACATGATTTCTAGTGGTGGTTTTGGTAGGAAAACCGCATGTGCAAATACATTTCCACTGCCAGTTCACTTAAGAGAACCGCCAGTGAAAATGTACTATTTGCACTGAGAATGTGTTTTCACTTTTGGTTCTTAAGTCGGCCATAGACATTCTTTAATTAAAATCACCTATAAAAAGAATCACCATCAGCATAGAGCTTTTGGTACTAGCGTATAACTCTAAAAATTGATTTATTTGGACACCGAGGGAGGAGAGGACATGGGTGGGGAATTTGACGGGGGCGAGGTATGGGCTCAAATCAGAAATTCTGCAGGCTCATTCATGCGTGCAAAGACGAAAATGAGAACTTTTTAGTCTCACTTTACTTGGAAAAGTGGAGGTAGCTATGTTTAAATATGGAAGTCCTCTCCACTTCCTCACGAAGCAATGTTCATACACTAGTATTTGTATGCAAGTAATGTTCATATACTAGTATTTGTGTTCTTGCTATTTATTTTGTCTAGTATGCGAGCAATGCTCATACTAGTATCTAAGATTATCATAATTTATGATCTGGCTTTAATATATATAGAAATTATCCGAAAAATATTCTGGTGCACACTTTAAGAGGTGTCAGAGTGAAATATCTCAGGAAGCCAATGGTATCTTTACAGGGACAGTTCTTAATGTTCTTGCTGACCATGTGGTAGTATTTAAATGCTACGCATCAGAGTGAATTGTACATCATGGAGAGCTTTCATGACTAAAAAATGGTTGGTAATCTATCATAGTCAAGCAAGCTCATGTCTTTTAAGATTCCAACACGTGCGAGAGCACAGGTTATGGACTAGTAGTTCAAAATTGAAATTCAAATACCATTAACCAATTCTCTTAGGCATTTCTTTTTTTTTAACTTAGCAATTTGTTCTTTTATCTCATAGGTGCCATCTCCAAAATTATTCTGAATCTCCTTGTTTCTTCTGAACTTGGCCTAAAGGCTGTTTCTAAAGATATTTATTTCACGTATTTCTTGCCACATCTCGAGAGTTAGGCCTTGTTTAGATCCAAAAATTTTTAGAATTCTGACACTGTAGCACTTTCGTTTTTATTTGACAAACATTGTCTGGAGTAACTAGGTTTAAAAGATTTGTCTCGCGATTTACAGATAAACTGTGCAATTAGTTTTTGCTTTCATCTATATTTAATGCTCCATGCATGTGCCGCAAGATTCGATGTGATGGAAAATCTTGAACAGTTTTTGTTTTTTGGATGAACTAAACAAGGGCTTAGTATATGAAACTAAGTCGCTGTGTTGCAAACACCCGAAAGATGCATATTACCTGCTCTCATTTTAGTATTACACGGCTCCATGCCCTCCAATAAATTTGGCTTTTATAATTCTAGTATTAGATATACGTTGGCCTGATTTGTTGTGTCTATATCCATGTGAAACACACGAACAGATACATGTGCATATCATGTTCCTTACATTCCTGAATGGCGATCGGTCCATAGATGACAGAACCGTCACTCTGCTTGTGGTCCATGGAGAGGATAGCTAGCTAAGGCTTCAATCATGTCCTCTTATTTCTTACAATTATGTAAGCACTCGACTATATTCACATATTGCATGTTTCATTCAACATGTTGAATTACCAATATTCATTTGATATAATATTTCAATCAAAATGTATAAAATTATTTAAAATACAATTTATGCAATTTATTATCATGTAGTACTAATAATTTATAAAAAAATATTACAAGATTATTTATGATTATCTTTTATACTGATAGAGTGATGAGGACATCAACATCATCCATACATCCACACCTATATCACCACCGACACCACTTGGCCCTCTTACTCGTGCTCGTGCCCATCAACTCAACCATCAAGTAAGTTCATTCTTAAACTCTCGTCCATAATATTTAGACAATAGGGACATGTGCACTTTGATGTTGCTCGAAAATGATGGAGAGGATCAACAAGGGAAGGTTCAATTGCATTTAGAATGTGAGGCAACACTACAAGGGCTGCTTGCATATGGGAAGCATGGTACCTTAACAAAGGTAGTTGAGGATCAAGTCCAAGTTTTCACAACGTCCTCCATCAGGCTACCACGTCGTTCCTAGAGCAAGGAAAACAAGAGTCCAAACCCAACACGTTTTGGGAGTTGGATTCGGACTGCAGAATAACCACAACTTGTATGGGTCACCATGGCTTCATACGGACGCCAATCGGGACGTTCTTATACTTGATGGAAAGCTTATGAAGTCTACTTTCAAATGGGTCAAACCACATGTCTATATCTCATCTGAGTCGGGTACAGTCCTTGTTTTATTGTCGAAACCTTTTCTGCTTACGGTGCTGTGTCACCCTATTTTGGGCCAATGGCCCATGTATAGGATGTGTACTAGGGTTGGAGGATGACTTCAGCACCACTTTGGTCATCCTCCCCTCTATTTATTTGCCTCTAGAGCCACCATGAATAGTTTGAGTTTTGTTTAGATCAAGTTTAGCTTTCGCTACTTGCTTGTAAGTGCGTATGCTGGATCAGCCGCCCATCTTCCAGTCTTGAGGACCCCACTTCATTAGAGATTGAGATTGAAACCCGCCCATCTTCCCGTCTTGAGAACCCCACTTCATTAGAGATTGAGATTGAAACCTTAATTTATATCTAGTAATTTAGTACTTGTTCTTGCTGGTTCTTTGATTGCTTACAGGATGAGTGGCCCTAGTGGCTGGGTGTCGCGCTCTACAAGATCATGATAGTCATTGAGGATGGTGTATCGGTTGCTAAAATATGGTCTTAGAAGGCTATAGTCGAGCTGAGAACATCATCTCCATTCACCAATCGAGTTATCCCATGCCTCTCATCCAAAGATCGTGCAAAAACCCTAACAGGGTCTAGTTGGTAATCAGATCAAGGTTTATCGGTGAGAGATTTCCAATCCTTTGTTGTTTTATTTTTTCCTGTAGTCTAGAAATGCCAATAAATTTAGTAGATTTATTTCCTGCAATCCTATAAAACCTTTGAGTCGTTGCTAATACTGCTTAGTTATGGCTTGTTTAGTTTTCGGTTGCTTCGATCGTGTCGAGTGCTGGTTTTTAGTTCTAGTTTTTAGAGTTTTGAATTTTTGACACCATCTAGTCACAACCGTGCATCACCATATACCGTTTCTATTCTATTCGTGGTGAAGTTATATCAGCTGTGGTTAATACTTGTACTCGACATACTAAATTTTGAGGTTTAGTTTTACTCTAGAGAGAGAGTATACCCCTACTCTTGCTAGAAAACGTTTGTGTGGTGAATTGCTCATTTATACTCTTTTGTTCATATAATCAGTTATTGAGGTTTTCCTGAAAAAAGAGCAAAAGAAAACAAAGAAAACAAAAAAGAAAAAAAAGGTTGTTCATATTGTTTCCGGTAGGGCTGCTCATTTTGTTTTTGATGGGGTGTTGTGGTTTCCTTTGTGATCAGGCTCGCGTCTCTAGCACGGTCTAGGTACCGTTCTTTTATCTCACAAGTCTTGCTACGACACCGATACACTTCATTCCATTGTTGTGGACTTGTCGGTAGTCGATCCCTCCTGTTGAGCAAGGTAAGAATTGGTAAGGACTTGTCGAATAGGTTGAGAGTGAGCGTCTTGTTGTAGCCATGTCCTAATAGTTATGTTGAAAAAGGTTGAGAGTGAGGACTTGTCGATCCCTCCTTCAATTATTTACTTGTTTCCACTTTTTCTTAAACCATGTCAGGAACAGAGGAGGTTAACCAAATTCCACAATCACCTCACACTAAGGGCATCATACAACATTTTGAAAGGAAAGTGAAGCTGCACACAGAGGGACTTGGGGTCCCTTTGGTTGGACTTTTCAACCTGCTTTTGCTTCTGCAAAAGCCAAAAGCCAACCAAAGGGTCCAAAAGCCACATATACTTTTACCCAAAAGCAACTTTTACTACAGTACAATTTCAAAAGCACCTCCCCCCTTGCTTTCATCAGCTTTTGAATGACCAAGTTGGAGAAAATTACCCACTACCACCGGTTATGAAAAGGAAAAAAACGTTTTGGTGGCTTCTATTCCCCTCTTCCGCATCCGCCCGACACCTCCATACCCACCCGACCACGCGCATGGCCGCGACTGGTGGCTAGGGTTCCTCCGCCGCCACCGTTGCCTGAGGCTCGACGAAGGCCGCCTCCCCACCTGTGACCGAAGCTGCTCAATGAAGGCCGCCTCCCCACCTGAGATCCTCTGGCCGCGACCGAAGCTGCTCCGACTCGCATGCCGCATTTATGCCCGACGATGACCGCCTCCCCAAGGGCTCCAGGTCGCCAACCCAAGCCAAGGGCGCTGCCAGCGAAGAACCTGCAAGGTATGTCCAATTTCCTCTGCCCTTTTGGATTGTGATGTCCAATCCCCTCTACCCTGTTTAGCTATGATGTTTGAAGCCTAAAAAAACATCAATATTTGCTTTAGTAAAAGGAGATGGAGCTTGATAGTGCATTAGTGGGTTCCATTAGTGTTTGAATAGATCTTTCAGTCGTGGGTATACTTCTCAAAATGTGCCAGCTATTTGTGACTTTGATATGAGGTTTACATTTGCGGTCACCGGTTGGCCAGGATCTGCCCATGACTCACGCATCCTCAATCATGCATTGGCAAATTTTCCATCATTTCCTGTAGCTCCTAA
>Ga0182004_10005213_pt1 | contig 10590 bp, 13 predicted proteins | sample Sormic07211540_1_FD_120479 | JGI IMG/M metagenome (GOLD analysis project Ga0182004, IMG submission 120479) | Endophyte microbial communities from Sorghum bicolor roots, Mead, Nebraska, USA - 072115-40_1 MetaG | ecosystem: Host-associated > Plants > Roots > Unclassified | place: USA: Nebraska...
AGTTCAGCAATCAGCACTCAGCAGTGGCGTGTTAACTTATCCACTTCCTCAGTACTGCAGCTCAGTGCCCTTCCCAGCCTCTCGCTCTCCCGACGCGCACGTCCCTCCGCGCTCCGAACAAGAAGCCGAGCCCAGACGCAGAGGAGGAGGAGGAGGAGGCCATGGCGTCCATCCCGTGCACCTTCCAGCTCAGCACGGCGGTTTCGAGGAGGGTGTCGCCGCGGGCGGCGGCGCAGGGGAAAGGCCAAGGAGTCGCGGGGCTGAGGACGCCGCTGGTGGGCGCGGGGCGGCGGGGCCTGGGGTGGCTCCGGCCGTCGCGGCTGAGCCGCGTGGTGCCGGCGAGCGAGAGCGGGCGGGTGGGTCCCACGTGCTGGTTCAAGTTCGGGAACAAGGACGCCGAGGGCGCCGGCATCTACGGCAGCCAGGCCAGGGACGACTTCGACCGCGACGACGTCGAGCAGGTCTGCCCGCAGCAAATCTCTTGAGCTCCTACATTCTCATCTGCAGGGACGCATTCGCATTCTCTGTGGATTGTAGCGCAGAGCAAAATCTAAACCGCACCGGCGGGCGATTAATTGACAACCGCAGTACTTCAACTACATGGGGATGCTGGCGGTGGAGGGCACCTACGACAAGATGGAGGCGCTGCTGAACCAGAAAATCCACCCCGTGGACATCCTCCTCATGCTGGCGGCCTCCGAGGGCGACCGCCCCAAGATCGAGGAGCTGCTCCGCGCCGGCGCCAAGTTCGACGTCAAGGACGTCGACGGCCGGACGGCGCTCGACCGGGCCACCGACGAGATCAGAGAGTTCATCCTCGGCTTCGCCGCCAAGAAGGTCTGAATGATCACGTGCAGGTCGTCGATCGTGCCCAATTCTTCTGGACATTTGGCTGGATGTAAATGTTTCGTTTCTGATGAAATTGGTGGAGAGTGTTCGACCGGGAGGTTCACAAGCTGTTTGTTTGCAGAGGTAGTAGCTTTCCGTAGTAAGCTGCATTCTTAGTTCTTAGTTCTTACTGAACTCTGAGGGTGTACTGCGACCGGCCAAATCGCTCAATAAGGTCATGCTTCGTTAAGAGCTGGTCAAATGAAATCATGGGGGCGGGCTTGAAGAAAATCAGAGTACGGAACTGGATCTCTGAAGATAGTTAACTACAAACTGTAGACACCAAAACATTGCGAATACCCATTCTCACAGCTGAAGCAAAAATGCGGATCCAGATTGCAATGCCTTCATCATACTTTTATTCGTCAGCTTAACTACACTGATCATGAGTACGCATAGTTTTACATAGGCTTTCTTGCCCAAAGATTCAGTAAGGGGAACACTCTGTCACTACGCCTGCACAACGAACACGATATAGACCTCTATAACCCCACTACGAATCCACCGAATCCTTATTCATTTCCTGTTATCCATGTCCATTTTGCTATACTTTTGTATGGCTTGTCAATGTCCCTAACTACAAAACGTTGGGTAAGTGGCAGCTGTACTTCAACTTGGGATGTGAGCGGAGTGCTTGCTGCAGAGCCGTATCCACAGTCACACCCTCACGGAACAATTTGTCATACATCAGGCACATGAACTGAGCCAGGTACTCCTCATCATCCACGTCATGGTTGCCGCCTTTTTCCACATCACTGTCCTCCCAGTCACTTATAGGGCTAACAGGTTCAGGCTCCGATTCGTCGGCTTCTTCATCCCCGATGACAAACTTACCATTCTCTAGGCTTCCATTGACATCCATCCCATGGTAGACTATTGTCTGCGAATCCGGAGGCTCGATGGACGATGAGATGACTGCTTTGGCACCACAATCCATGAATGCCTTGACCAGGCCATGAGCAAGGCCATACTTACCACTGCATACAATAATCCTCTCCCTCCATGCTCCAACCTGGGATATCACATATGTAAGGAATCATAATGCCCTAAGCTTATTGATGTGCGAAGAAGTGCAATAGAAAAGAAAGATAGTGCAGTGTAAAAGTTAAAAAAAACATATTCAGCCCTACTTTTAGCTGCCTTGGTCCAGGAAACAGGTTTCTATTTGCAGGGCTTAAAAATCATTGAGCTCAATCACAGGTATTTGGATACAAGGTAGTAGCAGGGTCTAATCAAAGAGGTGCACAAAGAATAGTTTCATGGCAGCAACTTCATTTTAGACACAGTTTGGGTCTTTGGGAGTTGGAAGAGTGACCGCACTCTGCAGAAAAAATTCAATTTGGCTAGTGTTTCCTCCATAGCTAACCAAAAACCAATAAGGTGCCACTGGCATGATTTATACTTGAATCCCTTTCACAATTTTCCTAAGACACAGATTTGATTGCCATACTTGGCAACTTTCACAGCTGGCATGCGATCTGAGGAATCAGTGCATGCATGCTACACAAATTGACTTACCATCCATCGAACATCTTCAGGTGCCATGTGAACAGCAGGCACTGTCCTCCTAAACATATATGCGCCAATTTCTTGGTTATCTTCCATTACCTACGGCAAAGGATAACTAAGTGTGCATAATAATTACTTAGTTGGAAACAAGGAGACAGCAAAAGCAATTCCTACTTGTGTTTGTCGACCTATATAGCGGTGGTGTATCCCACCGATTTCAAAAGATGGCCATTCGGCAACCAACTCAGATAAACATGAAATCTTGGACAGGGAATATGCACCCTTTCTATTACGCCCACGCAACAAGGTTGACAAGCTAGTTTTGACAGATTGCAGAAACCTGTCTGCAAGTTCCCCGGGTTCAGCGACCACGAATACATCATTCTGCCAACTGCAACAGTAGTTTTGTGTCATACTCATAAGTCATAACTATAAACCAGCAACAAACTAAAAATTGCTGAAGCATGTGAAACATACCTCAATACTGAACCAGTTGAATCATTTTGAAGAGCCAAGTGTATCACACCAACTTGAGGCATATTCTGCAGTTTATCATACAACGACCGAACATGTGCAGATGGCTGTCTTGACTTCAATGGTGATGTTGGTGGTGAGGACTTTGTAGTTGGGTGGCCATCCAAACTAAGTGGAGGAACTAGGTCAATTCGACCGATCCGTTGAGTGCCCTCTGGACTATATAGAAGTGGACTAGATGGGAAACTTCCAGTAAACAAGGGAGAAGATATTGGGGTAGGAAGTGCAGTGGCTGGCTTCCCAAACCCAGAAGCGCTATTCATTAGAGCTAACCTAATACCATTCTGGGAGCAGAAAGATTCAAGGGAACGTGCATGATTTATTTTCTTCCCAAAATCAGGACTAAATGAAGCCTCTACAAGTAAAACCACACGCCTCCATCCTAAGGTAGGATTACTTTCGCTGAAACCTGTTAAGGGAGGATAAGAAACATATCAACTAGATTCGAAAACATTTTTTTATTTTGTTTTAAATGCTGATTTTCGGGAAAGACAAACCTTGATTTAACGATGTCAGTCTTGAAAATGAAAGGGATTTGTAAATATCTGATGACTTTTCTTCCTCTTGGTACCTTGGGACCAGAAGCTCACAAAGATCCTTGAAAGCCATAAAGTTCTTCTGAATGTACTCATCAGTTGCAGCTTCCAACTTAAGCCAGATAGCAGGATCAGTTTCATCTAACTCCATACCGCACCGTTCATCCACTGCCAAAATAGGAAGAAGCTCACTCATTTGAATATGCAGGCTAATTAGATTGAAACATATCAAAAGTAGTACACAACAAATTATGGCTATGTTGCTACAGATCCCAACATAATAGTTTCTCTTCTAGCAAATGCTAAGAGTTCCTTTGAAGTTGAATTACCTGGATTAAAGCGGAAATATTGCATTTCAGGAAGCATCGGTATCAGTGTATCCAAAGTTTCTTCAACTCTCTCCACTGAGCATGCACTTTCTATTAACACTTGCCCTGTGTCCAAGTAGCGCCATCCACCTCGTCGACTCTAGATACAGACATGGAATAAACCTATATATAAGTTGGACCAAAGATGTATATTTCATATCAAAGTTCACTGGGAGTCTAAATGTATTGTAGTGTACAAGTTAAATTTCAAATTACAAGAAACCAGTACTCATCTTTGATCATTTCAGTATCTCATAGTAATAGATGTATGCCTGTTCTCTACAAGATGTAGACGAGTATGTGCTGCTAAAATCCTCCCTCAAACTGTCATTTTAGGATTTTTGTCGTTTAATCTTGCTTAACGTTGACCAGTCATATTCATATAAAGAACTACGTAACTGACTACGTAAGATGTTGCTACATTCAACAAGCAAAGTACTTCCACAATATTTAGTTTTATTTATTTGAAAGCATATTTTCATAAAAACTGCTAGTCAAAGTGTCACCTTGTAAGCCATATCAATATTCCTAAGTGCCATATATTTTAGATCAGAGTATAGAATAGATGTGTAGTTTTCTTATGAGGTACTTAAAGATCACAAATCCAAAAGGCAGGGTCATAATTGGAAATGAACCAAGTCTAGCCTACAAATTTAAAAGTCTGGTCCTCTGTTGCTCGATATTGAACCAATGAAACTCCTCAATGACAATATACCATTCTGTATATGCGTTTGACATCTTCCAACAGCAGGGAGAATAAAACTTATTTTCATAAGTAAATTTCTGAAGTATTCAGAATTGCACCAGTTGCTGAGTATTAGATAATTTCAACGACAAAGCGAGAAGCATTGAATTACCTTAGTTGGAACTGAGCCACATCCTATCGAGACTAGACAATCTATTCGTGTATCTGGCCACAGAAGTTGTGCTTCTCTAATGGCAAAGATTGTAGGATTGTTGGCAACAATAGCTCCATCTTGCCAACGATTTGCATCTGGAAAAATGATAAGAAAAAATAACAACCGAGGAACATTCAATATCAAAAGGCCTTCAAGAAAATAAGGCATAGTCTATATTACACAAAATAGATGCCATAGTTGAGTCTACAAATATTACCTACAGAGAAATCATCCAGATAATATGGTGCTGCAGACGATGCTCTTATCGCTTCCCACACGCGATGCTTGCAGCTCCCCATGAAGGCACCACGTTTAATACCCACTGGCGCACCAGAAACAGCCGTACCGATTGCACCAATTGATGGACTTTCTGCCATTCCTGGTGATACCTCCAGAGTGCCAGGAGGATACTGGACCATGCTATCAAGTTACCATACAAATATATATTCCAAATCTCAACAGCAAAGGGAAAAGGAATGCCACAACTTTGAAGCTATGTCCATCTGGACAGTATACATTGTTATGAACAACGAAATATAGAAGGTACAATTTGACAATATATTCCTATTTAATTATGAGGATTAATTTGGTTCCATCATACAACTTTACAAACTATTCCGGAACTGAAAAGAGAAAAAGCAATTAGGAAGGATAAAGGACAAACCTGATAGTTCCGGAATATATACGGTTGAGCAGGCATGACACTGACTAAAGTGGATACAGCAAAAACCTTCGGAATGCCTTTTACAGCAGATTCAATTAGAAGGTCACCATCTTCATCGGCACACATTTCCTTCAGTAACCTCTCAAATTGATCTGCACTGTGCTGTAATTAAGTCCTTAGTCAGTAGTCCATTGTGCACAACATGAAACATGATACCAAATTTATCACTTCATTAATACCTTGGACCCATGTACAACCACTCTGAAACTTTGTGATGAACTTTTGAAAAGTTGATCAATCTTCTCCTTCCACGTAGCAGCTTCATCCTTTGGGATAGGTTCAGCAAATACAAGTTTTCCTAGGAAAATCAACAGTTCAGTTGGCAACACATTGGCATTGGCAAGGAAACTTCAAGAGGCAAAAGAGAAGCACCAAGTTTTGTGTATATTTCTTCACACTGATCCAAAGTCATCTGCTTGATCCCAAGAGCCATTGCAAGCATGCCACCAGTGGATGTACCACATATGAGGTCAAACATTTCATGTATGCGTTTCCCAGTTCCTTGCTCTATCTGTTTAAGCATTTGAACAGTTGCAAGGCCTTTCATGCCACCACCATCCATTGATAGAATGCGTAGACCCTTCTTTGCAACTGGCCTTCCTCTTATTGCTCGACGCAAGTTCTCATTCTCCCCTAAATGGTTTGAAAAGATTCATAAACACATCAAGACATGTTATGGCTACTGATTGTTCGCAAGGAATGATAGTAAGGACCAAAAACTAGTATACCTAAGATTGCCAAAGCACGTGCAGCTGCCTTGCTGACACGACGCTCTTGTGAAATAGTTAAGCGGATTAAAAGGTCACGCAAGCTTTCAGAATGCATGAGGGTGCGACGAGTCTCCAAGCAGAAAGCCAAATTGCCAACTGCAAACAGAGATAGACGTTGCACCTAGCAAAAAGAAGCAAATAATGATGAGCTCTCTGGTGGTTATCCAAATAACACATCAACCAAAGTCTAAATTCAGCTCATCTTGCCTCAGAGTTCTTGTGTGCGCAAAGTGCTTTCAATGACTTCAACACATCTTTTGTCAACATCTTTTGAGCAACATGATCAGAAACGAAAGTTAAGGTGACTACCACTTGCAATACTGATACTAGTTCTTCTTCATCAGATGATTTTAGTACAGCTTCAATAGGCTTCATAATGTCACACTTAATCAGCTGCATTGCTGAAGAAATATCAGATGCCAGTGATGAAATAGCAAGACATGCTTGCTCAACCTGCAAATGCAATTTAAAAATAAAAAAGAATAAGGAAATGTTAAATGCTTGAACATGACTCACTACAGAAAGATAGTTGGGGTGTGTAGTGTGTACCACATGACGATTATCACTGCTTATCATGCTTATAAGCTGCCTGACAGCATTCTCTTCTTTGCTAATTGCAATATGGTTGCTACGATCTTCCATTATTTTGGCCAAAGCAGAAGCTAGCAAAGGATGGTGACAGGAAGAGAAACGGAAAACAAGAGAGAAAAAGGCACTAAGTTTGTGCCTGGCCGCAATGAAGTAGGAACTATTCTCAGTCTGAAATAAAATCCAAACGTCCTTGTTAGAAAAGTTGAAAGTTGTGGGATGACCTAACTAATAGAACAACAGAAGGCCATACCTCTATTTGTACAGTGACAGATTTAAGACTTTCCACTGCTTCAATTCTAATATTTGCAAGTGTGAGATGCCTGAGGTTATGCAGTGGCAAAATTTCTGGAAGAAACTCTAGAGGATTTCCAAACAAGCGCAAAATTCGGAGCTTGGGCATTGACCTGTGGGAAACAGATAATGAATCATGAGGAAATAGCACCAATTAGAAGCCATCACTGTAACAAAGAACTCCACAGTTAAACATTAAATAACCTGAAATCCAATAGTGGCCGGACAAGCTTGTTATGTTCTAATGATAATTCCTCCAGCATAACACATTGCCGCAGTTCTACTGCTTGTGTGAGAAACAAAAAGAAGAAAAAAAATTATATTGTTGCAAGGGCCAAGGGCAATTGATTAGGCATGATCCTGAGCAAATGGAAGTCTGCACAAGCTTGAAGAAGATATAAAGCACCAGCTTTAGAGCAATATAAATTTAACTGCATGTGCACACTAACCAGGGACAGAAACTAGCATGTTGTTGTTAACTGACAGCACTATCATATTCTTCAAAGCACCAACTTCAGGGGGCAAAACTGACAATTTATTGTTGTCAAGATATAGCTTCTCGAGAAGTGGAAGGCGAGTTAACTCAACTGGAAGCACCTGCCAAAATTTTTGTAGCAATTCATGGTTAGACTGATTAATATCCTCCACCCATCACTCGAATTTCATAGCCAAATAGACAGCTGACACGGCAACATGAAACTTGGGGATTTACACAATACATACAATGTATGTTTGCAAAGCAGAAACAGCAATAGTAATTAGAAATGCAGCATTCCTACATCCTCTTCTGTTTTACCTCTCATTTACCTGAAAACATGTTTTCAGCCTCTTGAAACAAATGACATCCAGTTTACGGTTCAATTTGGCTGTTTCTTTGTTTTTCCGTGGTGCGCATGTTCTTAGGTTTGAGTCAGGGATGCTTCTTTGTTTTTTCTCTTTTTGGTTTTGTAACTTGTTACTCTTCTTTAGTGAAATGGCATGCAGCTTTTCTGCTTCCTACCAAGGCAAGGTACTAAAATAGAAAGGCAGGATCCGCCGAAGCTAGGATCATCATACGCCGCTTGGCAGGCTGCCCTCCATCAATCCCCGTAACTAGTCAAGATAGGCTTTTCCATTGCCGGGAAGGAGGTAAAGGGCAACCCCTTGAGTGACTGAAGGCAAGCCCGGATCCATAGATAGATGGTTTGGTTCATATTGGTTAGGGAGCAAGACTAGGTGTTGATTTCAGCCCTATGCAGCAGTACTATTAAGACAGTGAGAACATGGTGATTTGTGCTCTTGGACCCAAAAGAAAAGGCTGCCATCAAACTCTCATCGGGCATAGACACTTGTAGTCATTCGAGAGGTCTGACTGACTACCCAAACCCTAGTTTAGCATTTTTTCTGTATCAATAAACTGAAATCCACTATCTGTTTCCTTCCATTTATGGGAGACCTTGAATGCACCTTTTTCCCACCCAACAAAAAATTCATCAAATAGTAAGCTTATGTCAGATAATAGTGTGCCATACAAGAAGATGATTTAGCAAAGTAACAATTATTTCTTCCTCCGTTTTAATGCTGACTTAGCAGCTCATTACAAAAATGATTTCACTTTACCCTTTATAATCATATTTTAGCATTCAATATATTTTGCATGAGTAAACATACAGGTCTGTGCAATTTGAGTAATGGGCTCACAGCAAGATTCATTTGTCCACCATAGAATGACCCTTTTGTAGCATGGTCCATTTCTTTAATGTCTTGGCACTGCCATGAATGAATTAAAAAAAATGGTATAACGATGGACTAAATCATCTCATTCAAATTGAGAATGCTCACTTTTTTTTGGGGTGGGGTGGGGTGGGGGGTGGGGTAGTCCATTTCGACCAAGTTCAATTCAGTTGACTGCTGATCTTTTTAAAAAGAATAAAGAATACAATCAGAAACTGGTGTCCCAACTCCCATATGATTCACTTCTTACAGATCAGATATATATTTTATTAAAAGTGAAAAGGTGATCAGCTTGTTAACATACTTTATACTTAGTAGGTAGTTCAAAATTTTCCGTAGCCAATCAGGTATAAGCATACTCAGCATGATATAGATCACCCAAAAAGATCCTAATGCCATTTCACCATCCTAGGTACAACGTTAAGGCTAATTCGCAAAAAAGATACAGGTCCTAACTGCAAAGAATGTCACATTGCCATTAAATTTTTGTTTGGTGAATACATAGATAATACACATTTCTGTAAATTAATCAGGGAATGTTTATCAAACAGATACAGGAAGCAATCATTCCCATTTCTCATACAACCAGGTGACTATACATCACCCTGGGGCAACCATAGCAATCATAATTCACATGAGCAACATCAGAACAATCAAATAGTTGGATTTGGTTGCTGAAATTTACTGCATCCAAGGTCTTTTCAAACAAGTAACATTAACCAAGTAACAAACTAACACAACCCACTGTTAAAACTGATCAGGATCTCTAAAACTAGCACAGAAACACCTAAGGTAGCACAACGCAACATCTGAGATAGCCTAGCAGCTACAGCATTACTTCAATTCTGAGCCAATCTAGCGCGCATGGAAATGATGACTGATGGGGATCAGAGGCAAGGTAGTGAAGGACGAACTCACCGACATTCCGCAGTTGCAGAGGCTGAGCATGGCGACTGGGCGCCAGTGATCCGCCAGCACGGGCACGCCCGCGGCGGCTGTGGGGCCATCCACAGCAGGCGCAGGAGCGAGGTTGGATCTGATGAGGCGCGCGAGCACCCCCGCGCCATCGCCGCTGCCCAGCGCAGACCCGGGGGCCCGCGACACACGCACGGATCGCAGCGCCTCCCGCCTCCTGACCACGCGCATCTCGATCCGCACCCCTTCCTCCTCCCCGTCGTCGTCCATCGGGGTCAGGTCAATGGAGACGGCATCGTGGGGCGGGGGCAGCGCGACCATGAGCTGGGACTGGAGGCGGAGCGCGACCTGATCCTCGTCGTCCCCCGCCGACCAGTCGAGCTCGATGCGGAAGCCGAGGTCGCCGTTGCGTGTGCATCCGGCGGTGGGCGAGGAGAAGGATACAGGGGTCGACGATGCCGAGGCGGAAGGGGAAGAGGACGCCGGATGGGGCGGGGACGAGGGCTGATTGTCGTCGTTGTCATCGTAGTCCCCGTAGTCGAGCGTGAGGTGGAAGATCTCGGAGCTGCGCTTCCAGCCCAGGCCCCACGACATGGCGGCCGCGCCCTCCGCATCAAATTGTGGATGCGGAGGGCAGGGCTACGGCTCGGATGCCGGAAAATGGAGCGGTGCGAGGACGGCGACGTCGAGAGCTCGAGAGTCGAGACACGGGAGGGGGGCGGGTGTCCCGGAGGAGGGAGGGAACGGAGGGAAGAAGGGGGCCTCGTTGCGTTTGCGTGCCTGCGTTTGTGTTTGGTTCGTTTGGTTTCGTCTCTGTGGAATTTCTGGGTTTATTTGGTCTTTTCGTTGGGG
>Ga0182004_10005214_pt1 | contig 10588 bp, 5 predicted proteins | sample Sormic07211540_1_FD_120479 | JGI IMG/M metagenome (GOLD analysis project Ga0182004, IMG submission 120479) | Endophyte microbial communities from Sorghum bicolor roots, Mead, Nebraska, USA - 072115-40_1 MetaG | ecosystem: Host-associated > Plants > Roots > Unclassified | place: USA: Nebraska...
ATAGAGTACGTTTGTTCTTTTGCTTTATAAATTTGCAAGCTGTATAGCCAAAAAGAAGCGTGTGTAGCCATTGTATATATGACTGACTATGGTATATATTCTCTCCTTCATCGTCATTCAAAGATATACATTTACTACGTCAGAGTGGAACCTGACTTTAGCCAACTGAGCTTAGCAGAATTTTCACCTAACTACCAGAGTTCAAGCCCTCAAGTTAACATAGGTGTTCACATTTTTCTAGATTTATTCTAGGATTTAGAATTCTAGATACATTTTTCTTTTAGTGGTAGATGATATGCCCGTTAATAATAGTCGTATGTTTATGACTTAATCAATCTCAAGATCTATCGGCTCAATCTTTTAAAAAGGCTCGTAGGAGTATACATATGTAGTTTACATGTGTGTGTGTGGTTGTTGATAGATCGACCTATTCTTAGGCCTTGTTTAGTTCTTTACGTGCAATTTTTTGGATATTGTAACATTTTCATTTGTATTTTGACAATTAATATTCAATCATGGACTAACTAGGCTTAAAAGATTCATCTCGTAAATTACAAGCAAAATACGTAATTAGTTTTTTATCTATATTTAGTGTTTCATGCATGTGCCGCAAGATTCCATGTGATGAGAAATTTTGAAAAGTTTTTGGTTTTTGAGTGAAACTAAACAAGTCCTTAAGCAAGATCATTTTTAATCGTAGTCTATTTACTAAGTTAGAATCTTTCGCAAAGAGTTGTAACAATATCAAAGGAATAAATATGGCTACAATTAAGATGGCAAGATATTAGGATTCTTTTTTTTATCTCTAAAGATCTGCTACCGGCTTGTATTTATATATAAGAAGAATGAGCAAGTAGTACATTGCGTGCAACGGGCACACATAGATTTTACAAGATTTCCAGGTGGAAGCCTCTGGGTTCTTGCCACCTCAAATTGGGCATACTGTGTGTCCTAATAAGTGGAGGCAGAGGAGTTACATGTTCGGATTTTCCCAGTAGGAGTTAAATTGCGTCAACTGAAAAGTTGTGGTGGCAAGAGAGATAAGGTAAGAGAAAATTTGTCTCATAATTTGTTTTTTTGTCATTTTATCATGTGTCACCTAAAGGCGGTGGTAGAAGCTTCAAGTAAAATTAGAAGTTAGGAAAACAACTGTAAATTACAGGAGTCACAGCTGAAACAAAAACACCAAAATCCATTGTACTACATGACTACATGAGAAATGAGTTTTATTAGTTTTCGTGGCAACGCGTGGAGTTAGTGCCAACTAGTTGTACGGAAAATTAAATATCGAAACTGTTGATTTAGTCACTATCAGGAAACTGAATTTTCCGGAGAGTTCAAAACCACTAACGAATGTTTTCTTATCGACCAACCATCAAGTAAACGTCACACGTTTTTCTTCGTTTGAGTTTGCACGTCATTTTCTTTGGTTTAGGGGGTACCAGGGTACCGCCATAAAATTGCTATTTCTTTCGCAATTTGCATTTGCCTCTTGCGCAAACTCTCCGTCATTGACCACTACATGGTTCCAGACAGTGATAGTGAATCATCATTCACTGATCAAGAATTTGGTCATAATTTCTATAGTATTAGTTAATTTGACATTTTACAATGCACAACTATATAGTAGAATATTAGGGGGTAAAACCCCTCCTGTTCCATATATAAAAAACATATAGTAGAATATTGCTTCTATTATTTATGTTCCAAGTGGCACTTAGCAAAGTGACCAAATATATATTTACCAAGTGTTATCAATGACACTCGGCAAACCAGCCATCAATGGGGTTGAAGCCGTGATGACACTTTTTTTTGTGTGCCAAGGGCCAACCGCGGCACTTGACAAAGTTGTATTTACTATTTTTTTTCCGAGTGATCTTTGCTGAGTGTGCCACTTGACAAAATTTTTGCCGAGTGTTTTTTGGGCTTTGCCAAGTGTCTTTGACACTTGCCAAAGCAGGTGAATCTAGTGTGTGTTATAAACGGTAAAATCGAGTCGGATAGATTTCTTTCCGTTATTTGTAGAGAGGTCTTGGAGTCTAGTAGGGCTTCTTCGCTTTGTAGAGAGGTCTTGGAGTCTAGTAGGGCTTCCTCGCCGGGATGAAGTTTGGAAGTTCCTGACTGCCAAGAGGGAAGATAATTTTTTTTGAAAGGATGACAATAATTTTATCATGATTCTTATTAAAAGAAAAAGGGAAAAACAAAAGTGCACTATTGCGTAGAGTTAGCACAGTTGACAAAACACGTGTCACACTCGGCGATGTGGCTTATGCAGGTTCCCCTTTTGTTGTTAAAAAAACATGGTTACCCAAATCTCATTTATAAGTAATCAATAAAATAAGTCTCTTAAAAAAATCTCATTCATGCGTCCTAGCTCTGTAGCTCATAAACTCACATCCGTGCTAGTGTAGTGCATAGAACCAGCACTACGAAGGCGACACAAGAGATATGGTAGGGAAGGCATTCAAGCTGGTTGGTCACAAGAGATGGTAGGGATACTCACTGATGTATCCATTGTGCGCCTGTGGATAACACTTTGGGGACTCTATAGTTGTTTTTTAGTAGTGATGTTTGGGTTGAAAGTATATATGAATCATTTAGTGAAAGCTTAAAAGTTCAGGTTAGGAATTCAATTAATCAAGTAAGATGAGAGTTTGAATGTTCACTTATTAGTTAAATGTTGTGTTCCATGAGAAAACACCCTTTTTATAGCTACCGTGGGCAAGCGCGAGCCCAAATTCATCATTGAAAGCAACAAAATTACCAGCATTTGGATTCGAGTATTGCTACTACTATCGTAGAAGCTAGAAACAAACGAAAAACACCGAGGGGTATCTGCACTGCTTCTTCCCCTATTTCCTCCCAAAACACTCCTAAACTCTTACAACTTTTTAGTTCTGTACACAAACTAATCTAAACGACCAAGCCTTGTTTAGTTGGCAAAAATTTGGGTTTTTGACTACTTAGCACTTTCGTTTTTATTTGACAAACATTGTCCAATCATGGAGTAACTATGCTCAAAAGATTCATCTCACAAATTACAGGTAAACTTTGCAATTAGTTTTTATTTTCATCTATATTTAAAGCTCCATACATGCGACTAAAAATTCGATGTGACGGGAAATCTTGAAAATTTTTGCGAACTAAACAAGGCCTTAACTGACCTCAAACTAACCAAGTACAGGCATTAGCATGCATGCCATGCTTGCATAGCATCCAATTCGAGCTCCTCCAACCAACAGACATTTTAATGTTTTTGTACTTCTTACACCACCGCCCCATCGTGAATCTTCTTTAGCCTTGAATATTTCAGGTCCTGCTTCGCATGTTGATGGAAATGCAGCGCCACGTTCTGAAAGTGTTTCTGCCCCAGCATCAGCTAAATTAAAGTTGGTTCTCCTTGTTCTCCTGCATGCACACTAAGTCACTAAGATAGAGAGGCACACATTCAGCATACCATCTGTCATGTGCCGAGATGGTGCCAGCGCAGCAGCAATATTCAAGGAGCAGCATATGCGGATCATCAGCATGCAGGGAAGGCATGATTTAGGGAATTTATGGAGTTTATGTGACCAGATGGTGCCTATATAATCCATGTACACAGTCCTCATTTGAATTAAGCAATAACAACCAATTTCCTTGATCTCCCTCTTTCTCTGTCAATCTAACCCCCCTCATCACAATATGATTGGGTGCTTAGGGGATAAATGCCGCGCCATTACTGATCCAGGCTACGAGCTTCGTAGCGGGGGTCTTGCTACCTTTGGTGCCAACACCCGTGACATCATCTTAGTTTGAGATTCCATCCTCTTATTTTTGAAAAAATGGTTTTCCCTGGCTTTTCAGATTTCCCAGCAAATGGCTTCCAAGCTAAAGTAGTGGTGTGTAATTGTTTATCGCATTGGATGAAATGAATATCCCAAGTCCAAAACTGTTCAAAAGAAGTTGGACGACAAGTACTTCCAGACAAAAGCAATCATGATCCAAATATATTCAGCAAGATTACAATCAAAGAGAGATGATTAATTGATTCTTTTTATTGTTGGTCTTCTCTAGCTTGTCATGAACAGATCTGCTGTTACACAATACAAGAACTCTAATTTTTATTCCTCTCTAGTGTATTCTTGGCAAAATTACTAACAATATCCTAAGCCTCGTGTCACTTATTGTGTTGTGAACCCTGACACCCTCAATCATCACCACCAAGCTTCTCCCCATCTTGTGTTCTCAACCCTGTCACCACTAGCACCTAGTAAAAGGATGGTGGCTGCAGCAAGAATATCTCCATCTTCCTCCCTCTCTCCGGTCAAGGTGCCCCACCCCCCCGGAGATCAAGGCGTGTGGTGGAGAATGGTTGTGGGGCAGGGCATGGGTCCGGATCCGATGCGGGTGGATCCGACATTGTCCCACCAAATCCCTTCATCCCAAATTATAAGTCATTCTAAGAATTTTGGAGAGTCAAACTATTCTAAGTTTGACCAAATTTATATGATAAAATAATAATCATTATGATACCAACTAAGTATCATTAGATTCTTCCTTAATTATATTTTTATAGTATACTCTATGTTACAAATCTCAGTATTTCTGGAGGGGCTTGGTTTTCCATCTAGCTCTAGAGATAGAGGCATTTTAAAAGATAGTTCAAAACATAGCCATCTCTTAAAATAGATGCAGCATTAAAAAATATAACCTTCTCGAAGCAAGTTAAATGAAGACAAACTTTATATCAAAGTTATAGAGCTTGAAAAGGTCTATAACTTATTTATATTTGAAGATTTTTCATTTAAAAGCTCAAGGAGATCTACCACTTTATAGCTGGAGCTTTTGATTTAAAGTCATTTACAGTCTCAAAAATATGATTGAAGTTCTTAAATTTTAAAATTTATTTAAAAAAATAAAATGACCTTCGAGGGAAAGACACCCTAAAGAAAAGTTTTAGTGCTACACTAGATCTAAAGCTTTGCAATTTAAATATTTTTCATTTGAAATTATTTAGAGACTAAAATAGTGCATACAAGATTCTTGAAAGTTAATAGTATACATGATTGCATCCACAATGGATTGTGTAAGCATGGTGGCACAATGGATTGTGTAAGCGTGGTGGTAAGGCAGGCTCATGGTTTTGAGTTCAATCCCCATGGAACACACACGTGCCTATTCCTAAGTTGGTTGGTAGATGTGGTCTCATCTTCATTGTTGGTGGTGTCTTTGCTAAGGTGTGCAGGTTGTGGCAGATTGCAGCCAAAGTTAATGATTTGAGCATCAATGGTGGAGGAAGATGACTGATACTTGAGCATGTGTGCGTGCGGTGGTGTGTGGCATTTGAAGAAAACAACAAGTGGTCGTGAAGTGATAATATGGTGGCATCCAAAGTTTACAATGAGTGGTCGCGAATGGATGATATGGAGGTTGACAAAGGTGTGGAGCCATGTTAGCATATGGTGATGTAGCCATAAGTCCTTCATAGCAATGGCTATCTTAATGCAAGACGACTTTGGTGCAAAAGTTGGAATCTTTAGGTTGCTATGGCTGGGGTCTTCAACGAGGTTGATAAATTTATGTTGCTTTCGTTTAAGGTCAAGGATGTTTTGGTCCCTTAGCAAATGGGAGCAACTTGACGACAACAAGAGGCGGTTATATGTGAATCGTCATGGTTGCTTGCAACAGGCTGTGACAACTAGCCGTATGATGGCTAGTTTAGTGTGTAATAGTGTAAAAAGATGGTGCAAGTAACAATGATAGCGCGGAGACCTAACGGTCTGTAGTAGCTATCCAAGCTAAGCAGTGACGCACTATGCTGAATAACATTGCAAGATGGTGCAAGCTAGAACTATGGCTTGCCCAGCAAGATGATGTTTCTTTATTCTTGGCCATTGGTGTGGTCTCTTAGGTGACGATAGGGAGTTTTGGTTGCTATGGTAAGCTCAATAGATTAGCCAGTTTGTTTGCTTAGGCCAATTGAGTGGAGTTGTTGGTAGCGTGGTTGAAAGTGTTATTACTATTGTAATTGTTGTAATATTTTTCATTAATTGTGCCTTTTGGGTTTGTTTCTACTTTTTAATATAACATGTAGCTTTTCTATTTGATATTTTAAGTGTGTTCTTGCTTTATTCACATTGTTGTGGAACCTACTGCGGAAGAGTTGATGCAAATTGTAATGAATGATCACCCATTGGACTTCATAATCATACCAGATAGGGTTTATATGATTTTGAACATGATTAGGTCCATCGGCCGTTGCAATCCCAATGATGCAGATGATGCTGAGGAGGTGCTGCTTGCTATGCAGCATCATAGCCATAGAGATTGGATGATTCAGTGACCCCACAAATGTTAGTCACTTTTAATTTTATACTCCATTCATTCTAATTTGTAAGTCATTTTATCTTTTCTATCTATGACCTATAAAGTCAGAACAACTTATAATTTAAAATAGAATAAAGTAACTTGTATGCACTTTTCAATCTTTTCATCCATATTTATCTTGCTAGAGGCGTTCTGTCATGAAAATATTAATGATTCTAGAATTTTAATTTTGTTCCAAACTATAAGAGATTAAGAGTAAGTGAAAAATCTTTTCACTAATTAATTTGAAAAACCTTGGATTCCTTACTTTTTAGGATGGAGGCAGTACTATTCTCACAAACAAAATATTATTCCTCCCTTCAGAAAAAAGAAGAAAATTAATGTCATTTGATTTATTTATGTGCAAGCCTGAAATGTCATATCTTTGTGATTGAGGGGATCAGAGTCATATTTCAATTGGTTTTTCAGTCAACAAATCACACTTTCATGATCAAGATGGATATGCTCATAGTTTCTCTTCAAATCCATTGAACAAATCTTGTTGGGTTCCTCATCCTGGTGGTCGCTCATACCCTAACCTCTCCCTCCTCTATCATCGATAGCTTTACCAATGTTAGATCTATCGTCGCTGCCCTCTATACTCCTAACTAGTGACTAGTCTAAGGTTGTGTTTAGTTCAACTTTTAAAAAGTGTGTCTACTGTCTAAAAGTAGAACGTCAATCAAACAGATGGAACCATAAGCTGCCTTTTTTAGTAGCAACTACTTTTGTGTAGTATAATTTTCACAACACCTTAGATTCCTTTCGACTTTTGTTTTTTCCAAATGAATGAAAATGGAGAGATGTTTCATGATTGTTCAAGGGAGATATTGAGGTGGATGTCTCATAGTAGTTTTAACCAAATAGTTTACAACATTTCCACAACACATAGCATACAACAATTTTTATACAGCCCACAGCTGAATCAAATAAATCCTAATTTTGTGGCCCTGCACTAATTCCATCGACCCTTGCATATTGTCCAAGGCATTAGGGGCACCAGCACCATCACTACTCACACCACTATATATTATGGATGAAAGTGGCAACAAAGGTTTATTTTTTATGGAACTATTTCCTAAAAATGAAATCATTTCTGACCTTTTTTCAATCATTTACCGTCTGTTATTGTTGTACTTGTACTTGGGAGAGTTATTTTATTTTCTTGATGTACTCTTTGTATGCAGTTCTTCCTTTACTATCATAGTCTCCCGGTGCATTCTTTTTGGGCCTGCCTGTGATTTCAACTTATGTTTTCCCTATCTTAAATAATTGAATTGAAACTTGAAGGCATGTAAGCCTTTGCCAAATTGTTAAAAAAATCATTGTCATATAAAATTTGAATTTTCTAATTCTTCTAGGGCGGTATATTTGCAACTGTAACTAAATAGTTAAGTTGACAAATTAAATATCAAAAATTTCTGACCAACTAGAAACCTTTGCTTTCCTTGTCGACAATGCTTCAAAGCACCAAAACTGCAACCCCCTCAACCCTAATCACCCCACCTGTGTTATTGAAACGTGAAAAAAAGAAGATGGCGTTTAGAACTTAGAAAATGATACAAAGGAGAGCCATGTTTTGACTTTTGAATAGTCGTGATAGTGAGCATGCATCCATTTTTACGGCGACATCTAGATTCATGGACTTTATGATTTAAAAATATATATAAGCTCCACGGTCATCTTTTTACTGTAGCGACGAAGAGAAAGTGTAGAGCTGAGGTGCCCCATGCCATGCCTCCTCTCTGTGCTTCAGATTTATCCATGGCATGCATATACCTCGATCCCATACGTCCTAATATCAATAGCATTATTAGTAGAATTAATCTACGAGCAAGTCTGGAGGTTATACGCTTGTGCACCGTACAAACCACGATAATTCGTCGTTTGAACGAGGCTAGTCGCCGGCCTGCAGCCTCTGGAGCAGCGCCATGCGTAGACCTTCGTCGTCCTGCAGCGCGGTGGCAGCGGGGGGCACGTCGACGACAACATCCTGCGTGGTGACGCCGTGCGCGCGGCTCACGCACGCGTGCTGTACCTGCAGCTCCAGCGACCGGAGCGCACCCATCAGCAGCGCGGGCGCGTGGCTCGCGCCGCTCGTCACGCGCACAACGGCCGTGTCCCGGCCCACCTCCCGCACGTACAGCTCACCGTCGACGACGGCCGCGGCTTGGTCGCCGTGGCCGCCGCCGTCGGCGCTGATCCCCTCCCACCTCGCCACGGCGTCGTGCCTCGCCTCGGACTCGAGCTGCGCCACGCGGGCGCGGAGCTCGGCAATGTACCGCGCGGCGTCCGCGAGGAGGGAGGCCTTGTCCATGCGCGACACGGTGGGCACGGCGGCGCGGAGGTCGCAGAACCGCCGGTTCAGCTTCTCGCGGCGCTGCCGCTCGGACTCCACGTGACCGGCGGCTGCCCCGGCGCCCGGCCCCGGCCGCGGCCCTGGCTTCCGGCCCCGCCGCTTCGCCTGGCGCTGCGGAGCCGGCGCTGAGAGGCTCGGGAGCAGCTTGGCGAGCTCAGAGTCAGGGGAGAGCACGCCGCCGTCCGCCGCCGGCATCTCCCACAGGCAGGCGCCAATACCATCGTTCTCGTTCTTGCCCACAAGGACATCGTCATCGAGCAGCCACTGCTCCGGGACTTCGCAGGAAGGTAGTTCGAGAATCGTGCATGACGGCTCGGAAAAGGAGAACGAGGCGGGTCGCGGGGAGGACGGGGAAGTAAGCTTGTCCATGGCAGCTTACAGCAGCGTCGTCGCTACTCTCGCTCCGCTAGCTCCTCACACGTACAGCCGCGACACAGCTGAAGACTGAAGGTGGCAAATGGTGATCCTGGCTTCATGAGGATGAGGTTTTATTTATAACATTGGCGCTCAAGCTCAGCTTTGAGAATTCACAAAGATGCCAATGTCAAGCATCTAAGCATGTTTAGATCCACTAACAGCTATAGCTCGTTACTGGCTAATAGTTCACTGCTAATACTAGGTACCTATTAGTAGGATGTTATTTGGATCGGTTATTAACTAAGAGGTAGATGTATATATTTATGGTTTCGTTTATAAAATACTTTTTTTCTAGGTGTTATTGTAGGGCATAGATCGAGATAGAGACAAATGAAAGGGCAAACATGTATTTTTGCAATCTATATAGCCACGATGTGTTGGGATAGCTAGGGAGGGATAGTTGTTAGGTACTTGTTAGCTGATAGTTACTTTATCTATTAACTAGTTCCATTTGGATCCACTCGAGCTAATTATTAGCATCTAAGTAGCTAAGCTATTAGCCAGATGGATCCAAACAGAGCCTAAGTATTCTATGATGCTTTTAGATGGCATGTGTGTGGTGATCGAAATAAGGAAAAACATGTTCACATATATGTAATAGTGGTTGGTTGCCTACCTAATTTTCTGGCTAGGATTTATTAATACGTACCGTCCTAGGCCGGTCATTGCCGGTCATTATGGGTTTGTTTGGTTGTTTAGCCAAGTACGAACCAATCTCATTGGATCGCGTTTAGTTTATTTTCATGGTCATCAGTTTGGTGGCTACACTAGTGGTAGCCTAGAACACATATTTCGGCATCCTAAGAAATTTTTAAACTGAAATGACCTTGCTGGAATCGGCTACATGTACCTCTAGTCAGACATCCAAACAATTACGAGATGGTGCGGTCTAGGAGACCGGCCGCTAGGCCGGGGGTTAACCGGACAACCAACGTCCTTCGCCACCTAGAAAGGAAAAGTCGAATCTCAGGGTGGATGGATACCATACAGTATATCAACCGCGAAATAAATTGCATTGACAGCCGGATAGGAAGATACTATACGTCGTGTACCTTCGCTAGAGTACTTGATGTACTTGGCGAGGCATCCTCTACTGCGCACATCTCTAGGGCTGAATCACGCCAGCGTGGACACGGTCGGAATCAACAACCAAGGACGTTGGGTACCATACCAAATATGTTGGTCTGTTTTAACAGTTAATACTAGTAGTATAATACGTAGCTTTATGCATCCCTATATAAGAAAAGCTCGCCACTCTCCCATTCAAATATGCCCTCAAAAGATTGTTATTCCAACCGCCTTGTTTATGTTTAATGTGCATGCGCAACTACGCGCGTCAAATAGTTTGTTTCTATTTAGCTTGTTCAATTATATTTTAAAAAAATAATTGTATTCAATTTTTAAATTTTTATTATTTCTAACTATTTTGGCCACGCCAGACGTATATATGTTGTTACAAATTCA
>Ga0182004_10005215_pt1 | contig 10587 bp, 10 predicted proteins | sample Sormic07211540_1_FD_120479 | JGI IMG/M metagenome (GOLD analysis project Ga0182004, IMG submission 120479) | Endophyte microbial communities from Sorghum bicolor roots, Mead, Nebraska, USA - 072115-40_1 MetaG | ecosystem: Host-associated > Plants > Roots > Unclassified | place: USA: Nebraska...
ATAATAATAATAATAATAATAATAATAATAATAATAATAATAATAATAATAATAATAATAATAATAATAATAATAATAATAATAATAATAATAATAATAAAGCTAGTCTGGCGTTTCAAAAGAAATTAAGAGTGAGAGATGTAACCGTGGTGGATCTCTAAGCTCTCTTGTTACATTTTCATCTGGGTCCATGCATGACCTCTCAGAGTGAGCGTGATCTATCACCGTTGATTTGAGACGTAACACAGTTAATTAACGAAAGTGATTGATGGATAAGCAAGTCTTGACAAGGAGATGACAGAATCAAATTACAGTTGACACAACTAAAAAGTCACCATATAGTAAATAATCATCTGATGGATGGCAATGGCACCGCAGGCCTGCCGGCGCCGCGCCCACAGACAAAGAAAAAAGGAAGTAGACAGGCACCTAACTAAAAGAGAATGAAGTTGTCCAAGGTGAGATGGAGAAAGGAGCATATATGAGCATCGGAATCCGATCCATGGCAAAAATTGGCAGCACCAACGTCGACCGTACCATGATAGCAGGATAGGAGCACTCCGTTAAGCAGCAGCATCGATGCATGGACCGCCTTGCCCTTGTATGTGTGTCCGCCAGCCTCTGCGTTGTGCTCGTGTGGTTGCCTTGCCTTGCCGGCCGGCCTCGCATGGCATGGCATGGCACGGCATGGGTAATGCTTTGTCGCCGCCGCAACGCAACCTCCCTTCCTCGTAGTTTCCGACTCGTAACGCTCGTTTCTTGCAGACCTCCAAACCGCATGTCCTCCCTCCCCGGCCCTCCATATCTCTTCTCTCCCGGCCGGCCGGTCTTGTCTCTGCACGCGCTTGCTTGATTTGATTCCTCTGACGACGACGCCGGCCGCTCGTTTGCTCTTCGATCCCCGGCCGTAACCAAGGCAAGGTACACCTGACCCGACCTGATCATGAATTTCGATTAGTTCCTTCCACCGGCCGGCCAGCCCCTAGCCTGCTGCTTGCGCTTGCTACATCGTCGTCGTCATTCGCCTGTCCCCTTCAGTTCACGAAGCAGGAGCAGGTAGTACGGTAGGGGCGACGTCCTTTTCATGCGACGTTTATTCATTCTTCTCCCATGCGCTTCCCTCGATCGATCGGGACTCGATCTCTGATCTGCTGCTTGCTTCATAGCGCGCGTGCGTGTTTCTGTTTCTTGATTATTTCTGCTGTGCTGATGATCAGGGTTTGAGACCACGCACGATTTCCTTTCTCTAGTCTTGCTGCCGCGGAATTCTGCCGGCCGGGCTCAGACGCTTGGTTTTGTATTCACCGCGAGAACGATCGAGATTCAGGTTCCTGTACTGTACGTACGTTTTATTCACCCGGCCATCATGTCTGGGAAGTGAAAATATCCTAGCCTGTTTGATATTCAGATCAGTCGGAGATCCAATTCATCGAATTTCTTCCTAGCCTGTGTGCTCTCGCTGTGTAATCAGTTGTCCGCGCCTACTTTTGGTTTATTTATTCATTTCATTTGCTTCTAAATGTATGTTCTGATGCACTTCTTGTTGTATTCTGTACTGACAAATTATTAAAGGCGACCTTTCGGATTGTATTCTGCTGTGTTCATGTTCAGTTCTGTGCAGATTTCCCTTCGCAATGCAGTACTGTAGTTTTATTATATATGCTATGCCTGTCAATTCTGAATGCCAGAATACTATGCTTTGTGCTGCATTCCCGGTTCAACTCAATCCTTGTTCATCTTTCAGCACCAGGTCTTTGACAAGTAGCTAGCTGGTTGCCAAAGACTGGCTTAGCAGAGCAGCAGGATGTATAGGGCTAAGAGGGCTGCTTCGCTCAAAGCGAAGCGCCGCGTTGGCAAGTATGAGCTCGGACGCACCATTGGGGAAGGAACATTTGCAAAGGTCCGGATCGCCAAGAACTTGGACAATGGGGATCATGTTGCTGTCAAGATCCTTGACAAGGCAAAGGTTCACAAGAACAGACTGGCTGAACAGGTGAAGTGTTAGGACTCTGCATTCTATGTCCATTGATTTTCACTGCACATTTTTTTAAAAAAGAAGTTCTTTATAGTCTGTTTGAGATATATATCTAGTGAGGTGAGAAAAAAGATAATTTCTGATCCCACCCTCTGAACTGTACGGCAGATTAGGAGGGAAATCTGTACCATGAAGTTAATACAGCATCCCAATGTTGTTCGCCTGTACGAGGTAATAAAGCTTAAACTTTACTTGTAAAAATATATGATTTTTCGGTATTACGTTTCCTGCATTGGAATGGGGATGCACATTCAGGTCTACAGTTCATAACTATTTATTTGGATTGTTTTTATTCCTTTTTTATGACAGGTGATGGGAAGTAAAACAAGGATTTACATTGTGCTGGAGTTTGTTATGGGTGGAGAGCTCCATGATATCATTGTAAGCACTGAGCTATCATTGCCATTGCTTCCTCTGTCATTTGACCTTATTCTTTTCTCATCAATGATAGTTGCTAGCTGCTTTTCTAGCCTAAACTTTGCATGCAGAGACATTTAACATTCCATGCTTTATATATATAGCACGTTTGCTTCTTTTCTGTACATGACAGTTTGTGATTCACTGTCCAAATTGACAACCAGGCCACAAGTGGAAGATTGAAGGAGGAGGAAGCGCGTAGATACTTTCAGCAGTTGATCAATGCTGTAGACTATTGCCACAGTAGGGGTGTATACCACAGAGACTTGAAGGTGCAGTAGTGTTCATCCTTGATTGTGTTCTTTGTTTGTATCATCAGTTATGATCAAGGAAGTAGTATGAAACTTAAATGTTGATATTTCTCGTATGCAGCTAGAGAACCTGTTACTCGATGTTGCTGGAAACCTCAAGATTTCAGATTTCGGGTTAAGTGCTTTATCAGACCAAGTGAAGGTACTATCAGACAAGATACTACAGAAATTAATACCCTTTTAGGAGTGTGTTCTTGGCTGTTCTCTCACTTGTACATAAACTCTTTTCACTAACTTAATTGAAAGGCAGAGCTCCTGCCCTTACTTTCAAAAAAAGATACTACAGAAATTATTGTGTTTTTATTTCTTTCTGTGTCTTCCTTTCTTTCTTTTGGTTTCACTGCATTTCACTAATTTACACCACAATCTTTAATTAATTCAATGCTAGCAGAATGATGGATTGCTGCATACTACATGTGGAACACCTAACTATGTTTCTCCAGAGGTAATATTTGTTCATCTCTTCTTCTTTTTTTGTTTTAGCCAGAAATAAGTTTGCCTAATACAGATTGCTATCCAATAGGTTATTGATGACAAAGGCTATGATGGTGCCCTTGCTGACCTTTGGTCTTGTGGGGTGATCCTTTTTGTGCTGCTCGCAGGATGTCTGCCTTTCGAGGATGACAACATCGCATCCCTTTATAAAAAGGTATATACATGAAACAACTACTTCTTCTTTGGAAAAAAAAATAGCACCTGAAAAGCTAACATTTTAGGATACATTTTATTTTATTTTATCTCTGTTGCAGATCTCAGAAGCTCAGTTTACTTGTCCATCTTGGTTTTCTGCTGGAGCAAAGAGGTTGATCAACAGAATTCTGGATCCTAACCCTTCCACTGTAAGTCACTACTTAAATATGAATGTGGAAAAGAACAATTTTCATGAAGCACAAGTGACAGCTTTATTTAAGTCAGTACTGGATGATTTACAAGATGAACATTTTCACTCTCAGATCACCACTGCTTTTTATTGCCTATGTTGCTTGTGGAATTCCATCTTACTTGATTTTTTATTGTTACTTTAACAGCGCATTACAATTCCTCAAGTACAAAAAGATCCATGGTTTAAAAAAGGTTACAAGCAACCTGTTTTTTATGAACAATGTCAAGCTAGTCTAGATGATGTTGATGCCGCCTTTGGAGACTCAGAGGTGAATTGACTGATTAAACCAGCTTATCACTTAAAAGTGTGTGACTTTTGACTTTTGTGGTTGAAATAAGATTATTAAGTTGTTGATGTTGTACACTTTTCAGGAACATCATGTGACAGAGGAAATGGAAGGGCAACCTGCCTCGATGAATGCATTTGAATTGATTTCAATGAACAAGGGGCTGAATCTGGATAATTTTTTTGAATCTGATAAGGTAAGGATATTTTGAGTTTCAGCTGCAGAAGTGTGTATCACAAATCAGCTTATATCGCCTATATGTGTTTTACTATACACATTTTCCACAAAACAGTTTGAAATGTGCAATTGTGCTGATGAGCTCCATTTTACTAATCTCTGACAGAAGTACAAGCGAGAAACGCGATTCACATCACAATGTCCTCCGAAAGAAATCATCGATAGAATAGAAGAAGCTGCTAAGCCACTTGGGTTCGATATCCAAAAGAAAAATTACAAGGTATGGTGACAACCCTTCACAATAGCACTTTTGATAATTTACTTCAGTGTTTGCAGGATTATTTCTTTGTTTCAAAAAAAAGAAATAAACCTGCAAACATTGAAGTAAATTAAATTATCAATAAATACAGAAATCTTTTATCACCCCCTACCAACAACTCATAATTTTTTATCTCCCCCATTGTTGTTTCTAGATGCTAATGGAGAACCCAAAAGCAGGAAGGAAAGGAAATCTAAATGTTGAGACTGAGGTAAGGGAGAACACCCAACGATAAGAATTTTTTTTGAAAATAAAAGATAAATTACTAATTGAGATATTATCATGTGGCATGTTTAGGTTTTCCAAGTGGCTCCATCGCTTCATGTGGTTGAGCTGAAGAAGGCAAAGGGAGATACTCTGGAGTTTCAAAATGTACAAATCTTACTCAAAATAGTTCAAATAATCAATTCAGTATCTAAACTAACAACATCTACCATTCACAGTTCTACAAAACTCTGTCCACAGAGCTGAAGGACGTCGTTTGGGCGTGTGATGATGAAATCCAAGACAGAAGCTCCTCGCCATGAAACAGTTGCAGGCTTTCAGGCTTACAGAACTTAGTGGGGGGCCCAAATGAGGAATACAGTGTTAGTTTTGCCTGTACATAGCTCTTGTTTGTTCCAACTTCCAAACGATAAGTTTAGTGCCCAGTGTACATATAGGCTTCGCTAGACAAATACAGCAGAAGGTTTTCTGCCAAATGATGGTCTGGAATGAATGAAGTGGTCGATGTAACATAGATCAGAAGGCTGGTTAAGTTGTTGCAGTGAAACACTGAATATGGTGTTGAGCTATTGATATTAATTGGTTCAATTTTCTCCAAATCTTTCTAGAATAGAATGATTGTTAGTTGATGAACCTTCAGGCAGAAACGGACCATCATTACAGCCTGTGGTATCAATCGCAGCCAAGGTTGCTTCCAACAATATCTTGGCGAACGAATATAAACCACACTGAATGTCTGAATCCATTTGTTTCAGTTGTAGCTCTAGATAACGATTTATTGTTTTGCCAATGCAATACACATGCGATCAAACAAGTTCCACACACTACTCAGATCATAGCAAAAACGGTACAAGTTTCAAATGCAACCATGCCATGAAAGTGGGCATTCCTCAAGCTTTCACCAGGTTTTCTGCTAATTCCGCACCAGTAGCCTCCTTATCAGATGGTTTGCCTGAATCTAAGGCCTCGAATTCCGCACCAGTAGCCTCCTTATCAGATGGTTTGCCTGAATCTAAAGCCTCGGGAACATTTGCATTCTTGGGGTCTTCCAGAATGCATGAGCTCCATTCAGAAAGCTGTTTCACAGACACATCGTCTGTGGAAGAACATATCAGATAATCAGTGAGAAAGCACTATGCATAAACACTGGTGAACAGCTTTTATATGCTGGTTCCATGGAGATAAATCGAACAGAAAGATTTGGGAAGAGTGCAAACCAAGCCTAGGGACAGTGTGGCCTTGAGGATGCCTTATGATGAGAGGTTCATCAAAGGCAGAAGCCAGCTCCTCGGAAGGTACCTTGAGCCAGTCCTTTTCTCCAATAAAATGCACTGATTTGACCTTGATCGGGTCTTTGTAGGCGACGTCACAGATGCTTGGGTCCCTGAACTTGCTCCCAGATATTGAGACCATGAACTTAATTGGTGGATGATCACTCAGCACCTTGCCCTAAATTGCTCAGCTTAGTTATAACAGTTAACTAATATGGTTAATTTTACAATCTCGAAATTCTAGAAGAGGGCTGGCATTTCTATAGTACTCAAAACTCACAACTACCTAGTTATTGTTACATTATAAGAATTTCTTTTTCTTTTGCAAGTTATCCTGTTTAAAAATAAGAGCTTTATTACATGGTAAAAGTAACAGATTCAGTGTTCTGTTTCTTGCTACTTTGTGCTATCTCTATTATTTTAGGTCACAATTATTACAGAATTTAGGAGTAGAAATTACCTGTGCTTGGTAGCCTATCAAAAGGGCCGAAAGTGTTGCGCCCTGGAAAGAGGAATGGATACATATAAGCTGCAAGACTCCACTTTATGCTCAACAAAGGAAAAAAGCACAGGTTGAAAGACTGACAGCACCCACATCATTCAGTAAGGCGGATCTGATTAGAAATTAAAGGCCAAGATCCAATCCGTTTCTACTGGCTTTCCTATGCAAGCGGTTGGGCCTCATAGATGTTTTATGTGTATAAGTTACAATCCTATCAGAGGTGCACCTTGGACAGAGAAATTAAGCGATTAACTAAACTTTACAGAAGCTCAGAAGGTGTTGTTCATTGCATTTCTTCATTTCATATGTAAGCTTGGACCGCAATTCTAGTTCATGCAGATATTATCAAATCCCCCAAAAGATTGAAACATTCAATTCTCAGGTGCTCAGTAAAAAGCAACTTCTGGTTTCCAATTTTACCTGGGAGAATCCGAGCAGGCCATCAAAAGGTCCATTTTTCACCATGTAATCACATAGATATGAAATGCACTCATCCAGATTTGTGTATTCAGTGAATTCCTGTGTGGAAAAAACATGCAAGCACTGAAGTGTTTCAGAACATAGGAACAAAAATGAAGGAGTGGTCATATCTGGCATGAATAGCTAAGGCGTAGATGGTGATCAAACTGTAGCTGAAATATAACTCAGGTATCAGAATGCCATGAGAAGAGCTGATTTCAGTTTGGTTCCAACAAAAGCACTAACCTTATTGAACTGGAACCACTCGAAGTACGGCGGCGGAAATATGCCCTCTATCTCTGACTTTCCACCAGCTGGGAAGATGCCATCAGGGAAGACCTGAAAAAACAGGAATAAAAGATGTTCAAGAACAAAAACAAAGGAAACCAAGTAGATCAAATCATTGAATCCAGCACAGAACCATCTCAAACTGCTGAAATATGGAAGGGTGCCATTTGCTGATCTGCTTCTTCAAGAAACTCCCGCTTGTGCGGAAGCCATGCAGGCACAGCACCTTGGCTCTCTTGCCCTGTTCCATTAGCTCAACTCTCCCAAGCACAGCGTAAGTAGACAAACACAAGAAACTTGAGGCCTTAAGAAGACCTCCAGGACCTGTGGTAGCTGGTACCTACCACTCCAAGGCTGCATGTCGCTTTCACCCAACAACAAATAGTTGCAACCTAACCAGCAGCAGAAAAGGACGAGACTGCATTTATCTTAAATACTCCACGTCATGCGTCTTAAACCAACAATACGATTCCCCGGTTTGGAATAAATTTGCACTAAGAAGAAAGAGCATCTGTCACGGTAACTATAGATCATCACATTAAAAACAACAGGCCATCAATTGATACTAACAGAGTGAAGCAGAAGTTGATGTGTGGGTTGGGGTTGGGGTGGTGAGAGGGAGAATATAACTACATATGGTTTCAACTGCAATCAAGACACAGCAAGGAGGGCAATCATTACAAGTTCACATGAAACAACATTTCTGAAAACACACTGGAGGGAAGAACAAAGCAGGAACTACATCGCCTTTCAGCAACTACAACTAGCAGAATGTTTCACTGGAGGAAGTCGATGAAATAAGAGTTGCATCTTGACTAATATGCAATGCCCAATCTTCTCCGCCTTCAGATTATGGTTCTGTGGCTCACTTGGCCATCATGACTTTGACAAACTCCTCATAGTTGATCTGACCATCACCATCCACATCAGCCTCACGGATCATCTCATCCACCTCCTCATCAGTTAGCTTCTCACCAAGATTTGTCATGACATGGCGGAGCTCGGCAGCAGAGATGAAGCCGTTCTGGTCCTTGTCAAACACACGGAAGGCCTCCTTGAGCTCTTCCTCAGAGTCCGTGTCCTTCATCTTGCGAGCCATGAGGTTGAGAAACTCTGGAAAATCAATGGTGCCGTTGCCATCAGCATCGACCTCATTGATCATGTCCTGGAGCTCAGCCTCTGTAGGGTTTTGCCCTAGTGAACGCATGACAGTTCCCAGCTCCTTGGTCGTGATGCAACCTGTACAAGATACGCACAACCATTTCTGTAATTATAACTAGGTAATAAATAGTGACTAAAGAGAGAAATAATTCGGCAAGTTAGGGGGGAATCAAGATGTCAAAAGGGGAAATATTAGTCAAAAAGTTTGAAATGCTATGTGGAAAGCAGGGCAGTTTCGAAGTGGTAAATTATCTGCTTTTGACTGAGCATGCGTAGCTACAGGAATTGAGCCAATCAGGGTGCTAAAGTTACTGTTTTCGCAACAGAATTCGGTCCAAGATTTCCTTTTCTCGGTAAACTACTGCACAGTATGACTATGGAACAAGGTATTGACACACACATAGGGAAAAAAACAAGGTTCAACGTTGAAGCTGGATCACATAATTACTAGCAAAATTACTTACACAAACTGAACTGAGGACAATTTTTAACCCTCTCATCATGCCACACTGCTAACGCTGCAAATCAGGCTACACTGCTCACGCGGCCATGCCCAACGAGCAAGACTGGGTCAAAGGCTAAACTGCTTTCAGGAAAAAAAAATCACCTGGCACATCTCGCAGGATTCAAGCGTAATAACGATCCAAACAAACAAACAAAGAACGACATGATTTGCCAGTGGCGAAATGGTCAAAGCAGCAGATAAGCCTTAGGTCCACATCGGCTATTCCACCACTAGTAGTAGGGACAAATGCACACGACAGCGACGCGATCGAGCCCCGCCGCGGACTCAGTCCAGATCCGGGATGGATCGGATCTACCCCCGCCTACACAACCTTGCGGGCGGCAATGCTACTACTCAGGAGCCGCGCATGTCGAACATCTCCACGGAGATCAGATCCGAAGGAACAGAGAGATGGGATGAGGAGAAGGAACCTTACCATCCCCGTCCTTGTCGAATAGGCTGAAGGCCTCCTTGAACTCAGCGATCTGGTCGTCGGTGAGCTGGTCCGCCATGGGCGCGGTGGTGGCGAATCAGATCGATCGGAGCGGGAAGCCGGGAGTGGATCGGGGACAGGGTAGGAAGAAGGGCTCGGAGCGTTCAGTGGCGTGGCGTCCGCTGGAATTTTCCTTTCTCCGATTTATACGCGCTTCCACTAGACGTGGCCGTCACATTCGGCGACATCCAAATCTTTTTTCCCAAACTACCCCTGGGCTAGTATTTTTTTTTCCCTTCTCAGCTCAAATCAAATCTACACAAAATAAAATGTCCTTTTTTTACAAGGCATATAAGGAGTGCTCCGATGAAATTCGAACAGAACAATCCATATATACACGTGAAAAAAAATCAATGTCAAACTACTTGATATTTTATTATGGAAATATCTTTTTTGTTGGAGTATATAATAGGTGATGCCACAAGAATAATATTGCTATATCATTATAAAATGTAGCATATAGTAACTCTTTTTACTTGAAATAATATATATTATTAATATTGTAAATTCAAAATATTATTATGTTGACTGTGTTCATGTTTTAATGGGCTTATCTTTTCTAGTGTGAGAAAGTAGGGCCTTGTTTAGTTTCTAGAAAATTTTGCAAATTTTTTCACATTCTCCGTCACATCGAATCTTTAGACGCATGCATGTACTATTAAATATAGATGAAAATAAAAACTAATTATACAGTTTGGTCAGAATTAACGAGACGAATCTTTTGAGCCTAGTTAGTTCATAATTGGATAATATTTTTTAAATACAAACGAAAGTGCTACAGTGTTGATTTCCCAAAAATTTTCAGAACTAAACAAGGCCTAGGACTCAAATGACCAAGGTTTGAGCTTATACAGGCTCTTTAGGTAAGGTCCTATTTGGAGCGCAAAATTAAAAACAATGCACAAATTAAAAACATATAATAGAATAAATATACATGTAAAGAGAGAAATGAAACGTATCATAATTTGGTAGAAATGGATGTTTGGATGAACCGCATAAAAGACATAGCAATCAAGAAACACTAAAGTTTGAGTAGATGTGTCTTTAATTTTTATGTTGTTTTCCTACGGAAACAAATTCAAAGGAAAGATTTATATGTCTTTCCAACACATGTGTGAACCAAGGACGCTACAATAACACAATCCATAGGGATTTGAATTCAAACTTTTTCTTTGTCTTCCCTAAAATTCAATTGGGCAAGCATCAAGTAAACATCAAGTTCAATTCTCTCTCTCTCTCTCTCTCTCTCTCTCTC
>Ga0182004_10005216_pt1 | contig 10586 bp, 5 predicted proteins | sample Sormic07211540_1_FD_120479 | JGI IMG/M metagenome (GOLD analysis project Ga0182004, IMG submission 120479) | Endophyte microbial communities from Sorghum bicolor roots, Mead, Nebraska, USA - 072115-40_1 MetaG | ecosystem: Host-associated > Plants > Roots > Unclassified | place: USA: Nebraska...
CCGACGCGCGCGGGCTGCCGCCCAGCCCGCTCAGGCCCAGCTTCCCAAGCCAGCTCATCGCGGGGCCCGGGGTCGGGCTCGGGCGGGTCTTCCTGCGCGGCGCGAGGAAGTGGACCGAGGCGGCGGCGCGGTGGTGGAGAGCGCCGACGCGGGAGGCGAGGAGGAGAGGGGAGGAGGCGGAGGCGGGTGAGGTGAGCAGCGGAGGCATCGGGGGCGAAGAAGGCCTTGTTCCTTCCCCTTTTGTGGCGGCGTGGCCCAGAACCTTCGACTCGACGGCTCCAAGCCTGGTTGGTTGGGAGTAGTTGGGTGTTTCCACGTCCGCAGCTGTGGTATTGTATTGTGATAGGAGGCCTCACCCTGAATTGCATGGCCTCCCTTTGCTTGTGCGCTGCAGCAGGCTCTGGTATTGCAGCATGGATACCCTGCTCTGTACGTGATAATCATGTACGGGTATTTTCAACTACTAGCACAATAAACAGTTTATAGTTTTCATAAAATCTTGCAAAATAATCAAAGTTAAAAGATTCACTTCGGAGAAACCTACCTAGAATTTTGCACAAATGAAGTAATAAGAATACTCATGTTCTAAGCCATTCCTTTTTTATGAAACAAGATAGGTCTAAGCCTCTACTAATTCATGCTCCATTCATCCAAAGATCCAAGGTATCCAAGCGATTTTAAGACAAAATAAAAGTAATTGGGATTGAGGGAGTAGTTTAGTTGTTATTTTCCTTAATTATTAGTTGTTTGTTTGGTGAAGCTAAGATTAAAAGGAATCTCATATTTTCTGTCAAAACGAAAGAGAGAGGTGGGTGTTGAGGACCTACAATACTTTGTATTTTGATAGAAATTTTGAACTTCGGTCACTTATATATTTCAGGACAGAGGTCGTTTATAATATCTAAACGAAAAGGAACAATGGAAAATAGCTTAGGTTCCAAGTCATTCCCAAAATTGCCTCGGATCAGCAGCTCAATGATTTCTACCAAAAATGGGACTGCAGTTTTTTCTCTGAGCCCTTTGATCTATAAATGAACAGGAGATCTCAATGAACAACCACCTAAGGCTGTCCCGGCTCCATTTCAGACAGAAACGATTGTGTTTTCAGAAGTATGTCAAACCTACTGCCTGAGCGCCGGTTTTATCAAAGCTATGATATTGCTTCATCCTCGCATGTTTCGAACTAAGAACTTTTTGCAAACAAAATTAGATAACCTCTACGTGATACTTTAGAATTGCAGACAAATTCTTGTTCAAATATACGGTGATTGAACGAAAGGTTTCTGGTATGAAAACTTTGACGTTGCTGAAGCCGAAGTGCCTGTCTTTCACCGGGGGAATGGACATGTGGCTTTGTTATGGTACAGCATCTCTTGGATAGGGATAAGAGAAGATCGATGCGGATTGCGAAGGCGTTGCGGCCCTCCGGGACACGTAAGGACGAAACAGGTAAGTAATTGCTGCGAAAATGGTCTCCTAGAAAACATGAAGTATGATGTTGACCGATGAAAACTGGACGTTAACTGTTAAGCATAAATTGTGTGATCAAACAACGGAACACGTCGACCTCGTCAAGTCGTCGTGCACATAAGGCCTTGTTTAGTTCACCCCAAAAAACCAAAATCTTTTTAAGATTTTCCGTCACATCGAATCTTACGCCACATGCACGAAGTATTAAATATAGACGAAAATAAAAACTAATTACACACTTTACCTGTAAATCACGAGATGAATCTTTTAAGCCTAATTACTCTATAATTGGATAATGTTTGTCAAATAAAAACAAAAATAGTTTTCAGAACTAAACAAGGCCTAAGTATACGCCTGATAAGGTGAAAGCAGTGCAATCATGTCCCCAAACTTTATGAAGTAAAACTACGGATTGCGTTGCCAAGTACACTAACAAAACTTACTTCCATAAAAAAAAGTACATCTAAAAAAGGCGCAAATCGCACGCTTGCCGTGTACGGTGCACGCCCAAGTTAAATATTAGTATACTACAGTACAACACTAGCAACACAACGGATTAGTACGTCTTCAGTACAAGTGTTTACTTACATCAAGACGGGAACACATTTAGGCTATTGTCTTGCCTGTATAGCTAGATGGTCACAATCAGCTTACTGGTGTTAATATATAGGTATGTACGGTGGAACGACCTATGATTGTTTTGCTGTAAGTGCTGTGTTCTGGTGAGACGATGAACATGCAGCATCAGAACCAGCTGATCTCCTCAGCATCCTGGGCTTCCTGAAGCTATCGTGGCATGGAGCAAAGAACTCATGCCTCAACGCGTCCTCTGATGAGAGCCTGCACCTGGGGTTGACGGCCAAACATTTGTCCACAAGATTAAAAAAGGAGGTAGGTATCATCTCGAGTAAATCTGGCCTGCGTGTGTTGGCTGCACACCACTCCCTTAGATTCACTGGGCACAATGGAAATTTGACGTCAAAGAGATCCTGAAAACGAAGAGGAATGTTTTAGGAATCATTCAGCAAGCTATTTGAAGGATGTCATAACTTGAGTTGAGAATTAGCATACGGATGGGTACGAAGATTCACAGCTGTGCAATTTCGCTACTTCCCATAGTTCTTCGCTGCCTTTCAGCTTCGCTATTTCCTTGATATTTCTTTTATCAGACAAATGCAACATTTTAGCAACATTCTTCAATAAGAAATTGAGGACACACAACACTGTAATGTAAAAGTCAACTCACTGTTCAGGATCTCCGCCAAAAGGTGTTCTGCCAATTATCAAATACAAGAGCGTCACTCCAGCCGACCAGACATCAACTTTACAACCCTGGTGGAAGGACCTAAGGAGAACCTATACCAAAAAAAAAACAAAGAAATAACATCACTTCAGTATATGTATCTTCAAGGATGAAATACTCTTTGCACAGCAGAAATCATAATCAAACCTCTGGAGCACGGAATCCTTTAGTTCCAACACATGGACCTTCTCTTCGATGTTTTCCATGTCCTGCACTGCCAATTAGTTAGATCATCTAATATCTAAGGATGTTCCACTGACTGGCAACTAGCAATAAAGTGCAATAGACAGTTACTGGGAAAACCCACCTTTGTTGTTGAACATGCCAGAACCAGCAACAGCACTACCACCAGACCGCAGGGGCATTGGCGTCAGTATAAAGAGCTTTCGATCCACACTACCAAAAGGGGCAGCAACCCTCTTCCTTTGGGAAACAGGAGTAGGCATAGTACTTTTCTTTGGACTTTGCATGGTCTCATGTAAGAAGTTCATTAGTTCTTTTCGCCCTTTGTAAGGCATTGGCTGCTTTAACCTATCTAATGATGTTTTAGTGCTTGTAGGATCCTTCGCAGATGTTACACCAGATACATCTGCAGCTTGGTTACCATGCCTACTTTTATTGTCAATCTTAGGCGCACGTGCACTATCCACTGGGCTTCTATTAGATCTTTTCCTCTTCAAAGGAAGGGGTTGCTTTGAATCAGCAGCTGGTTCTTTGACATGAACTACGGGGGCAATAGTTGATAGAGCTTGAGATGTGGTATCCTTCCCACTTGAAGTTGCATCAGATTTGCCTAATCAAATAAACAAAAAATTCATTTGCATCAGTGAGGCGCAGAAAACAAAAATACATATGCACTAATCTGAAAATACAAAATCAATAAGCACTTCCTAGCATTTTATTAAGTAATATAACTTCCAGTCAGATAGTGACCATTAACAACTACAGTACATAATGTTGAAAATTTTCAGTAGCTCTGGTTCAGTCACTATGCCAAGTTACTTTCAAAAAAAGTCATTATGCCAAGTTACATTAAAAAAAAGTCATTATGCCAATGAGCAAAGAAGTAGTATCGAACCAAACTTTTCATTCCACTTGTCGCTCAGATATCTTATGTGTACAATGTAGGTGTTCAAGCTAAATGAAATTCATCACCCTATCAGGATCATCACTATGACAATGCTTTTTCAACAAAAAGTTTGATCTGATCCAGTGGATCCGGCTCTGGGACTGAACTATTGATTATATCTGAACTCAATATTCCAATCCAATGCTCTTTTAGGCCAACATGATGACAAATGTTCCAATTTTTTTTTCTAGGATAGTAATAGCATGGAAAATAATATGAACTGTGTTCAGTGCATGGAGTCAAAAACTGAGACAATAAGGTATTCTGACAGAAAATAATGAGAAGAAATTCACTATTACACACCAATTAGTTATTCAAATTTAGGAAGTGAACTTACAGTTCTTCAAGAACTTTTGGTGGAGATCCTGCATGTGAGGTCAGGAAAACACACAATGTCAAAATTTCAGACTCACTTAACAGCAAATAGTAGACTTAAGTAGGAAGAACAGTAAGTGTACTAACATTTGCCAGGTTAAAGTCAATAAGATACCCCCTCTTCAGTTTGCGACAGAAAAGGAAGTTTCCAGGTTTGACATCTCTATGCACTACCCCCTGGAGACAGGAATACTAGTTATCAGATACCCAGGATTAGAAGTAAGCAACTGAAATCAAAAGTTGACTAGGGTAGCATGCAGTTATACAGACCTCTTTATGTAAGCTTGCAAGAGCTCTGAAAAGACAGTGCCCATACCACTGCAGCTCAAGCAAGGTTATGTCCTTTTTCAGAATCTGTGATATAAAGAAATACTTTAAAAAAGGATGAATAAATATGGGTGCTTAATAGGACAGCTTCAGAGCTAGTAAATTAGAAAACACTAAACCTCTGGTCTGTCATGCTCAACATGTTCTAGAACAAAACAGTCTAGGTCACCGCTTTTCAAAGAGCATTCATATTTAATCACACAACTTTTGCCTCTGCATAGGAAATCATGGCAATCACATTAAGGTTACTATGGATAACAAGAACTCATAAAGTTTTAGGGAGAGGGACAGGTAATTAGTACCCAAAACGCTCCAGCATCTTTAGTTCATTGTTAACATGGTGCGAATGAGCATTTGGGTGAGGACCTGTTAGCATAAACATACATAGTTAATATCTTCCTCACAAAAAGCCTTCATAAAAAAAGGAGAAATGAACACATCAAAACTAGTGGTTTGGTGTTCATACATTTTATAGCGAATGTCTTTCCATCTTTTGTCCTTTGAGCCCTATAAACAGTCCCATAACCTCCTGAAATAATGAACATCACCACTTGGTCAGCATTTAGAAAAGAAAAACCGAAATGATAGTTCTGAAATAAATTTACAGGATTCTTACCAGACCCTTCCTCCTCTTCTATGACAAAACCCTTGAAGACAGGAAGTGGTTTTGGTGCTACATGACCCTGAAAACAATGGCAGCAGAATGACAACAGATTTACATAAAAAGGTCAATAAATAAAATCTTGTAAACAGTGATGCATAAAAGAAGTTACTAATCATGAAGTCACCATATGTAGTCAAACTAACCTTTTGAGTCTTTGCATTGTGGTCCTTATCTTCTTTTGTCTGTTCATTTTTCTTGCACTTCTCCTTTTGCTTCACAGCCAATTTATCCCGCCCATTCTTAGATACATTGACCTCCACCTTGTTCAAGGACTGCTCTCCATGATTTAGATATCTGATGTCTCTATTTTTAGAAACAATATTCAGGTTCTTCCTGTTCATGCCATCTTGCCTTGTAGTTTCTTGCGGTAATGTTTCAGATTGAACATTTATGTTCATTTGAGGTGCTATAGATCCAGCTTTGTTGCCCATAGAAGGCTGTAACAAATTTTGCGTTGTCTTATCCGTGCAAACTTCTGCATATGTACTAGCACCAAGTGGATTCTTTTCCTGAACACAACTTGGGGCATTCTGATGATGCCCATCATTTAGGGAATTGTATTGTAGAGCATCTGCTTGGTTGAGATTCATATCAAATGCTTCAATACTATCAGTTGTTTTTGTATTATGATTAATCAGACTGCCATGATTTTTGCCAACAAGATTTAGGTCTTCATCAGCCCCATATTTGCTTTCTCCAACTAAAACATCATGACTGACCATGGGAAGGACAGACTCTTTTCGTAGATCATCACTATCCTCTACTCTACAGTTAAGTAAGGAAACTTGTTCAGATTCACTAATCTTGTTACTTTTACTATCAGCTTCCACATTGATGTTTTTCAATTTCTCAGCATCCAGTGGAGGAAGATTGACAGAACAAGGGCAATCTGAAAAACCTGTTGGCACCAGTGCTAAAGACATGTTCCCAACAACTGTGCCATCATCACCTCTAAGAGGCTGGTAAAGTTTGGGCTGAAGACCAAGCATGGTAATTTTAGCAATATTGGGAGCAAGAGTAATCCCAGTTGAGAACCCCAAGGAAGGTTCACCGAGAAATGTGCTGAGAGTGGGAGGCCTATCCTGCAACTTTTGCATAACCTCCAAATGTACCTGAGTCAGATATGACACAACATGTTGGATGTGAACAAACCAATATGGATGTGAAAATATTGCACAGAAATTTCATCATCATTATCCTTGTTAAAATGTGTCCCAATTAGTATTTTATTAAGCATTACAATTATGAATTTCAACTCAACTAGTGTCAACCAAAAACAAGAAAGAAATGATGTCTTGAAGATTGAGAGGCCAAAAATTCACTTCAAGCTATCCCCCATGTCATTTACTCTAGTGATGGACCACACCACTCCGAAATTGTGACAGCCCACTGATGAAAACCAGTAAGCACTACGGGACAGAGAGCCAAATATCTCTAATATTTTGTGCAGATGGCCTATAAAAGGAAACAAATGAAAGGATTTCAAATGACCAATCAAACTAACTACAAGCAAATGAAAGCAGATAGGGCTAGATTGGCAATTTGTTGGGGATTTGGATCTTCGAGATCTTTGATTTAGGACATGCTGCAATGAAATAACAAGCATACAGCCAGGAAGAGACATCATACCTCTCCAGTAGCAACCGTTGTACAGGTCTGCGCAACCAGCTGACACGACTGATGCTCCGTTTGCTCCACCAAATCTGCAGAAATGTTCCCGAAATGAGCTCAGAAAAAACGGATAGCCCTCGAGAACCAGCATGCATAGAGCACGGAAAAGTGAATCTCCTCTCTAAGAAATTAAACTACCTGCGTCCGCTGCCAGTAGTCGGCGCCTCTTCGCGCTGAAGCACCTTGCATCCGACCCTTGCCGCTTACGCTCATACGTAATCGACACCTTCCCCAAGCACCGCCTCGCCTCCGAAGGTCTCAGGCTCACCTTAGGCCTCGGGATATCCCATCCCATGAACCTCAGAAACGCCTGGACGGCCGTCTCGGAGGGCGTCACGACGCCGTCGTCAGAGATCCATAGTGGCGACCTAGGTAAGCAACACAGCTGCTCGACGGCGCGCGTCGAGATGGAGGGCGCTGCGGCGGCGGCGAGTTCCGAGGGGGCGGCGGGGCGGCCGAGGCGGATGAGCACGGTGAGGAGGTGCCAGGCCCGCTCCATCTCCGCCGAGGAACCCCCGCCGGAGTCCATCGTAGAGGGCGAGGCGCGGGGATCTGATTGACTAGGCATGGAATGGAGGCGGAGGCCGGCGAGGTTTGGCTTGGAGCTGTGTTCTTCTCTCGCTTGCTTCTTCTGTTCCACAAGAGGGGGAATATGCTTTTGCGATTTGGTCCTCCGAGTTGTTGAGTTTTGTGGATCGGAGGGCAACGGGAGGCGGGAAAATTTGTGCGCTAGTGGAGTTTTTGGGAGCGGCGATGCCAGTGCGGTGCGAACGCGTGCCGTTTCCCGCCCGAGCTTTCCATCTCGGACTCGTAATTGCTACGGTCCCACACAGCTAGTGTACACACAACTCCAGCGAGCGAAAGCTATCCAGGCGCTTACGCGTGGGACCCACACCCACATGACTCTGAATGAGGCGCTTACGCGTGGGACCAACACGACTCTGATGGGTAAAAATGTGTCTGTTATAGGTTAGTTCTAAAAAAAATTGCAAAAAGTTTTAGATTCATCGTCACATCAAATCTTGCGGCACATGCATGCAACATTAAATATAGATAAAAATAATAACTAATTAGACAGTTTACCTGTAATTTGCGAGACGAATCTTTTGAGCCTAGTTAATATACGATTGGACAATATATGTCAAATACAAATGAAAGTGCTAATATTTCTATTTTGCAAAAAATTTTGGAAGTAAACAAGGCCATAGTGTTATTTTAGCCAACCCTTGCAATTGCAAGCTTGAAGCCCCACGTATTCCAGAGAGTAGCATACATATTACATACAGCACTGAATAAACACCTGACTCTATTTATAAGATTAGTACAATTGTGCACAAGTAAAGAAACAGCGATAAGAGCATCGTGTCATCCTTCTTACATTCAGACATTCAGAACAATGAGTTCTGCATCAATTGGAGGAGCAAACGTTACACACAGCTAATGGATATCATTACTGGCAACTGTACTTTACAATCAGAGTTAATCTACATTTTCTCAAAGAGAATTGTTCTAATGAAATGGATATCATTACTGACAACTGTACTGAACAATCAGAGTTGATCTGGATTTTCTCAAAGAGGATGAAATCAAGTACTGCAAGCTACTGAAAAAACTATCAAAATTTTGCTAAAATGCAGAAAGGCGATGCCCACTGCTATCTGGTTGTTTTCCGACTTCTGCGGCGGCATTCAAAGCAGTCTGAGCATGGATAGTAGGCCTTCACTCCAGTTTTATGACCTATTTGTAATTTGGTTGGTGAAACCTTAAGCTCTTCTATGAGAATCTGACGCAGATTTTCATTTTCCTCTCGCAGTTCCTCAATAACTTTTTGGTGCTTCAGTACCTGGAAAAGCAAGAAATTCAGAACCAGTAGGCTTGCATTTTGCTAGGAAAGACAATTAGTTGTGAGCTAATCTTAACAGAAATACAATATGACCAAAAAGAATAACCAACCACCAAATGGTTCTCTACTGTCTCCCTACATGTAATGAGAACTTTTAGTAGCTAAAAGGATTAGAGGCAGAACATTTTGGGCTAAAATTGGGATGAACGAGTAAAACACAACACAAGAATTCAAGAAAAATGGTTAGAATTGCCAAGCAAGCATCATAATAGTGACTGAACTCACCAACTGAAGTACACTATCCATTCCATGTAAATTTCCAGGCTGTAAAATTGTACAGAGAAAATCGTTCATTCAACTTGAGCAGCAAAAGACATAGATGAAGCTACAATGGGACAAACAATATGCTTAAGAATGTTTTAGCGCGTACAGCATCTCTGAAGTCCATCTTTGTATCATTCTGGAACAGTGGACTCTGTAGAAAATTGGCAATGACCTTTTCAGTTCGACTTGCAGTCAATGCTTCTGGCTGAGTAGGTACTCTTGACATTTCATAACTTGAAGTGTGGTTCAAATTACTTTCTGCAGTCTTAGCCTCTAGATCCATGGACATGCCATTATGAGTTTGTTGATTGCTAGTAAAAGAATGAGCCATAGGATTTGATGAAGACGGCATCTCAGGGGTATCTTTTAACTTTGACGTCAATTTGGACATAATCTCCTAAGGAAAAAAACTAATGTTGTCAATGTTAATGCACTGAAAATGGAAAGAGAAAAATTGGGGGCAAACTACAGTTCATATTTGTACCCCAACAGATGACTGAATTCCATGAAGCACTCGTGGCTTCAATGCGATTCCTGAAAGTTGAAGAGATACTTATTAGTTTTGCTTAATCTCACAGGAAGCAACTTCACAACTTGGTGCAGGAAAAGGTAAGTGGTAAAAACCAGCTGAACGCATTGCAGCAGTGGAAGAAATGGCCATACACACAACTTATGGATAGTGCTTGCTGCAAGAAATGAAAAGGCAGTCTCCTCCGTTATCATGAAAAGGTATTGGAGTAAGGCTCAAAGGATAGATGAACTAACTACACGCATGCAATGAACAGAACCGCAAATGAGGCACAGAAAATGAACCAAAGGATCACTATGTAAGAACAATTACATAAGTCCTGCATTAGTTTTATGAGAAGGAATAGGCGAGAAAAAGGCATGTATACACTGTTGCTCTGGATTTAACAGGGAAAGAAGTAAAGGAAACTGAACTGGAGACAAGGCATCATAATTGAAGATAAGCGAGGATAGTTCTTATAAGAACATGGACAGAGAGATTTACAGAGTTAATTATTTAAAATAGCTGAAACATATACCTATTCCAAAACCATGGCCTATACCAACTCCACAGCCAATCCCTGCTTCGATGTTCTTTAACCCAGCCGTCCTTAGCTAAAACACAAAAACAGAGATATATCACACTCAGATAATGACCAAATAAAGGATCAGATTAACATTGTGCTTGTGCATTTGTGGGCACAGAAAAGTGCTACTCTTATCCTACCGCGGAATTGACATGCCTTGTGACACCAGAAAAAGTATCTGTGGCTCCTCTTGTAGCACTCATAACTTGCTGAAGCCCAGGTATCATACCTGACCATCGATACAGAAACTAACCGCTTAGACAAGAAGTTGATCATGAAACTAATCCATTACCCTATCAAGCTCAAGACTGCATTTGACGTGCAGGTACCAGAATTACAAGCATGAACCAATCATATAGTTATATATTTCGAAACGCAGTAATCTC
>Ga0182004_10005217_pt1 | contig 10585 bp, 4 predicted proteins | sample Sormic07211540_1_FD_120479 | JGI IMG/M metagenome (GOLD analysis project Ga0182004, IMG submission 120479) | Endophyte microbial communities from Sorghum bicolor roots, Mead, Nebraska, USA - 072115-40_1 MetaG | ecosystem: Host-associated > Plants > Roots > Unclassified | place: USA: Nebraska...
ATACAGCGGTGGAATCCCCTGCAGCCTCCCGAACTGTCTGTAAACCCTGCAAGGGTAGTGCATCTCGACCACGTGGAAGAAGATCAGTGGGCCATCGTAAAGCCAATCGCTATCCTCCTCCTCATCGCGCTTGCCCCAACCACGCACGGCCACCGACGACGCGGGGCGGGGCGCAGCGGCGCGGGCGCGGGTCGCGGCGGGCGGACGTGGGGAGGGGCTGCGGGTGAGAGCTGGACGAGGCGTTCGAAAGCCGAGGGCGGGGCGGGCCATTTTGCCAGGAACCACTCCGCCATGATCCACAGCGGGGTTCCCTACCCCGCCATGATCCATGGAGGGTTCCACGTCGGCCCACGTCAGCCCAGGCCAGCCATGCAGCGGCCACGTGGCAGGGTGTACCCCGCCACCATGCATGGCGGGGTGCAGTGTATTTGCCCCGCCATGCATGGTGGCGGGGCCAAACGGCCTAACTTTGCAAACCGGGTGAAAATTGAAATTTGTTTCAAATTTGGGCTAAAAATTAAAAAAAAAATTCTCAAGTTCCAAGCAAGGGTTACAAGACTCACGTCCTGCTAAAGGAAGTGCCTCATCCTGTATCTTTGAAAATGTTCCTACTGCATTTTACTTTCTGAGTAGTACATGCCAGCCTGCAACTGCAACAATTCCCATGAAGCATTTAATATTCAGAGAGGTTCAAATATTCCAAGGTTTCTATGAATAGAACCTTGCACACACCAAAATTGAATCTTGTACTTTACAGCAAACTACAGAGAGAAACGGGAACTCAGGTAACTTTTTTTTCTACCAATTGATGACATAGCAAACAGTGTTACGCCAGCTACAAGTTGCTCCTCATAAGCAGTAAGTTTCTGGTTTGCTACTTTGCTGCCACTCCTAGAGAATCAAGATAAGAACCTGTGAACTTCCCATAGAGGTGGTCACGAGCAGGATCAGTAACCCTACTGTGGTTAACCACCAAATGAGCAAGAACTGAAATTGAACCACCAAACATTTTACAGAGAGTGGTTTTGGTCTTTACAGAGGACAGAGATGGACAAAAGTAAAAGATTCAGCATCTTCAAAAACCCTCCCTCCATTTCACAAATAACCTGCTTTCTACAGTTCCCTTCCCTTTTAGTTTTAGATAAGGCTAACTCCATGCTATAGAGTCTATACAATGATTAAGTCGCAGTTCTTATTTGTGCCTTTTATTTGGATATGGATGTTTTTCTGCCACCTTCCTGATCTGTTCAACCAATGATGGCTCAAGATACAGCTGTGTAGTTTTTTGTGAATTTCCCTGGATTGAATTCAAGAAATGTACTTAGCAGTTAGTATTAGAAGGCTAAAGAAACAACACTTTTTTATTAGATGGCATTCTGACCTGGTAAGCTTTCAACAGATTTCTCCACTTGTCCTGAACCATGAAACAACAATACAAGAGTATCATATTAGCCAATAGCATCTAAGAATGAATTTACTTCATAGTGCAATGCATTAGTAATATACTTCACCTTAAGATTAACTGATGTCCTAATTGACGTTTTGAAAAATTGCCGCTTCAACATGACCCATCGTCCAACACCAAATTTAGAGACACCTTGTACCAGTATCTCCACTTCTTTAGCAGTCCACCGGCTATTGTTTTTCCTACTTGTGTACTCCCTACTAACACGACTTTCAAAGAACATCGGGTTCTGTCAAACAACCAAAAGTCATGTAAAATTTCTCCGCTGATGGGTGATAGGCTAAGAAAGAATCTGAATACAAAGTGGGTGCAATGAAACTATTAAATTTAATGTTCAGACACTCTTTGGTAACCAAATGAATGGTTTGGTTACCTGAAAATTATATTGTACTTCTTTATCCAAAAAAAATATATTAGCTGTTTTTGTTTATTTAGTCATGGAGAGCAATAATTAATAAATTCTTCAAAGCAGATACACATAGTTTTCTCAAGGATTAGTACACAAGCAACTTTTCATCCTTTTTTTTGTTTCTTCTTATGTTAGTTCAATTAAAGGGACATTGTTCACAATAAACTTGTGTCTACCCAAGGAGACGTCCTTCTCTTCCGAGTTCCTCTTCGGCCACTTCTCCTACATTTTGTCTGCCATGAGAAAATTGACTGTCAATAGCTTATCTCATCCACTTTATCTAGCATGTAAAAAGTTTAGTTGTGCAAAAATCTACCAGGTGGTTAAAGTTTAAACATCTGAATATCTATTTGATAAATTCGACAACCATACCTGATAATGTGCATTTGTGTCCAACAATGGAGATGGATGCAAATCACCTGCAAGAAAGGTTCTATAAATGTTCCTCCAAGCCATAGATAATGCCATAATGGTATTTATCATGTGTAGGGAACCTTGGGAATTGTCAGTAACAGTTAAACATTGCACATACCTGACAACCAATCATTTAGGTTTGCCTCATCTTGGGGCTCTTCCAGCAGTTGTAGGATCAAAACGCCATCCTCAACGCGTGCTCCAGAATTCTCTATCTGTAAGAAAACATAACGTCAATATTGATTGCCCTGTTCCTTTGTTTTACAACATATGAAATTGTCAGACGTGTTGATGAGAAACTCATGGGTCCATTTCTTTTACTAGTGATGAAGAATTGAAGATGATCATCCAGAAATTTCACTCAAAAAGGATGTCCAGCCTTAACATGCTGTAGAATGTGCCTTCACAAATCAAACGTGAACCTTCTGCAGGTAATCTTTAGTAGAAGATGGCTAAGAATTTGGGGTTGATCTACCAAGATGGCCAACTGCGCCTATTCCAAGCAGGTGTGGCAGCAGGTAGAGGTCTGGTCAGGAGAACAAGGATTGAAGCAAAACCAACATTCATCAAGGATCAAAAACTGGTGGACACTTGAACACAGCGCATGGGACATAAAGCAGGCGAGTTTTCTATGGAATCTAAACGTGCACAAATCGTGGTATACACAGCTTGGAATCTATGGAAGGAGCAATGCAGGTGAGTGTGAGTTTTCGACAACAAAGCTACTGATGCGCAGCGTCTACTGGATTCAATAAAGGATGACATTCAGTCGTTTCAAATGGCAAGAGAGGACCCTGAATAGCTTCTCATAGTTACAGGCCTTGGATGGCTGTAGCTATTTATGTTTACGTTGCTTAAATGTCCTTTTTTTTATTTCACTTTTCTGTTCTGATTATCTTTGTTGTACAGTTTGTTAACTGCTTCCTACTGAATGAAAAGGTAGAGCCCCTGCCAATCTTGCTCAAAAACAAAAAACAAAAAATCTACCAGGATGGCAGGATGTATTGTTACAACAGATGGATCTTGTTATTGGACTTCTGGAGATCAAGGTGACACAAGTGTTCCTGTTTAGATTGTGCACCTTGATTTCGTGCAGGGTGTTTTTTTTTTCAGAATTTGAGAGATATTGCTCTGAAGATTTGAGATTAAAAAAAAACTGACTTTTTGAAACAAATGACAGCAGTCGGCGGTGGCCTCCCCTGTACCAATTTTTATTTTCTCAAATACACTGGAGAACTGGGGGGGTCATTGTATTAAGATAGAAAAACAACCCAATTACGAGCCGATTCCACGATCGACGAGGATTAGTTTTTTTTAACACATTCGCGCCCATGAAAAGATAGAATAGAACAGCCCCCCAAAATCTCCCCTAGTGCCGGCCTTAGCACCAGCCAAAACCCACGACACTCCCTGTTCACTAATCTCCTGCAGCACCGTCGGACATCAAGGACGCAGCCGTCAAAAACGTAGCGGAACCAAGAAGCATAAATGCAGGCAGAGATCAGTAAAAAGGTGCCAACTTTGATGCTTGGTTGCATTCATGATTCATCCAACAACAACAACAACCAAAAAAAATATCCAATTTTTCGCCCAGATTCAGCTGGCGACCAACGGATAAGTGTAATCGAGGAGGCGATCTTCGTTACCTGTAATCCGCGGGGGCTGCCACTCGCGACGCTGAGCTGCAGATCGCCAAGAAAGCCATAGAGTCCCTGCTCCGCTTGTTCAATCGGCGCCCAAAACAACTCCGGCTCTTCCAACGGCTGTCGATAAATCTCAATCGCCTGCTGCTCCATCAGCGATCGAAGAAACAAGCCCTGGGAAGAAACCGTGGAGAAAATGAGAAATCAAAAGTTGCCAGGAGTAGCAACGCGGCGGAAACTCGGAGAATAGAAAAACCGGCCCTTTTATCGGCTTTTCGCTGCGCACCGACTACCTACCAGCGGTCCGATAGGCGTCCTGGTAAGGAGACGAGAGGAGCGAAGAGCGGCGAGGAGGCGCCCGGAAGCCGCGTCGGAGGCGAGGGAGGCACGGCGGAGAGAACCGAGGCTGCTGCCGTGGCCTATTGGAGCGGAGGAAAAGCATGCTAATATAAAGAAGGCAGGAAGCCGGACTTCAACTTCACTGCCGATGCTGGGATGGATAATGGGTGGCATCCGGACAATTGTCACCCGTATCACTTTTTACTGTGTGTATGGTAGAGTTGGTAGACTTCGTTCAAACAGTATTAATACCCCATTTCAAAAAGAAAAGGAGTAATAATATAAACTAGTTTTAGTAAGACTAATAATTAAACTATCGGTTGGCTAATAAATTGAAGATACAGAAAGGATTTAGCTTTTCTTTAGGACATGATGTTTCAGTATCTCTTTACACGGTAGAAATTTAAATCGACAAATGTGTTTGCTTGATTGTTTTGAGGGTGGAATGATAAATCATTTGATTAATGAAATATAGATGCACAATGCAAATTAAGTGTTTATAAATACGTTGAGCTGATCAAATTTGGTTGAACTAGGAAAAGAATAAACTTCGATGTTGTTTATTATAAGGCCAGTTTAGCAGGGCTTTGGTTTCAACTCCTCTCGTATAGTAGTTTATTTGGTGAAGTTGAAAATGTTTCGAAACGTTTTGCAAAAATGGATCTAGTGGTAGTTTGTAATAAAGTTTATAAGGAGAAGCTAAGAAAAGCTATGTTTTTTTTTCTCCGGTTGCTCACAAGACAGCTACGGCACCTCATGCAAAAGTATCAAAAGTATAGGAATTTTTTTCTCAAGAAGTGGCATCTGAGGCATTTAGTTCGCCAAAATTTTTGGCTTTAACTACTATAGTACTTTCATTTACATTTGGTAATTATTGTCCAACTATAGATTTAATTAGGTTTAAAAAAATTCATCTTACAAATTACAGATAAATTATATAATTAATTATTTTTTTATCTATATTTAATATTTTTTATATATATCGTAAAATTTAATGTGACGAGAAATCTTGACCATTTTGCAAATGGTTCCAACTAAACTGGGCCTATAGTATAGAAAACTTTTCGAAAATTGTGAATGCATTGTCGTCCATACAGACCATGCTACTAGTTCGTCACAACGAGCACGAGGAAGGACGTTACTAGGTGGCGATCGGCTTTAAATGGTCGTCAGATGAGTAGATGATCCTCCAAGACTCACAATCAAGTACTCCCTCCATCTAGGATGTTCTACCAAAAGTAGCAGAAGTATATTGTCTAGTACTGTTCAAAAAAAGTTTAAACTTTCTCAAAATTTAACTAATTTTATAGTAAATATGAACAATATTTACACCATTAAATAAATTTATTATAAAAATATATTCCATAATTTAGCTATGATATTAATTATGCATTATAAATATTAATATTTTTTTATAAATAATTGGTCAAAGTAAAAAATATTGGACTTCTAAAAAATGATATATTCTTTGTGAGACGGAGGGAGTCAATGAATTAATCGTGATCTTGAGAAGTCTCAAGTACAATTGTGCAAAGGATGAAAGGTATATGAGCCAAGTCAGATAGACTGATAAATTTCCTCAAAAAAGGTAGATTAATAACTTACTTCCCCCATAAAAAATGTCCCTATAGAATTCGTGTTGGTCAATATTAGTAACATTTATATTTCTATATAATTTTGATGGCAAGATTATAGCTTAGTAATATGATGGCATGATTATTTGTATCTTTAAATAATTAAGGATTATTAGTATGTTATAGTATTGTTTAGTAATTATGATGGCAAGATTATTTTTTATAAGTGCTAATACGTTGATTAGTGTATGTCTTGTATGCCAATTAGGATAACTGTGATGCTAATTAACATTCAAACATGTCCTTGGGTGTAATTATTTTAAGGAACAAAACACGCACGTGCCCTTTTGAGTTTAAATAGTGGGTTAACTGGTTAAGCACACTTAAGCGAGCAAGATGCATGCATATGGTACGATAAATAAATATACTGATTGATCAACATCAAGCATCCTTTTTTTTCATTTGAAAAGTCACAACGACAACAAGCATTCTTGATCCGGTCCGTGCCTGCATGTGTGAGCTAAAGAAAAAACAAAAAGAAAGATTGAACTTTTCAAAAAAGAGAAAAATCGAAAGGTCGCAGCATATGGAATGGAGGAGAGTATCTTGAGTTTCTTATTCTTACTTTTTCAAAAAAGCAAAAAGTGTTTCCTAGCAGCAAATCAGAGGTACTACTAGAGCCACAGTAGGTGTAAGTCTGCTTCCCCTGACACTCCCCGTATTCTCTGGTCCACCTCCCTATCATTTGTATCAGTTGATACTTGTTCTCGAGATTAGTAGTACGTGTTAGAATAAGACCGGATTTATTTAATTATTTATTCGCTCGGCCGTCATAATGAACTCAACACACACTGACACACAGCTACTAATCCTTCTCTATCCTAAAGATTCAGAACACTGCTTTCACATTCACAGGGAGTTGCTAATCATATTCTACTGCTGCGTATCCATGCATTTCCCTGTGCATGAACAGAGCGAAGGGGCAACAGAATATAACTGATTTTTCTGAAATTTTTTGCAAAATTTTAAAGATCTCCAGTCACATCAAATCTTGGGGTACATACATAGAGCATTAAATATAGATAAAAAATAATTAACTGTATATTTCATTTGTAATTTACGAGACAATTCATAATTAGATATAATAATTATCAAATATAAACGAAAGTACTACATTAGCCAAGGCAAAAAAAATCGAACTAAACAGCCCACACAAAGGAGATGCTAATCATATTCCACTGCTGCGCTTCCATGCATTTCCCTGTGCTTGAACAGAGCAAGCACAGCGCGACAACAGAAACTGATTCAGAACACTGCTTTAACAGGGAGTTGCTAATCATATTCTACTGCTGCACATCCATACATTTCCTGTGCTTGAACAGAGCGAGGACAGTGGGTCAAGAGAATAATAACAAGTGGCCCATCTATCCACAAAAGAATGCAATTTTTATTTTTTTAATGTCAAAAAATAATTTTTAATTGAATTTATATAAAAATAATAACATTTTTATACAAATAAATACATTAGATTAATTATAATATATATATTTTTATAATAAATTTATTTATAGACATAAAAACTAATATTATTTATTATAAATTTAATCAAACTTGAGTTAATTTGACAAGCGTGAATCCTATAATTGCATTTCTTTATGAACGAAGAGAGCACGTTGGAAAGCATTGCCCATTCCAAGAGGCAAAGTCTCCAAGATGTGTAGAACAACACCAAATGCTCAAACCTACTAAAATTAGCTTTGGACCTAAACTTTTTTTTTTGACAAACACTCTTTCTTCGTGGGATCTAGATTCACTAGAAAATCAAATCCGAGGTCCGGACCCCAAGGATTTCATGGTGCGCCTCAAGGGATGCTCTGGAAAACATGGGATCTATACCTCTTCATGGAGTTAGCTAGTAATTACCCACAATGTCATTTATTACATAGAAAAAGATGGTTCACTCTTATTTTCCATCATCATCTTCCCCACACGACTAATAGAGCCGCGCCGGCCCCCGCCACGCTCATGGTTGTGCTGCCCTCGCTCTGCCCATGCCCCCCATCTTGGGGCTGGTCACCGGCCAGCCCACTGTCATGTGCCTAGATCAAGGGGCCAAAAGTCGGTCCAAACGGGACACCACTGCTCCACTGAATTCCTGACATTCGAGGCAATCCAGAATAAAAGAAGAAAAGTAAGAAAAAGTAGGAAAATGAACAGAGTTTCTTAGATAAAATAGATAAAATTTTTGCTAGAATAAATAAATATTTACTTGTAATGAAACAAGTCTGAATCTATAAGAGCTCCTTTTCATAGGATTAGGTTGCTTGAGGATCAAGACGAGACTATAAATATAGGAGCATTGCAACAATTCAAGGCAGGCAAGAGAAATAATCTATTCCCCTATCCCTTCTCTTGACACCTCATCCTCCTTCCTCTCTCCGTCATGTATGCCCTCCCTGCCCTAGCCACATGCCATCGCCGCCAGGACACGCCGCCACCCCCACACCCACTAATGTCGATGCAACAGCGTTGCCGTCGCTCCATCACCCCTAGGTAATCCCTAGCAACCCCTAGGAAAGGACCATCACACTCACCCCACTCACGCCAGAACCTCCTCGGCGCCACATGACACTTCTGGTGTGCGGGGGCACGAGCTCCTCCTGGTGCCAAAACCTACTTGGCCCCAGAATCACACTCATCTGAGACCGGATTAAGATAAAGTTTATATAAAAATTGTAGATTTCAAAGACATCTAAAACTTTGTAGTTGATATTTTTTAATTTAAGATGATTTATATATGTCCAAATATTCAATATAAATTCTAAGAAGAGATTTATTAAGATAGTTAACAATATAAAAAAAAGACAGTCAATATCGAGGTTGTAGTACTCGACGAGATCTACAACTTTGCAGGAGTGAACATTGAGGTTTTAGGTTGACTCCTAGAAACACATTTATTTTATCACCTATGATTTCAACCCGGCGCCGACAGTGATTATGAAATCCGGCGTGGTGCCAACTTCTTTCTGCACTCACGAATCAGACCTTGTTTAGATGCGAAAAGATTTTGGATTTCGCTACTGTAGCATTTTCGTTTGTTTGCGACAAATATTATCCAATTATATACTAATTAGGATTAAAAGATTCGTCTCGTGATTTACAGGTAAACTGCGTAATTAGTTTTTATTTTCATCTATATTTGATGCTTTATGCATGTGTTGAAAGATTTGATGTGACGGAGAATTTTAAAAACTTTTTGGTTTTCGGGGTGAACTAAACAAGACCTCAATACCACTGTCCATTTCCCATCGAACCGTGGCCCTGCAAAACTCGAAGCCAAACACGCACTAGAGCCGGGGCCAATCTGAGGCCTTGTGTTAGGCCTTGTTCAGTTCACGAAAATTTATGGTTTTTATTATTGTAGTATTTTTATTTGTATACAGAGTAACTAGGTTTAAAAGATTCGTCATGATTTACAGTAGCACTAAATAAGGCCTTAGATCTAATTTTTTTTGGGATTTTAACACTATAGTATTTTTGTTTTATTTGGCAAACATTGTCCAATCATAAAGTACCTGGGCTTAAAAGATTCATCTCATGATCTACAGGTAAACTGTAAAATTAGTTTTTGTTTTCAACTATATTTAATGCTCCATGCATGTGCCGCAAAATTCGATGTGACAGAAATCTTGATTTTTTTTATTTTTAGGGTTAACTAAGGCCTTGTTTAGTTCACCTTAAAAACCAAAAACTTTTCAAGATTCTCTATTACATCGAATCTTACGGCACATGCATGAAACACTAAATATAGATGAAAATAAAAACTAATTGCATAGTTTACCTATAAATCGCAAGATAAATCTGTTGAGTCTAGTTAGTCTATAATTAGAAAATAATTGCTAATTAAAAACGAAAATACTACAGTACTGAAAACCAAAAAATTTTTGGAACTAAATAAGACCTAAACAAGGCTTGAGCCAAGAGCCCAAGAGGTCACGCGTGGCCCACGCACGCTTGTCGCTGGGTCCTTCCCCCGCGATCGTCTTTCTCCCAGCCGGAGGCGGCGATTGTGGTGGCCCTAGCGGGTCACGGCAAAACGCGCAGGTGGCGGCGCGAGGCCGCAGTTGGCCAGTTGCACGCGCCGGTGGCGACCGGTGTGGAGCAGCCGCAGCAACGGCCAACGCAGCGTCGTCATCATGCGTGGGCGCGGGTCCAGCGATTTGATGCGAGTTGATTTGATGCTAGTGTCAATGCAAGGTTTCAGAGCTCGATTTCTAAAACTCCACATCAATTTTAATTTGAAACGAGAAATAAAACTGGTTCTCTTTGGCCAATTTTAATGTATAATTAATGACACAGTTAACAAGACTATAAACTATATAAACTAGGTAACCAAATCATATGAGTTTTAGACCAGTCTTAATGCATGTTTAATGGAAATGTCATGCACATTAAATAGGGTGCCACACAAGCAAAATTACTGATTTGGTAGAGTTATTAAATGAATAAGTTTTATCAAATGAGAGAGGAGTTTCAACCCCATAAAACTCATATGACTCGGTTACCTAGTTTATAGTTTTGGTAACTGTGCCATGAAACTATGCATTGAGACTGGTCTTATTGAAAGGTCCTTGTTTGGTTTTGGTAATTGAGTGACAACTTAGGTGGACTAATAGTGTTTATGTGAGATACACAGGAGATTAGTCCACAGGTGATGATGTGATGATGAAGGAGCTCATTG
>Ga0182004_10005218_pt1 | contig 10582 bp, 4 predicted proteins | sample Sormic07211540_1_FD_120479 | JGI IMG/M metagenome (GOLD analysis project Ga0182004, IMG submission 120479) | Endophyte microbial communities from Sorghum bicolor roots, Mead, Nebraska, USA - 072115-40_1 MetaG | ecosystem: Host-associated > Plants > Roots > Unclassified | place: USA: Nebraska...
AATTCTAAGCTGCAAGAGGCCAGCTGGGGCGTACATGCATCTCGTGGCATGTCAGCACACGATCAAGCAAGCATCGTCTTGACCTACGCACAGTGGCAGTGCACTGGATTTGGTCATTTGTACTCATGGACTGTGCCTGGGCGCCTAGGCTACTACCAATAAACAAGCATATCTACTCCGATTTGATGTCCTTTTGACACGTATGTTTACGTACCAAATTTAATGAGCGTCGGTGTGGGTATCCTGTGGGCTGTGGCCGTGGACAATATAACACGGCAACCGGAAACAATTGCTCCCGTGACCATGATAGCGTGCGGTTTTTGGACCGGAGGACGTGAAAGAGTGCCTTTTTTTTTCTTTCCTTTAGTACTGTACAACTGTGCGTTCTCCAACTCCAAGGTGGTACACACACGTTACCATCCCAATCCAAAGGTTTCAATGTCAACGGTCACATTCATGGCGGTGGAAGTTCTGTACGTACGTTTCCTAGGGTGCAACAGTGGCGCCTTGATCGACGACTAGTAAGGTTCCAGAAGTTTAGGCATTGTTTCGTTGATGAAAAAATTTACAAAGTACTACTATAGCACTTTTATTTGTATTTAACAATTATTATCTAACACTAACTATGTTTAAAATATTCATCTCGTAAATTACAGGTGAACTATGTAATTAATTATATTTTTATCTATATTTAATGTTCTATGCATGTGCCATAATATTCGATTTGATGATAAATCTTCACCGTTTTGCAAAATGGAGGAACTAAACAGAGCCTTAATAGTATGTCACATTAGATGTTTAGATACTAACTAGAAAGGCTAATAATGAGCTCATTATAAAATTAATTGCACATGAGTACACTAATTAGCGAGACAAATCTATTAAACCTAACTAATTCATAATTAGCATATGTTTACTGTAGCACCATATTATCAAATAATGAACTAATTAGGCTCAATAAATTCATCTTGCAATTTTTTTAATATGTGTAATTAGTTTTATAGTTAATTTATATTTAATACTATAAATTAGTGTCAAACATTACTAAATTGTAGGAGGGCAAACCAAACACCCTGGAATAGACCCCCTGAATGTAAGATATATAAAAAACTAATTCATTTAGTAAATTGTTATCATTACCAAAAGAATGATATATGTATGTTTCCTTTTGCAATGTTAACAACATCTTACTACTACTTTTACCGGTAGATTTATATTTTTTGGTATAATGAGACATCCAAAGAAACTAAGAAACCACCCACTTCTAGAGTTTGAAAAAATTAGCATTCTTAGAATAATCTTAATTATCCTTGAAGTTTCTAGGACAAAACCTAAGACCTTGATATCAACATATCAAGTCAATTGGCAACAACCCTCTAATTAACTAGAGCCCTCGCAATTAGCTTAATTGCATTAGGCTACGAAGTAGCCGAGATCCCAAGTCACAATATGATGGGTAGTTTTGCTCTAGCCTAGACGTTTGGACGAAACAGTTACATTGGACGCTTCACCTAGACCGACTCTCTCATGATTTTTTTCCGATCTATTCACTAGATGGCTATCTTATCCTCTCACCTACACTACTATTTTATCACTCCTCCACACTCTCTCTCTCTCTCTCACACACACACACACACAAACGTGTGTTCCATTTCATGGCTCTACCACTCTTCTTCCCCCCCTCTCTCCACAGAATCATAGAGCAAACCAACCTGTAAGACTTAGCGGACCCTTATTAGTTGACATATCCATCCATTCAGAGCAGCAACTCCATTGATTCATGTAGAGACGCAAATCAATGGAGATCAAGCATAACTTTTTTACTGCCCCGTTGATATATCGAGCAAAACGATTATAGGAGAAAAAAATCTATGAGGGACGTTGAGTGGAGTGTGAGATGAAAGGAAGGTCAAGGGCCTAAGGAAAAATCTTGACTAACCGCGTGAAAAGGGAAATCAAGCGCAAGGATGACTCCTTTGGATCAATGCATCAAAAGCACATCATTTGGAATTGTCCAACTTCTCAAATTTTGTGGAACGGGAAATATTTGTGGGAATTGCTCACATGAAGTACTTGGATGCGTCATAGTTGAAGTACATGGGTTTCATAGTTAAATGTTCCTTAGCAAGAGAGAGATAAAGAGAGAAGGTGCATTATTGAAATTTGAAAGAGATTGGAAACACAAGTCCACACCTAATGTTAGAATTCCTCCAAAAATATGGAGGAAGTCTACCTATATGCTATGAAATTCCTTTGTACAAGTATCACTATTAAAAGGCAACTCATATGAGTTTCTTCCCTCTGGATTTGACCCCTCTAGTTCACTTCCATAGTTCCTTTGTTCAAAAGGAGCAACAAATAACTCATTGCAGCTGGTTATTTACCCGGTTTGGTCAAAAAAAATGGTGTTACAACCAGAGAGTGCAGATTAAGATGTTCCGAATACCTTCTCTAGACGGAGGTACCGTGGTATTAACCTACAACTACAAGTAACTTGTTATTATAATTAGAGGGGAGGGGATAGTTTTGGGCTGCTCACGTCGTTTCCGAACTTACTTGACTCATGCTTGCAAATATTTTGATGAAAATTATGTTCCTAATTGCAAATAACATGAATTAGGTTATGTCTAGATCTTCTAAGGAAAATAATAATGCAATGAAAACAGAAGAATAAGATGTAAACACTTGAATTCTAAATCAGCTATCTATCTAAAATCTACTATTTAGATAGTTTTATTTTGCAAAGGCAACAATCACTATGAGATAGTAAGATTCCAACATGCCCACTTTTTTATTTAGAATCTAGATTCTCGCTATGAAAAGCAAACCAAAATAGGCTCTTATTTGCACAAAAACACACGGTATTCCACATTTCCTTTAATCACAGCTCACATGATAATTACAAATGGACTGAAAACAAATATTAAAAAAGAATTACGAAGTCACGATTGTACATGAAGATGCAAAGCATATATCGCTGGATGCACGACAAACAGAACGGAATACCTATCCTTTTAGCATAGCGTCCCCGTACCCATGCATGTGAAAGCCCATCATCACAATCATAACCTTTGGTCATAATAGAGTAAAGATGTGGTCACATATTTCGTTTGACTGATAAGTTATAATAGAAAGTACTGTTGGTTGATTTATTGTGAGAGAAAAATACTGCTAAATGACTGGCAGATTCGACTGATAAGCCTAAACAAACAAGAAGCAAGAATTTGTAGAGCTCCAGCTAGCTCATCCACAAGCCATCGTTGATACTCATCCAGTCATCTTCATCAATCAAGCATTCAAGCACGTGGCGAGCACCACCGATCTTAACCCACTGCAGATCTTTTTGTCCTGATGGACCTTCACCACCACTGAAGACGACATTGTTTGTCTTCACATATAACAACTGTATTATGATCGATGTACCATGGAGATTTTTTTGTCGATTGTTTATTTTGCTAGCTTGAAGTTTTAAACCGATGTTTATATATTTAATTCTGATGAGATTCTCGCATTTTATTAATATTAATTAATTGAGAAATTTGATTATATTTGAGAAAAAAAGGTCGTACCCAAAGTCACTCGCAGTGAATCCAATACCGTTCACCCCACCACTGTCCCCGTACCCTGACGTGTCCGCAACCGAACGGAATGTCACTATTTGAGGACTGGGACGTGTAACCTCACGCCTTGTTTAGTTTTTTTTAATTTTTTCTCATCCTATCGAATCGTTAGATGTATATACAGAGTATTAAAATAAATAAAAAAATTAATTATATAATTTATCTATAATTTATAAAATAAATTTTAAATCTAGTTAGTTCATAGTTAATAATAATTATTAAATACAACTGAATTTTCACGAAGTAAAAAAAAGGCCTCAGGCGAGAAGGGTAACAAATGTCTTCTCTTTCCCTTTCCAATCCCCTCGCATCGACAGATCGTTCATCGTATCCTCCTCCGCTCAGTCCTCCGGGATCTCCTCCTCCGGCTATAAATTCCGGCCCCAATTCGCCCAATCCAGATGCGCAAACATCGAATCGTCCCACTCGTGGCTGCCCTGCTCGTGCTGCTTGCCCTCGCCGTATCGTCCACCCGCAACCGCAACGCACAAGAGGGGGAGGAGTCCATGGCGTTGGCCGGCGGCATCAAGGACGTGCCGGCGAACGAGAACGACCTCCACCTGCAGGAGCTCGCCCGCTTCGCCGTCGAGGAGCACAACAAGAAGGCCGTAAGCCCTCTGCCCCTTTTGCCTGTTTGCTACCCCTTCTCCGTGACGTGCCCGTGTTCTGCTGCGTGGTTGTGCGGTGCTCACGGCTTTAGGGATCGTGAATGAATTCGTAGGTAGCAGCTGCGTCGTTTTGTTCTAATTTGAGACTCTGTTGGCCGAATTGCCGAAAGTATACTTCATGTCCCAAACTCTGTAAACCTGAACAGCTTTACGGAGGCATGACATTTAGCAATTGCGATACAGATCCAAACAAAGCTTTCCTACTGACCTGGTGATTTTTTTTTCCCTTCAGAGGGTCAGTAGGTAATCTTGGATTCTCGGTTATGGGAAAATTTCTGCTGCCCATTGAATTTCATGTGGTCTTGGATTCATGAGTAATCACCTATCACCACCCAAGAGGTCACCTGAAATAATGATCAACATTACTAATATTTAACTTTGAAGCCTACTCAAATCAAATATTGGAAAATTTGACAGGTTTCAATCCTTTATGGTAAAGGTACTCAGTAGAGGTAAAGAAATAAAGATTGTTCACGCTTTACCACTATCACTATGCAACCACAAAACAAATGGTACTAATTTACTGTTTCTACGTGTGTGAGGCGGTAATTTGTTGTTCACGAGGACCTCTAACAGGATTGATTACTCAGATATAGATGTGCTAACTCAGTAATTGCTTTTCGTTGTCCACTAGCAAAGTAGTAGTCATTTTAGACTTTGGAAAGATATATGCTAATGTTTTGGTCCGTGACACTGAAATTTTGGATTGCAACTAACCTTTTGTGTTGCTCTCTGCAGAATGCTCTTCTGGGGTATGAGAAGCTTGTGAAGGCCAAGACACAAGTGGTTGCTGGCACGATGTACTATCTCACTGTTGAGGTGAAGGATGGCGAAGTCAAGAAGCTCTACGAAGCTAAGGTCTGGGAGAAGCCATGGGAGAACTTCAAGGAGCTGCAGGAATTCAAGCCTGTTGAAGAGGGTGCTAGCGCCTAAGGTAGATTTGTGCATATTTTACATACTGTCTGAGAAGTATGTTTATTTTACATCTTTAGACCTTGGTGGCTTAGGGACAACACAGTGAACAGTTCTTGCCATAGTAGAATTAGACTGGCCCCTTTTTTTTTCAAATGGAAGGGTAGGAGCTCTTGAATTCATTTAGGAGCCATTCCTTGCAGGGAAATGATTCCCAGCCGCACAGATCTTTCACAAGTTTGTATTAGCGTGTAAGATTTCCGGGCCTGGAATGGCTGGTTCCGAGGGAACCGAACGGGGCCTAAGTAGAAGAGCAAAAACAAGGTTCAGGCCGTCTGAGCTGTACTGCTCAAGGCCAACCACCGGCAAGAAAACTAGAAGCCCAAATCCTCACAACTAAAGTACAGCACACCGGGATCAGTACCGAAATAAAAGGCCCCTGAACATGGAGAAGCAACCAGGCTATCTAATGAATAGCACATCTCTTTTGAGTGATGTCTTTTTTAGCCCGTGCTGATGCTTTATGTTCCATATGATGTAAATTGCCACGGAGTAATTTATATTAGGCTTAAACAATTTAGATTGGTCCCGAAACAACCCTGTCGTCCATTTCGTGCCTTCCGTATGAAATTGTAAACAATTGACACAGAACCTGTTTGTGGCGGTATGACAGTCAGTGATACAGGCCGAATTCTGTTCATTGCTGAACAATGTATGTTCAGTCCTTACGAGTTGTATTGGGTTTTTAGCTGTTCACCAGTCATTGGGATAGTTTTATCTGACATGATACATTGATCAAAATCTACCAATTGCAGGATCTCTCGTCTCCATGTGCAATTTGCTGCCTGAAGCGCAAAACAAAGTTGCAGAATAAGGAGCTGCTTCGGAACATGCCTGAGCATGCCCCCTTGTGCAATTTCATAAAATTACAGTGCTATGTAATATCTTAAATTTCCGTGCCCTGTGTAATATCATGAATAACAGTTGCTATTATGGATTCTAAAGGTGTATTAACTAGTACCATAGATGGAGGAATTCTCATATTACTATGCTGAAGTTTTTGTCATGGCAGAATTGTCACATTGCTTCGCTGAAGTCTTTGTTGAAACTTACATGCAGAATATTTTGCCACGTGACGATCCCATCCCATCTCAGCTAGTCAGCTTAGACAATTCAGAGTATATCTGGTAAACCAAGCAAGCGCCTAGAGTGCAATGTCAGCTACACCAGATGGCGTGAGAGAATATGCTTGTGATTACTGATGACTTCGAAGCTGTTGAGTGCCCTAGACTTCAAGGATAATCAAAAGTTTTGCGTTCGAATCCGGTTTGTTCTTCGCTTAGGATGGGTATGATTGTTGCGTTTGACTTCTACAGATCACAAGACGAGCTATCAGACACGAAAATTTGTGGGAGCCGCCTGATCTACTTATTAAAACTGTCACGAGTAATTTGGATTTTTGGTAAAGTGACTTCCAGATTTGCTGCTAGAAAAATTAAAACCTGAACAAATTGGCTTTGGTTAAGTCGGTTTAACTGCAATACAGTCTACACATAACACATTAAAGCAGTAGTGAGATGCATCGTGGGTTTCTTTCCCACTTTCATCGCCATGAACTCTTAAAATAGTCATCTAGGTCCTTCAACTTTTCATCTCAAGTGTGAATTGAGATCCATGATTGGTTCTATAGTGAATCTAGAATGAATCACTTGAAAAGTTAAGGGATCCAGATGATCACTTTGAGAGTTGATGGACCTACATGAGGACAAAAAGATTAAGGATCCATAATACATTTTACTCTTTAATAAATACTCCATGGTAATTAGCTTTGGAAATATCAAACTTTGTGTCATATCAATATGGTAATTATATTTAATCACTATGTTCTTTTTGTAGGCTTAGCAACGATGTGGAGGAAAGGCTGAAATGGCCAGTGAGCAAGCAACGTTTTCGGGCCCGCAGCCCCTCATGCACGATCAGCCTGGGCTGCGGATCCACAGCGTTGGCTATTGTAATGGGCCACCCGTTGGTCCGTTGCAGTACATATTGACGGTGGCACTTTGCCTTTTAATAATCCCACATCGCTGGCTGAAGCGAATGCCAGCAGCAAGTGCTGCTATTAGTATGAGCCTGTGACAGCCTACAAAGATCAAGCAGTTGCGCCGTGGACACAAAGCGAACTATTCTTTCGCCTTTTACTAAAGAATACCGTGTGTCCGCTGCAATAAGCAACATACTCTGATTTTTGGAGGGTTTCTTCTCTCTTGAGAGGATCCCAACAAATCAAAAGAAATTTTAGTTCTAACTTTCTATGCAACATACTCTAATTTTTGAGAGGGTTTCTTCTCTCTTGAGGGGATCCCAACAAATTTAAAAGAAATTTAGCTCTTTTAACTTTGTATGGATGTCTTCTTTTATTTAGGGTGAAGTAAGGCCAAGCTCGTGAGCTTATTATCCTAAATAAAAATTATTATCCTAGGTAAGATTAAATTTGTTGATAGTGGTAAGGCATAGGATGTCAAAAGGAAAGATATGAAGTGCCCTCATCCACATGGGTAGTTCCAAGTCTCCTATAAACTTTATCTTAGTGCCCTTTGAAATGCAGAAATCTTGTAGGAATCAAGTTAGATCCACGGTTGTTAGGGGATCCTGCAGTTCTTTTAAAAAATATTCAACGCTCTGTTATGCTGCATAGCTTCCGACATACAAACGAGGCAAAGGCCAAGAGTCCGGACTCCAGCAGATGGTAATGTCAAGGAGACTATATATATTTGCTGGCTGATTTTTCGGTTGATGCTGATTTATTATAAAAAAAATTATTATTTCATAACTAAAAAAATAGTGCTGATAAGTTTAATCGAACACCGTTCCATCAAGCTTTACAATATGATTCCTATAAAATTGCGGTGTTTCAAAGGGATAAAAAAAACTAGACATACCTTAACTAGTGCCCTTTTAAGACGCAGAAATTCCATATGAACCAATTTATTTTAATATAAAAAATGCAAAATACATGAATAAATTCTGCAGTTTCCGAGAAATTTCAATATCGCATATTTTAACATTCAATTCATGTGCTTTTGGGTAGTTAAAGAAAATAGAAAAGGAGACAAGGAGTGGAATCCCTTGAATCAAAACAATTCGTAGCCACAAGGTTAAATATCTAGAGAGGCACATGAATTGAATGTTAGAAGAATGTGAGACTTGCGTATCCCTTGACTCAACGCTCTGTTCTGCTACATAGCTTGTGGCATATGGACCAGCCAAAGCGAGCGCACATTGTAATGTCGAGGAGACTGGTGCATATTTGCGAGGTCTCAAATTCTCAATTTGAAGCTTTAGAGCAACTCCAACCCACCTTCTAAACAAGTCCTTATTCTAAATCTAGGGACTTGATTAAAAAAAAAATCAACTCCAACCCACCTTCTACTTCTACTTGGGCTGCCATTTTCCATGCCCTCCTAAATTATAGTTTCAGCCCCTCACATCTAGAACCTCCTATTCTACTTGTTTGAGCCCCTACTTTTTTTATCATAGCATGTAAATAAAAATTTAAAAGCTTAATTTAGTGACTTGGGCTGGAGTTGCTCTTACACTGTTTTCTGCGACGTACTGGTAGAAATTTGCAATGCCGAAATTATAAATTACTAGTACCTGGCAAAGTGTATGTCCAGCGAGCAAGTTCTGCAGTACACAAGATGAACAAATCGTAGGCGGACAGCACCGTGCCAGAAAAAGAAATGATGGTGGGTGCACACAAATTTGCAACAGCATCGGGGAACATAATGCAGATGCCAGGACGCAGACGGCCCATCAGATCTCCGAAGGGACACGCCGGTACAGCTCCTCCTTGTCCAGGCGCGGCGTGGCGACGGCCTGCAGCGGCGTGTCCATGAAGGTGACGAGCCCGGGGGACTCCACCATCCTCACGTCCTCGGGCCGTGTCCCCTCCGGCAGCGTCCACCTGAAGTGGTGAACCATGTGGCCGATCATGGACGCCACGAGGTTGATCCCGAGCTGCGCGCCGGGGCACACCCGCCGGCCGGCGCCGAACGGCAGCACGCGGAAGTCGGCGCCCTTGATGTCGATGTTCTCCCGGAGGAACCGCTCCGGCCGGAACTCGAGCGGGTCGTCCCACACCGCGGGGTCCCGCGCCACCGCCCACACGTTGACGACGACGTTGGCGCCCTTGGGGATGTCGTAGCCGGCGATCTTGACGCTGGCGCTGGCCCTGTGGGGCAGCATCAGCGGCGTCGGCGGGTGCAGGCGGAGGGACTCCTTGACGACGGCCTGCAGGTACGGCAGGTTCGGGAAGTCCGTCTCCGACAGGACACGGTCGCGGCCGACGACGTCGTCCAGCTCCTCCTGCAGCTTCTCCTGCACCCTGGGGTTCCTCAGCAGCTCCGCCATTGCCCACTCCACCGAGATCACCGTCGTGTCAGTGCCGGCGGTGATCATGTCCTGGACACAACACAACCACAGGTCGATCTCTGTGACGGTGTTCGCCAGGCAGGCAGTCACGGAACTAGCTTGGGCCGGGAAGAGGCAGTGCGTACCCAGAGGAGGCCAATGACGGTGTCGTCGCTGAGGTCGTACTTGTCCCTGAGAGTGAAGAGCGCGTCGACGAAATGCTGCTGGGCGCCGTGCTGCTTGAGGGCCTTGGCTTGCTCCTCCATGATCTTCACGGTGAGGCGGTCGCGGCGGTCGCCGTGGGCTTTGAAGGCCTGCTCGTCGACCGGGGCCAGCCACCGCAGCCACGGGATGTGCTGCGCGATGGAGAGGGACGCGCCGACCTTGATGCCGTTGTGAACGATCGCCTTGAACTCGCGCCCTTGCTCGTCCAGCTCGCCGGCCGCGTTCACGAACCGCTTCCCGAAGGCCAGCCGCGTGATGTTGTTGAAGGCCACCATCGACAGGTGGTTCTTCACCACCAAGGGCTTCCCTTCATTGCCTGCGTGTAAATAAAAGTAGGAAAAATAAGCAAAACTTCGGTTTCTAGGAAAAAAAATGCTTTGGTTTCATTGTTTTTAGTTAGTTTGATTTTGGCTTCAAAAGCACAGGGCACTTAATTAACACCAACAAAAACCTTGTTAAGGAAGACCTCAGCCTTTGTAATTAGCTCTCATTAAAACTTTGTACCGATGACCAAAACCTTTTAGATTTTTTTTTAGAGAAACTGGAGGGGTTTACACCCCTACAGTGAAAACTATTATTAAAAAAAATACAGTACAGTACAAGGCAAACACGGAAGCAAAGCAAGATAAGGAGGTTCAGGAGACAAAAAAAAGAGAGAAAGAAAATAAGAGAAATTAAAAACATTAAACAAGATTGTTTAACCATAGCTCTATGGAAGGAAAATAACTTCTTTTTGCACGAAGAAGG
>Ga0182004_10005219_pt1 | contig 10581 bp, 9 predicted proteins | sample Sormic07211540_1_FD_120479 | JGI IMG/M metagenome (GOLD analysis project Ga0182004, IMG submission 120479) | Endophyte microbial communities from Sorghum bicolor roots, Mead, Nebraska, USA - 072115-40_1 MetaG | ecosystem: Host-associated > Plants > Roots > Unclassified | place: USA: Nebraska...
TATATATATATATATATATATATATATATATATATATATATATATATATATATATATATATATATATAGCTAGCTAGTGTATCGAGATGGGTGTCGGGCAGCTCGTTTACGGGCTGGTGTTCGTCGCCGTCGCCGGCGCCTTCTTCCTCACCATCCACCTCTACCTGGCGCCGCTGCTCTACCTCACCGCCGCCAGTTAGCTATTAGCTCTGCTATATCATCGATGCAACTCTCGCCGCGGCCGTCGTTGTCGTCGTCGTCGTCCTCATCCATAAATTTTGCTTGGATCTATCATTATTGTTGCTTTTATAGTTTTCAAATTGAAATTACTTATGTAATGTTATACTTGAGTTTTCAAGTAAGGCCCTGTTCGGTTACGTCGGAATGGGCTGGGAACGACGTGGAACAGTTTCCGATTAGTTCAAAATTGCGAATAAAGTCTGTGGCTGGGAATCATTCCCGTAAAACCGAACGAAGCCTAAGTTGTTTAGCCCTGGAATGGTCTCCATAATTTCGAAAAAATCCTCTAAATCAATGGGTTGGAAAGTAGTAGTTTATCATACTTTATATATGAGCCTCTTTGACATAGTTCCCAACCCCAACTTCACGTACTCTTACCTTCCTTGGAGCCCTGGACTAATGGACTCTGATGGCGAGCTGATGAGAATCACTTCTCGTTTGCACTATGAGTTAGGAGATAAACCTGCTCTCCACCGCTTCTCGCTGCTCTCCATTCAGTTGATGTTGTTGTAGACATAGATGTTGTCACATTAATTATAGGGTAAATTAAATACAGCCAACTTGCTTCTTATGCCTAAACGTATCATGTACAATGTACATTCTGCTAGTTTTATTTCATGATTTAAAGACTTATGCTTTCAGTGGCAGGTGCTAGATTTATTCTAATATTTAACGACCATACTCATAGAGCAGTCTTTGCGTGTATGCGTTTATAAGGGCATTCTGCTTATAATGGTAGGCACTGGATTTATTCTAGTGTTACCTCATACTCTTTTCATACAAAAAATACAACTATGAGTCACGTGCAATTTAATGATACTTATTTTATCTCATAATTGTTAGTATGCTTTTATATAAATTTAGTTAAACTTTAAGTTATTTGATTTTCTAGATGGAGGGAGTAGATATGAAGAATACGTAATGTACGCAACTTGTATGTCTGTCTGTTCTGTGACCTGTAGTCAACTTGTATGTCTTCATGCAAGATGTCTATGTCATTCTCCACCAAGTGATCCCACTATATGTTCTATACAAGGAGTTCACATCATTCTTTGCTAAGTGTCTCACTAACTTGCAACCGTTTTCATACAAGCTACCCATGTCATCTCTATTAGGTGCAATAGTTTTATTTTTTTAATCTATTAACGTGCAAGTCATACATATGATATTTATTTTACCACATGTTCTTCAATAATGTGATCAAATATTCTATTGATTTTTCTTCTATTAACTTACCCCTTTTTTACCAGATCCGGTATAATAAGATAACATGCAAGCCAAATTCATATATACACATTATACAAACTACCAATATAATAGATTTATTTTAAGAAAACTCCTGCAGTAACCTGTTTGCTTTATCTTGCTGCTGCTTTGCTCATCCTTAGTTTTCTACCATCCAATCTGACTGAACTGAACCCTAGTGAAATTTAACCAGATCTATTCATTTTGGTATTTGAGTGTATTTAGTGGATTAGAAAACCTTTATTTTGATGTCAATGTTTTGAAAGAAGCGTATCTCATTGATTTTTTAGATTTTGATCATATCTAAGAGACCCTATTTTATCTAGGTTGGTAACCCAATGGATTTTTTGTTTGATTACTGGCTTCATATAATTCCAAAAACACAAGTTTTCTTGATGACGCCTCTTGTCCATATCTCTCATCAAAGAGTGTTATTCTATAATGTTTCTTTAGTAGGTCCCTTGCCAATCTAACTGAGCTTTCAAATATTTGTCCCACACTCATTCATGATGACAAGTTCTTCTTTACCCAAAAAAAGAACCACTTAGAATAGCTCAATAGATTATATTTGTTGAGAAATGCAAAATGATAAGGGGATGATCCTCATTATCTCAATAGATTATATTTGTTGAGAAATGCAAAATGATAAGGGGATGATCCTCATTATCTATTTTGGCCAATTATATTACTTCCTTGTGTCGTATTGATTATTGCTTTCTCCTGACAATCGGGAAAAGCTTGAAAAAGGGCTCAAATGGTACGGTCCCTCCGTCACTCCAGAATGAAAGGGTGATCTTGTAGTTCTTTGGTCAGTGAAGATATGTTGTTAGGCACTCCATTTTCCCATTAAGGACGAACCACAACTTGTGCTCGAGACATAGCTCTCCATATCCAGAATTCACGTTGCTAAAGCTGAAGCAGCTACTTTTGAAGTAACGAAAGAAAAGCAATGTCTGGAGTGGGGGTCAGAGTCAAAAAGAGGATTCCTCGCATCCCGGTTTTCGAATTTTTTGTTGACACAGACAAAGTAAGAGAAAACCCCTGAAAGAATTTCCATATTGATCTTGGACATATAAGAGTTCCGAAACAAATTTCTTTAGAAAGAAGATTTTTTGTCTCATGGTAGCCTACTCTAGTCCCCAGAAGGATTTGAAAGGCATTATGGAATTAAGATTTCCCAGGTTTAGCCAAGGCTTAGCTCATGACCTCACTACTCGTCGTATTTGGTTTGGTATTGCTACCACACATGATTTCGGAAGTTTCAAACCAAAGGCAAGGAGCGCTTACTTTAGCCTTTGTTTCTTTTGCGATATGTCTTCCTTAAGGATTCATCCAAAGTATAATCCCCACTTCTCTTCTTTTTTTGTTTCACCAATAAGATATGGAGACTTGCTTCATATTTGGAATTACATAAAAAATGTTTTTTAAACGGAAAGAGGTCTACGAAAAGTTTTGGGAAAATGTCAATGTTTGCCGGCTTATTTGGGCGCTCAGAATATGCTTCTAGTTACTTGATATTTTCAATCCAATCCATAAATGTTGGAAGTACGCAAAGAAATTCATTGCATATACATAATTATTTATTATATATATGTACTAGTACTGGAGGAGTACGTAGCACATTAAGGGGGTGTTTGGGACGGCTCCACGTTTCTCACAACTCTACCTTGATATAGACGCTCAATGCTCGTCATTTTGTTCGGTCTGGATTGGTCAAGGGTGTGCAGTACATGCTTTTTCATTTGCTAAAGATGCTATAAAACTATAGTGGATTGTTCTGTTAGAGCGTATAAGCCATACCTGAACTCTTCCCTGTCCTTCGCCACTGGAGGAGAGAGAGGGAGTTGGCGAAGGAATAGGAGAGAAAGGGTCCGGGTTCCTGCTGCAAAGGTGCAAGAGAGAGAGAGAAGAATCGTTGGGAGGACCTCTTTTGATCTCGTTATAAACTCGGGGGTTCCTCATGCAAGTGTAGCAAACCGAGGTTGGGCCTCCTTCTGCTGGGCTGGGCTGCATCGTTCCCACGTGGGCTGATCTTGCCGCTCGGGCTAAACGAAACTTTCCTTCCTTGATGGCCCAAAACTAGGTGTAAGCCCGGCCCACGGCCTCGGCCATCCTCAGCGCGCGCAGCAGCGAAATTTTCGCCGGGCTTTCGAAAATCCAAGCGCCCCCGTCCCGAAAATTTCGTCTCGGGTCGGGTCCCCGCAAATCCACCACCCACCCCCGTGTCGGGTCCGCCGTGTCTCTGCAGTTGCACTGCTCCGTCCGTTGCCTTCCCCGTTCCCCCTCCACGCCGGCCCGCCCCGAGGAAACGAGAACCAGCACCCGCACCGCACCCAAGCGGCGGCGCGACTCCGCCTTTTCAAATCCCGCCTTCCACAGTCCCACTTCCTCGCCAGTTGCCCCCTCCCTCCCTCTCCTCGCCTCGCCTCGCCTCGCCACCTATTCCCTCTCGCCGCGTCGCCCCCGCTTCCGGAAGCTTCCAGAAGGTTGCCGGTCGGAGGGACGGGCTACATGGTGGCCACCTTCCAGTAGGTAGCTTCCGTCTCCCGCCGCGCCGCCGCCGCCAGGTCAGTCAGCGCCGTCCGGGCCTCGTCGCACCCGCCAATCTCTTACTCTTACTCCCCCGTCGCTGTCGGCCCCACACCCGCATCGCCACCGCCGGACCCGATCCGCCCGCATCCCCGCACCCACCCCACCCCACACCGTGCCGCCCCGCCGCCCGCCACTTCCTCCTACTGTAGCAGTCAGCCTCCAAACCCTAGCTTCGCTCCCGTTCCGCTAGCCCCGTGGCGGCGGTGGAGCCTTCGCCGCCGCGACGCTGGGCCGTCGGATCGGGGAGTTTGTCGATTTGATTCCCATTGCTGAACGAGGCAAATGCGCTCTCATCTCCTCAACGCCACACACACACTTGATTGATTTCGGCCCTGGTTTGGCGTGAGCGTGTTTGTGTGCTGTAATAGGATTCAGATCCAATGCGCCCGGCGTTCCATGCCATTGCTGCCGAAAGCTAAATTTCTTTGTGGGGTTTATCATCTGTGTGCCTTGTCTTTCCAGATGAGTTAACATACAATGGCAAGCAAATGATGTCCTTGTTTATTTATGGGTTTCCCCCCTTCTTTGCTCCTGTGTTGGTGTAGGCTGAGTGGAAGGTAGGGGAAGGCGAGGAACCCAAGGGCGGGATGTGGAGGTAGAGGATTGGACGCTACAATGGCGCAGGCTGCTGTGGAGTCCGCTCTGAATGGTGACTCTTTGATTGGGAGGCAGCCGGTGGTTCCGAGGATGAAGAGGAAGACACCCTCCGAACTGAGAGTAATGATGCCTATCTTCCCTTCGCCTTTTATGTTCAAAGGTTGATTACTGTGTTGCCACTAGGATGAAATGCTTGGTCAAATGTAGGTGCCGTCTCAACATATTCGCTGACAGATGGCTGTATCACAACTTATTCATCTGTTCATACCATTCCACACCTGTTAACAGTATTGAGTTTAATGTGATAAAAATGCTCTACCTAGTCTGAACTTAAGTCCTATCCATGTTGCAATGCAATGGTTTCTGTTTTATATTGCTCCAATGTTAATCAAGTAGCTCTGTTTTTGCCCCTGCCTAGTTCAAAAAACCTGCTTAACCACTGGCCACTGTGATTTGAACGCATTCTCAGAGTTTTGCATATTGACAGTGGAAACATTCACATCCTGTTATGAGCATCATATATGGATGGATGCACACTGAAGCTGAAATATCTTAACATTGTATACTTAGAGTAAAATTCATCACTTGATTTTTTTTAGGTTGAAAGAATGCTTTCCACTGTTTCTGCCCCAATGTTAATGGATTAGCTTTGTTATTTCACATTGACCTAGCCTAGTAGTTCAAAGATGTCCACAGTGTACAAGCACATATCTTGCACCATTTAAGTGATATTCATCCTTTGTTGATAGCTGGGACTTTTTTAAGGTAGTTTTCTTAGAAGGCTGAATTAAAAACTGCTGGTTGAACACATTCTGATGTAAGCATCACATATCACATAGCTGCAGATGAACATTGAACGTATTCACAATTCACATCATGCTATATAAGCTTCATGTATACTTGAGCTCAATAACACTAGGAAGAACTCACAATGTATTCCAATCATAATATTCCACAAAATGCAGATAAATAAACACTAAAAATGTCAATAATTATTTGTTGCAGGGTGAACAACTGAAGCGGCGTACGTCTGAAAAACTTGCTAATGATCTGTTACCTTCTTCTGCCGCATTAGATAGGTAGCTTTCTTAACCTTGTCATGTTCTTCTTGTGCTCTTTTTTTTTGTCTGTGATTATTATCTTGTACTGTAGATCAAACAATGGACTAAGGAACACAGAGCAACAAAAGATATCCAAGTACATCAACACACGTGTTACAGAGGTGTTCCCTGTGAGAAAAGCAAGAAACCTTGGGAAGGAAAATTGCAAGGTTAGACTTAGGTTTTTATCCATTTTGTTGAACTCATTGACGCTGAAGTTGGATATTTGGTTCAATGGTTTGGTGCTAAGTGTAAAATACCCTGCAGGATGCCTTACAGAATAATGAGAAGGTTTCTAAGTCTGTTGATGCTACAACAGCCTCAAATTTTGCATCACCTTCACTTCTATGGTAACGATCTGAATACAGAACTTTAGATTCAATCTTTTCATTGTTTATTAAGCTCTTACTTGGCTTGTTTATCATAATTCAGTGGTCATGGTGACTCTGCTAAGTTGGACACTTTTGTTCCATCCACGGAGGCTGCAAAGCCAAGTTTCAAGAAAGTTGAGAAATGCAGTGAAAATGCTCTGCGGAGTGTATCTGAACTTCATGTTGGCGATGAGAAGCAGACTGGTTCTAACAAATTTGATATGGTAATAATCATTCTTCCTCTTACAATTTATCATATGTTATAATGCCAGCTAACATTTCTAATGCTTTATTTTAGGAAAAAGTACTGAAAGGTTTTGGAGCTCGTGATGCTTTTGTGGCTTCTGGGCTCAATGCCCCTAATGGACAAGTTGGTGGTAATGCGTTGAAGTCTTCAGACATCTGCCCATCTAAGATCACCGTTCCAGGGAAAAAAGCTCCTCTGGATTTTACCTTAAAGACTAGTTTGCAATTTGTTTCATCATCATCTGTGAAGTGGTGAGTGTGCACTAGCCTCTCTTGTTCTTCTGTATTGAAATTGTGCCAGTTAGAAACTGTATTAACATGGTGTCTATGTTGCTTGAACCTATAACATTTCCTCAGTTGGCATTCTTAACACTATATTTGACCACATGCCGCTTATAGCCTTTTTGGATGCTATATACTGATTTGCAAAGTACTGATGGTCATAGCTCTTACTACTTGTAACAGGTGTCACAAGCTCAATACAAGTTTTGGCAGAAGCAGCATCACTGGAGCCATTGGTCAGAGCTGTCCTCGTGGGTGTCAAAGTTTAGAGTGCCCAAAGCCTGAGAGCAATAAGGAATTCTTGTTCTCAAAGGCTCTACAATCATGGGTATATCCACAATCGCTGTTGCCTTCCTCTGTCATATCTGCTATGCTCTCATCAACTGCACGAGGAGGTAATCACTAGATCTTAATTGCTTCTTTCTGTGAATGTAATTCCATAAAAGTGATGTACTCTGCCTTGTAGAAAGTGATTTTCTTCTCAAAAGACATCAGGACTGGGAAGATTCATTCCAAAATCTTTACTACATGCTCCGGAAGAACATGTTGAATATATTCTATGGTACTTTCTTACTTCAGAGAGCTCATATTGTTTGCACAAAAGGACAGAATCAGTTCTTTTCGTACAGAAAAAAGTAGCTCATCATAATATATGCAAATACCTATAGCCTAGCATTCATCTACGGTAAGCACTTAGCAGTTTACTTCATTTGCACCTGTACTTCAATAAACAATACTATTTCTCTTACACTTTATTTTCAAAACATAAAAGAGAGCACATAGTGATACATTTTGCTCAAGGTTATCTTCATCTGTTCTATTTTGTGTTCCTTGTCGGCTTTGATTTTTTTTATTCTATATCGCATTATTATTCTGTCTAACATCATCAATAACACTGTCTGAACATTACTGTTATAGTTTATACAACACAATTTGTTGCTCTCTTCATTGGTGGAAGCTGTTTGGAAAAAAAGCAGTCCAGTAATGCCTACTTATCACAATCTACACGTGGCCTACGCGCATTACTACGGAAACATGTGAGTTCATTCTGATTTATTTGTCAGTAATATTTCTACAGCCTTAATGTTTGATGCTTCACATTTTACATATTCCTTGACACTATAGTTTCTTACTAACCATCAAGGCACTAGCAAATGATATTGATGTGGAGTAGATACATATGGGCCATTTTTTCAATTGGCTTGTTATAGGAAGTCATTTGTCTACAATTGCGTGGTATCATAATTTAGGATATTGGTCTCTAAAGGCATCAAAATACCAGAGATAGTTCAAGCTTATCTAACCTTTTTTTAGCTCTATATGCCTCTTCAAAATCTTTTGTCTGCATGGATCATTAACCACAAGAGTTTACACTGTTGCAGGGTGTTTGCTTTTCTATGCCTCTTTGCAACACTGAAGTGGAGCAGGCTACTGAAGATGACCTTATTGAACTTTCAGAAATCCAAAGGCGCAATCTTGGACAGGTTTTGGTTTCCTTGCAGTTTTCCCTGGTTTGCTTTAGTCACTCTGCAGCTACCAACTGGATGTAAAAATGAAAATAATTGAACGTGCAGGCACTCCATTTGGATGCTTTATCTGATGTCGACAACACCAAGCAGTCATTGCTTTCATTTACTGGCAATGAGAACGTTCATGGCTTATACGATGTTCTTTTGAATTACAAGTACGGTGCATCTCATTATTTTGTCACCCCCTTGTTGTTTGCCTCAAAATTTCTGTTGTAAAGGTGATCTTTGTGATTCTTCAGGTCCTTGCTAAATTCTTTATCTGCTGTGGACGTCCCAGTCTTATATTCACCCCAGCCATTTCAAAATGGCTGTCTACATATTCCAGAGGTCAGTTCAATTCTATAGCCTTATCTTTTTTGTTTGTCTGCCTTTTTAGTTCCTTTTTTTGTTACTATAGGACTAGGAAACTTTGTGACTTCAAACTATTTCATTTACAAAGAAAGAGAACCATGTTAATGTGGGGAAGTCCTGATGATAAATTCCTAATTGAATTTGAAGCTGCCATATCATGCTTTAAATGTTTTGATTCTCTATTAGTGCAGCGGAAAGAGCACATCAAACCGTGTATCAGCCTCTAGACTGAGTTGTGTATTTGCAAAGTTTGATTTGAAAAGAAATAAATCTGATCCTCTGAATCTATGCGTCTCTTCTCAGGTGAAGTGCAGGGAGATGAGGAGAGCAGACATGGGGCTGCTCTCATCCGGCGGGTTCGACACAGAACAGGGATCAGCGTTTGCCTCAACGACAGGCAACATCTGCTACAGCATGGAAATAAAGGACGCGGTTCTCCCGCCATGGGTCGTCTCTGGACTCTGCGCGGCGATGAGCCTGGACGCGGCCAGCTTTGATCTAACGTACGCACAACCATACTGTTGTGTCTCTCCCATTCGACCCTCCTGTGTGCTTTAAGTTTTGTGCTGAGCTTTCTCGTCGGTTCCTCACAGGATCGCCACGGAGCCGTCGTCGATGGGTTTGAACGTGGCCCTCAACTCCATGGGCACCACCACGAATGCCCAGCCTGAAGGAGCGACTCCCTCCAGCGGCTGTGCGCCTGGGCCTGTGGTGGGCGCCATTCCTGACGCCGTCCTCGTCCCCTCCCTGCACTCCGCGTCGGTGCGGCGCCTCAGCTACACGGACGGCGGGTACGTTGCGCACACAACCGTGTGAGCTCTCTGAGCTTGAGGTGGCCTCGGTTCCTGCGCGCGAGCGCAGCAGCCGCTTTTGCTGCCCGTCCGTCCGGCTCCGGCTCCGGCTGCCGGGTGGGAGAAGAGGGTTCCTCTGGCGTCTGTGCGGCCGGGCCCCCACGACGACAAAAGAAGGCATCGGCGTGCGGATCGTGTGCGGGGGGGTTGTTGTGATTTTGGAGCCTGCCTTGGCCTTTTTTCCTCGTAGTACACGGACGTGTCGATACACGATTTGGTGACTAAATTATGGAGGCCATACTTCTGGTGGTCTGGAAAAAGGAAACAACTGTGCTTGTGCATCAATTATTCACCTGTGCTTGGTGTTTAAATTTGTTTTCCGTCTTTTTTTGCTTGGCCGTAACTTGGAGGAGATGGAAGGGACCGTTCCTCTCCTTCATTTCTGGAACACCGTTTGGTCAAAAGGGCTAAGCAAGACTGCTGTTTGAATTTCGAACGGCGACGTTGGTTCTGCGGTGGACAGCGGACGGTTTCTTCTTTCTTGTGTGCACCCTGCACTTGCCGGCTGCCGCTTCACTTTTTACTTGCTGGCCGGGTGCACAGGGTCCACGTGTCCAGTCCAGCAGCCTGAAGGCAGGACCAGCCGTCCAACGAGATGACGCTCGTGCAGTCGTGCTCCCAAAACTGCGAATTTGTTTTCCCGCCGTTTCCGGTCGCCAGAAATATCTGCGGGATACGTATGTCATTATAATACTGTACTTGTATAACGTAGTACTCCTACTGTAATAGAAAATCACAGGGCAGGGCAGGGTTGGGTTGGGCAAGGAAAACAAAAATGAAACCGGATGAGGAAGAGTCTCCCGGTCCCATTCTCAGGCCTTGTTTACTTCGCAAAAAAATTTGCAAAATTTTTCAGATTCCCCGTCACATCGAATCTTTAGACACATGCATGAAGTATTAAATATAGACAAAAATAAAAACTAATTACACACTTTGGTCGAAGTTGACGAGACGAATCTTTTGAGCCTAGTTAGTCTATAATTGGACAATATTTGTCAAATACAAACGAAAAAGCTACGGTGTCGATTTTGCAAAATATTTTGGAACTAAACAAGGCCTCAGGTGGTTTGCGTGGCGTCCACCAAACCGTCGCCTCTCCCGAGACCGATACGTACTCCTACATCAACAACGCGAGGTGGCTGTCGCATGATCCCGAGACAGGAGATTAGCAGCAGCA
>Ga0182004_10005220_pt1 | contig 10579 bp, 9 predicted proteins | sample Sormic07211540_1_FD_120479 | JGI IMG/M metagenome (GOLD analysis project Ga0182004, IMG submission 120479) | Endophyte microbial communities from Sorghum bicolor roots, Mead, Nebraska, USA - 072115-40_1 MetaG | ecosystem: Host-associated > Plants > Roots > Unclassified | place: USA: Nebraska...
ACTCCAAATGTACCAAGTTATTTCCATTAACTACTTCAATAGTAGATTTGATCCTCCACATCAACATGACCCTTAGAGCTTGATTAGTACCTCAACTAAATGCAAGTAATTCCTTCTTCACCCTAGCTAGTTTTTTCGGCCGTCAAGCCGTCGCTTGCCCTTCACCCTTGCTTAGTACCTCGAAGCCTTTCCTTGGTATCTTCACCATCTCAAGTCTTCAAGTCATATGTTGCTTTGAATCATCCAATCAATTTTATACTTTTCTTTTTTTTTTGCTTTCATATAAGTGATAGCGATCTTCACAATAAACAAGCCTTTTTAATAAGTCCATTTGCATTGTTGTTTTTGGGCTTGAAGTATATTGCTTCATACAACAATACATAATTTTGGCTTTTGTAAACTTGTATCAAAATACCTATGAGATAGCTTTTCCCTATTTCACACTTAGAAAGATCATTAGTGTTTTAATCGCGGTTGTCATTTAATCAACCAAAACACATTAAGTGGCTTAATGCACTTACAACCTTCAATTTTGGTTTTAATAGCTCAAGTAGGGGCCCTATTAGAGTTGTTCTTAGTAGTATAATTGGAACCTATGATGCAATCTCATTTTTGCCGTAGAGATACCAACACTTAGCAAAACTATAATACACATTCAGATAGAAATCTTGAATTGGTTTTGATGAGTAGAAAATAGAGGCCATGTAGTTTTTAAGAAGCCTAGTTCAAAACCCTGTCTCTTAGGCATACTGGTCTCATCACTTAGTTTCACCACCTTCATTATTAAGGTGGATTAGAACAACAAATGAAGTTTCTAGAGTTCATAACACTACCCTAGGTTAGTCCTTTTACATGAAGCGGTGACCAAATTATAACCGGGTTAATGGGACTGTATGGTCTGCTGTACAATGGATGTAAGTGATTTAGACTATGGCATAGTACAAAGGCCAAACATGTTCAAAGTCTAGAGATAATATGGACCATTTGGAACCTGTGGCATTACAACGAATAAATAATTCTAACACATGGTGTTGAGCGATTCTAATATGCTAAGACAGAGGTAACAATTTTTTTCGATACAAATCAGGCAAAAGAGCAGCCAATTATGTTAAAAATGAAGAATCTAGACTGAGTAATACAACAAAGCAACAATAACCCGAAAAGATCACATACAACAAGTGATTCACTCACAGAAGCCAACAATGAGTTTACTTTTGCAGTTACAGATATGTTTTCATGTACTCGTCCATGCAACTAAAGGTCACATACAACAACTGTTTAGTTCAGACAAGTTTACTTTAGTAGTTATACATATCTTTTCATATACTCGTCCATGCGGGTATACTGAACCTCTGGGTACAATAGAGTACCCTCTGCTCCATCATCACCAATTTCAAAGTTTGTCAAGCAACCTTCATAGAAAATGTGGTAATAGTGTCCCACTCCAACTTGATTGGCGAAGTCAGTATCTGCACATCCTTGGAAAGTCATAATTTGTGTTCAACAGGGAAATGTGTAACGACAATTTTCATGGACACTAAATTTTTTTAGAAAATACGAATGATATTTTTTACATGTGGTAGTGTAGTACACTCCAGACATCAGCCTTTAATGTCGAAAGTAGGACGATACCATTTTTTGGTCTATTATGTGTACAGCTATAAGTGGAAATCACATCTGTTCACCCTAAACAATACTTATGTGAACCATCTACCAATTATGGTGCAACTAATAATTACACAAACAAGAAAGAATCAAAATCTTATGCATTGAATTTTTCAAAACTATGCATTGTGCTTAATTAGGCAAACAATTTTTGTAGTTACCTTTCATTGAAGCCAAGAATTCATCCGCAGGAATGTGGATTTTCTCCAGAACATTTCCAGAAAGGTTTTCCCATGTTGAGATAACATCATTTTGAGTCAAGATGTTTTCTGGTGGTCTCAGGTATATTGTCTTGTTCAATGTGCGAGGATCATCAACAGACTTCATTGTATATGTTGCAACATCGTCTTCATCACAAAATATAACTTCACGGTACATATATTTGTCATAATTACGTAGTTAGAACCATGTTATTACTACAAGTTTTATAAATCTCCGTGTAAATATATCCATTTTGTATATGGTACACTTTACAAGACATGTTCAATAATTTACGTTCAGATAAAATGGGAACAATCAGGTATATATAGTATCCTCATGTTATACTTATTTTGATTAATTTAATGGAAACATGACATGTTATACATGTGTACAGTCCAAAAGGCTAATATATATTTGTGATCAACTAAACAAACATTACAATGAAAATGGATCTCGATGTCAAATTCAATACAAAAGTAATGATAGACGGAGGAGAGGAACAAGTAGTGTATGATGTTTTTACCTTTGACATTGCCGTCTCCATATACATGAACTTTCTCTTTGGGTGGCAAAAGGGTACGCATTTGACATAGGTTTGGGCAAAAGTAAGCAGCAAAGCAATTGGCAGAAACATAGGTGTGGGGAATGTTGGCCTCTTCTATTGCCCGTCTTAGGTCCATCTTTTCTTCAAATGTAACCCTTCCTGGTTCAAGAGCATGCGTCATCTTGGATGGATCCATGCCGAATTCTGATGGTATAAAACGCTGCATCCAAAATTACATGATTATATTTAGACTTAGAGCGCACCTCTGCATCTTTCGTTGTTTTATACATTGAACTATAAATATGAGAGTCAGTACATGTTAAAGAGCATTTTTATATTGTTGTTTGCAATAGTTTTCTTTCTTCGTAGTGCAGGTTGGGAGGGGTTAACAAAAACACAAATGCCTGCCTCTGCTTCTTGTTGGTGCAACTTATTTTGTTGTCGCTATGACATGGGTTTGTAAGCAACAGTTTGAAGATCGATGAGACACTCAAAACCATTTCGGATCTATAAACAAGTATCGTGTAATATGTTTGACACCAAAAAAATGCACATCTTGTATTTCTAGAAGTCAACTAATTTCAACTCTAACTAGATTTACAGAAAATGTTATGTTATTGACATTTGTATCTCTAAATAGATTTACTAAAAAATAACATGATTAATCTAATAATCCTTATTTGGTATTTAAAACATTCTTACATTTATATATATTTGATTAAATTAGAAATTATTGACTCCTCAATATACGAGACGTGAATTTATCTTGCAGTAGAATGATATATTTGTTTGGTTCTTATTCTATACACTCCAGTTTTAAAAGGAAAATGTACGTTTCCTTAATATATATATATATATATATATATATATATATATATATATATATATGGAGAGTATACTCTATAGCTAGCTACAAAATATGTTATTCTGTAGTCACCTTTATTTACGATAATTTTATATACTAATTTACGATAGTTGGGTTACTATAACACGTGGGGATATTTATCGTAATGTTATAGTAAACCACTTAGCAAGAAGTTACTATAATCTTATAAATTAATATAGTAATTATCGTAACTCAAAGTGGCTATAAAATAAGTTATTTTGCAGCCAGCTACAGAGTAATATATATATATATACACACGTGTAGTTACTCTAATCTTATATAGCAGTGTAGCACAATGCACAAGCACATCATCCTCGGAGAGCCAAGGAGGGAGTCGAAGACACGGTGACGTCACAGATGACGAAGTGATTTGTTTTTTTAACCTTTTTTATAATCGAGAGTCGACTCGCACGTGCTACCAAGAAACAAAAAATAAACATGACTGGTTTGTTAGGCTGATGGTGCAGCAGTGCATACCAACCACGCGCAATGGCGATGGTAGACAGATTAGGCCCTCCACGGTGTTAACGTGATGCGAGGAAAAATAGGCCATGATGGTTTGTTTCTAGCATCATCCCAATCTTGCACCATCTTCCATCTAGTTAAGCAATACGTACGTGAGTGTGCAGCTGAAAGACGCTAACTGAATATTTTATTAATTAACACGATGAAAGTACTATTCACTATTTTGTTGTGAGAAAAAAAAACTCTTAAATGGCTCATAAATTTAGTAGATACGCTCAAACAAACAGATTAGCCTGCTTCCAAATTTTCTGAGACCCGCGTCATCGGCAAACAGCGTTTTCGGTCCGATTTTCCTGTGACAACCACGGAGTCACGGACTATTACTATCTCACCTATTACTATCTCACTTGCATTTTTATCTTGGCTACTCAAAACTTAAAGTTACAGATCTTATCCATAACTACAACATTCATATAGAGAATATCTCCATTTGACACCATATAAAAAAGTTATATTTCTGTAAGACGACAAGCGCTTGTAGCATCTTACTCACCTCAAACAAAAACTCAAAACTAAAAAGTTATAAATATCGTCGAGAACTATAATTTTTATATAAAAAAAACTCAAAATTACAAATTTATAGATCTCATCAAAAGCTATATAAAAAATATTTTCTTCTAATTTCATATAGAAAAGATATAATGTTTTTAAGATTGCACCTTGCCACATCAATCTGATTAGCACGGCCCTATAGTGCTACCGTGCCAACGAGAGTGGCACGTTAAAGTTTTTCACGTGAAAACCACTGTTTACCGTGACAGATCGTGTCACACCAATGTATATTGCACAACAGCGTGTTTTGGCTCTGCCAGAGATTTAAACACTACCAAATGGGTTATATTCGAAAATAAAAAAAGCAACTGTATTAATTTTTTAAAAATGTACCCCTGTATCCATCTATCGGGGGCATATTACCAAAAATAAAGTTTCCAAAAATTGGAGGCATATAACGTATGGGCCAGTTCTCCATACGCCTGCGCTCGTCCTACGAGACTCGGCTCCTTGTACCAGACGCGGCATTGATGCGGCGCCATCTGCCTTCGCTTCAACTACTCCCTCCACTCAGCTACACCGTTTCCCTTCCGTTAGCTATCCTGGCCGCACGGTCGAGTACAAGTACGCTACAAGAGACCACACTGCTGAGTACGCTAACGACGTTTGGGGAGGTTTTTGAGGAGTAATTGCTCGGTAATAAAACTGTCGCATGCGGAGTAAATGGAAACGGCGTATCAAAGAAAAATCCTGCACGCGCAGCCTTTACTTGGTGATCGTGTCACACCTAAAGACGCCCTCGATAGATGGATAGAGTATATAAGAAAGATAAAAAAACCGAGGGACTCACGGGCTACTGGAAGGAGTGAAGGGCCGGGGACAGAGTGAGGATTAGGAAAATGGTTAGAGCCGGTAATGTGAGACACGTGCTCCCCCGGGATCAGATGCGCCAGACTTTTATTTTTCTGCTTTTTTTTGTCCTGGGCCTGTTTAGAATACGAAAAGAATTTTCTGTTCGTGTGTTTCTTTTTTCTCTAGAGTTGAACTGATATCTGTAAAATTTGTATATGACTCCTGTAAAAATCATGCGTTCTAAACGGACGATTGTATCCGTTCGAGATTTCGGCCTTGTTTAGTTCATCCAAAAATCAAAAAAATTTTAAAATTCTCCGTTACATCGAATCTTGTGACATTTATATGAAGCATTAAATATAGACGAAAACAAAAATTAATTACACAGTTTAGCTGTAAATCGCGAAACAAATCTTTTGATTCTAGTTAGTCCATAATTAAATAATATTTATCACAAACAAACGAAAGTGCTACAGTAGCAAAATAAAAAAAATAGCATCTAAACAAAGCCTTCTTTTATGGTAGGTAATGCATGGGTGTAGTAGCTTGGAAGGAAGAACAGAGACGCAGGAGACGTACTGGAGTAGAGATCGAGGCATGGCAGGTCGCCCAGGAATGCAACTCAAATCAATTTAGACCTTGTTTACTTGCAAAATATTTTGTAAAATATAAATAGTATCAATTTCGTTTGTAGTTGATAAATATTGTCTAACTATGGACTAACTAGGCTCAAAAAATTCGTCTCGTCAATTCCGACCAAACTGTGTAATTAGTTTTTATTTTCATCTATATTTAATACTTCATGCATACGTTTAAAGATTCGATGTGATGGAAAATCTGAAAAATTTTACAAAATTTTTTGGAAACTAAATAAGGCCACAAAAACGCCTCAAAACCAGTTTTTTTTTTCGAAGACTCAAAACCAGCTTCTGATTCTGAACCGGACTATACTGGAAGAGGTTGTAGATTAAATGACGCACCTTGATGTTGCCGGCCTCCTTGATAGCCTCGACGAGCCTATGCTGCAGGGAGAGGTTGTGGCTGCGGAAGTGCACGCCGGACATGGCCGAGATCACCACGTCGGCCTGCGCCACGGCGGCGACGAGCGCCGCGTGGTCCTCCAGCGACGCCTCCACCAGCCGCGCGCCCTGCGCCTTGAAAGAGAGCAGCATCTGGAGCTTGTCGATGTCCAGGCCGATCTCCGGCCGCATCAGGACCAGCGTCGGGTGCCCCTCCGCCAGGCTCGCCCGCACGATCCGCCGGCCGATGAACCCGGTGCCGCCCACCACCAGCACCCGGCTCTTCTCCATGGTTTGGGCGAGAGGACGATTGAGATTGGATACCTTAGGCCTGGCACCTTATCCGTACAGGGAATAAAGAGAGAAGGTTTGATGGGGCTCGTCCAAAAATGAATGCGTATATCACAACTCAAGGAGTTAAATAGTGTCATGTTTAACAAAAAATTTTTAGAAAATAATATTAATATTTATATCTCTAAGTAGATGTATTGTAAAAATATATGATGGAATTTAGCAAATGATATGTTTGTTTGAGAACATAAATATTAATGTTTTTTGGAATGGTAAACTAGTGATATGTTGACCCTGGGAGCCATTAAGAATTTCACAAAGCGGTGCGAAAGTGAAGCGACAACGCAAAATTCAATTACTTGGTAATTAGCTTGGGCCTTGTTTAGTTCCGAAAAAATTTCGGATTTCACTACAGTAGCACTAAACAAGGCCTTGGTAACAAAAGCTCTAAACAGCATGTGAAATATTAATATTAAACCAAAAGCTAAAGAGAATAATTGCCCACTAGCTGGAAACTTCTAGCTGCTGCTGCTGCATATGCTAATTATTAGGAGGTATACATCCCCGCCTTTCACGTGGAAACAAATGATCTGTTAACTAATACTTGTGGGACAAAGATAAAATAAAATAATAGTGGATGATAGATAAAAAAGCTACTGCAGAATTCAAAGCTTACGAATGATTTCTCAAAATATACCTACTGATCTATTACAAAATGATTTATCAAAGAATACCTACTGTAACATGTGACTTCAATCTTCTCGAAGCCACGCGCTACATCCATGTGTTCGTACAGGTTCAATTTTCAGTTTAGCAGCACTGTAACATCAGTAACTTGAGCTTAACGTGTCGCTAAGCTGATGTTACAGTGCTGCCTGTACGAACACATGAAAGTCCAACAGCTACTAGCATCCGACAGCCATACAAGCATAACATACTCCCCTGTCTCCATTACCCATTTTTTACAATTCAGTCCTTTTTCTAAAAAAAATACATTTAGCTCCTTCAGTGACATAAACTGATCTTTAAATCTTGGGGTCGACATCTGAACTCATGGCTATGAGATAACACATCTTGATGCCACAAATCTTAGCTCCGAGATGCCAAGCTGTGCATAGCACGACGTCCTACATCCTCGGAGTCACAGATCTTGGCGCCGACTTCGGAGTCAAGATCTATGCCTCCGACCTCGAAGCCAAGATCTGTGGCTCCGACCTTGGAGTTGAGATCTATAGCTCCGACCTCGGAGTCGAGATTTGTGGCTCCGAGCTCAGAGCCATAGATCTTGGCGCCGAGCTTAGATTCATAAATCACGGTCAAGTTTTACTGCCCGGGCCTCCTCTCATTTGTTTCTCCTCCCTCTCGGGTTCTTACCCTCCATAGAAGCAACTACAAAATATCGAAGTCTCTAGAAATCCAAAATAAGCAAAGTCTATGCAGTCCAAATATATTGCCTACATACATCACCTAATAACCTAACTAAATATCTATCTAAATTTGCTATCTATCTATATAAAATAAATTTACTAACTATATTGCCTAACTACCTATCAAATCTAACTATAGAATTAGATAACGATAACTGGATTAGCTATATAACAAACTAAATTAGCTAAGTATATGACTATATTTAACTAAATATAATAATTAGGTAAATTATCCAACCTAAACAAACTATTAAAACAAAATTACTTAAAAAATCACCTAGGCACCTGCTCTGTAACACCTAAAAATTTGCTTTTCAATTAAAAAGATTATTTGGATTTATTTAAGTATTTTGAGAGCATATAATTTAGTGAATAAATAAATTTTGTTGAAATTAAAATTCATCATAAGTTTAGGAACATGTTTTTGCATCCATGCTGGGGCATATTTTATTGTTGTGTGCTTTGTCTTAATTTTATTTGAATTCAAATCCTTTTGAAAATTTTTTTGGGAAACAAAGAGAAAAGAAAAAGGTAAAGAAGTCGCCCTCTCTGGCGTTTCTGGCCCGAAGGCCTTCCCCTCCTCGCAACCCAGGCCAAAGGCCTAGCTCACCTTGCACCTCCCGCGGCCAGCGAAGGCCCAGCCGCATGCTCGCCCCCCTCCCTCTCTTGTCTCTAGCAAACGGGTCCCGCTCTCTCTCTCACCGACACCCTAACCCACCCATCAGCCGACCCCCTTTTTTCTCCATCGTGGGATCGAGCAGGACTCAAACAAGGAAGGCAACCAAATCCCGATCTTTGTGGATTCCTTGCGAAGGTGTAACCGAGTCCTATAAAGCCCCGTAGTTCTTCTCAGCGTTCCCTTTTCGCCCTCACGTTCGTTTTGAAGCCCTAGCCGTAGCAGCAATCACGTTTCAAATCTCGCTGAGGAGTTCTCCACCATTGCGCGCCGCCATCCTCCTCTGGCCTCTCTCGATTCGATTTAAGTTCCCTAGGTGAGTTCGCAAGAAGCTTTGCTTCGTCCCTATGTCCTCGGTTTCTCAAATGGTGTGCCAAATCATCAGAACCAAGAACTCCGACGATGAAAGCCCTAGTTTGGTTTTGGATAATTGATGAAACCTACGTGTACTAACCTTTGTCATGAGTAAAATATAAATATAGGTTCGTACACTCCAAGTGATGGAGCTAGATGATGGTCATGGTGATGGAGGTGACCAAAAGAAAATATCAAGTGCTCCAACTCTGAAAAGAAGAAAGAGACAAATAAAATAGGCTCAAGGCAAAGGTATTTTTAATAGGCCATTTTGTTTTGCCACTAAGACACCAAGTGGGTGTGAGTGGATTTAGAATAGATAACCGTACTATAAAGAGGGGAAATCTCTAATTGCAATGGTTATCTTGTGCCACTAAGTATGAGACTCATTTGCATTTACCTATCACTTAGTGACGTTGTGAGCTACATGAGAAAGCCTATAAAAATATTTGTGAAAAGCTAATTTAAATGTCCAATTTATTTTGGAATATTTTGGTGAAGTTAGCTACTTGAAGAAGAGGTGCTCAAATTGATCATCCCTTTATTTCCTAGACAAAGTCACCATCCTAGCATTTCTCATTTTTGAATGAGAAATTCTCATATCTATTTTGTTTAGACAGAGACCTCATGTCAGCAATTCTGATTTCTGAATGAGAATTTCTCATAGTTATGTTGTCTAACCGAAGACCCATCTCGGCATTTCTCTCTTGTGAACGAGAAATTCTTATAAGGCTTCATGTGTCGGCAATTGTCGTTTCTGTATGAGAATTTCTCATACAGCTCAGATCCACTGATGACCCTGCGGCAGGGAGCCCGCTCACCTGCTCTCTGTTAGGCAGCTTCCGAGAAGTTTCGTCCTATGACTGTTTGGGAGAAGAAAGGAAAGTGGACCATTGCGTGAGGCTTGCTCTGGAAGCCGTTGCGTGGGGATGGTGTTGGCTTGGCCGGCTGGTTAAATCTAGTGTCTCTTCCTTCCTTCCGCCCCTCTCTCAAAAACTAGAAAACAACGCTCCACTCCTTTCCTTCTTGGCAAGAACAGAGAAGAAAAAGCTCCCCTCTCCTCTCTCACTCCCAACGATTTGTGCTCCATTGAAGTGACAGAGCAAGATCTAAAGATCGATTTGAGAGCTCCAAGAGGATCTCCTCCCTCTCCTCTCCATTCCCATGGTTGGTTCTCTTTGGTGAGAGGAGTTGAGAAAACTGTTGACGGTTCTTAAGTATCAATTTTAATCATGAAATAAATAAGGAAAAGGATTAATATACAAACAAAACCTAGAATTAGGGTTTGATCTGACAGAATTCCACGAGTTTTGCTGTTTATCTATTTCTGTAGGGGGTTATCAGGAAATATGGAAGAAAGGCCCACACATCGGGTTTACATAGAGATATTAACTTGTGCGCCAATTTTCCTCGGTCTAGAAGGTTCCAGAAGCCACACGAACGAGCGGGAGGCCGAGCGGGCCCACAGGCAGGGCGCCTGCCCAGCCCCCCTAGGCGCCCACCCACCAATGGTGGCCATTCAGGGTGCATCACGCGGATTATGCTCCACCGCCTTTGAGGATCAAGGAGAACCGTTCAATCAAGGTCGGTTTGATCCGACGGCCCAGATTCATTTGAGAGGGCTATATAAGCAAGGCCCCTGGCCCC
>Ga0182004_10005221_pt1 | contig 10579 bp, 7 predicted proteins | sample Sormic07211540_1_FD_120479 | JGI IMG/M metagenome (GOLD analysis project Ga0182004, IMG submission 120479) | Endophyte microbial communities from Sorghum bicolor roots, Mead, Nebraska, USA - 072115-40_1 MetaG | ecosystem: Host-associated > Plants > Roots > Unclassified | place: USA: Nebraska...
AAACACTTTCCCGGCACGTCACTACCCATGTTACGAGGCCAACAGGGTCGTAATTTCATGCGAGCTCCTGGATATGGCCTCAACATACTCCGAGAATCATGAATATCATTTTTCGAATCAAAATTCTGCATTATTTCAGGTACCTGCAGTTCAAATCTTGAGGTGCGAGAAAAATTAAAAGAAACAGAAATAATCAACGAAATATAGCTAAAAAGTTCAAAATTGTCCCAAACTTTGGAGGTGGCTTGTATTTGGTTGAGGAAGACACCAGAAAAAATTGGGAAGGAAAAAACAAAAAAAAATTGACTGTTTGTCGATGGCCTTGGAAAGCAATCGGCAAACAAGCTATGCCGACGGCCGGCCATCGGCAAACAAGGTGGGCCTGGGCGCTCCCTAGGCTGCCACGTGGCCATGGTCTGCCGTTAGCCGCGGCCATCGGCAAACGTGACGGCGTCTGCGAACGTCCGCTCCTGGCAAGTTTTGCCGATGGGGGAGGTCTGCCGATGGCCCGGCCATCGACATAAAAATTCTTGGCCGATGGCTTTTAGTCGCCGATGGCAGGGCCACCGGCAAACTGGACGGTTGCCGATGGGCTTTTGTCGCCGATGGCCCGGCCATCGGCAACAATAGTTTTTCTGATGGCTCCACTTTGCCATCGGCAAACCTTGTTTTTTGCCGATGGCAGATTCCTCGGCCATCGGCAACCTTGAGGGCCATCGGAAAAAACTCCGTCTCCGGTAGTGCCAGCTAATAGAATACCATATTACTACAACATGAGAAGTGTAATTCAGGAATTTTAACTCATTTTATATTGTAATGCTAACCACCAAAAGACTCTGATTAAAATAATTAAGTTTGCTTGACATAATTGAAGGGGGTGCTGTTGCAAGTAAATAATCAATGTATTTTGCTTGCAGCCGTAGGTACTGTGTTATGCCGTCAGTGATGGCAGTTTCGATGAGCAGATAAGAAGGGAAAAAGAGGCACTGCTGATAATGACACAGTGAGAGTAGCTCAAGTGCCCTATTGCTGTCACGGGGTATATATGCTGCATCTGCAAAGTACATTTACATGCATTCTCCTCCCTCCACTTGTAAACTTTACTCTCTGTTGGTGGTATCATGTAAAGGAAACTGAGTGTCACTCTTCGTTATCCTGGCCTAGCTAGGGGCCGTGACTGTGAGCAATGCTTATACCTCCCGTGAGGGCTTCCTTCAAAATAGATATTTGTTCTTTTAACTTTGTGGTAATTAAGAGGTGTGTGATCTGGATGTTGATGTTTTACATCATGGGTTCCAAGGGATGCAGTTATCTGCTTAAATTTGTCCTAAAGCATGCATCTTGCAAGAAATTTCAGGGATTATATGGGAACATTGATCGGGTCTTAAATTGAAGATGCCACAATAAATTCAATTTACTACTAAGGGTGCTCTTATCTCCTTGCTTCATTATTCCATACACGACTTTTCCATCTCGGGCATGCTGTTTTCTCCAAGACACCCGGTGGTGCTGCACGCTTAAGCACAATACATTACTCCCTCCGTCCATTTATAAGAGTCATTTTAGGGTCGTGCGCAATGACCAAGGAGAAATTAATTCGGCCAGTAAAAGGAGCTGCAAGCAGACGGTTAAATTAACTAGACCAGTAAGAGGAGCCGCATGTGCTTGGAAAAAGGTGAAAATAGTGGTCCCTAACTTAGATGACTCTGATTCTTAAAATTTTTTTTGGTAAGATGACTCCGATAAATGGACGGGGGGAGTACTACACAATGGATGATCTAATGGTCGAGGAAGCACCCGGGACAATGTAGCGGATAGTTGTCGGCAACGGCTACTTCACAGGTCACAAAGCCATTTTATGGTCCTGCGGTGAAGAAAAGGGTAACACGGGATCGTCTAGTGCGAATAAAAGGTTGTTACAAGTTTTTAAAGGCTAACCGGGATGGATGGACTATACGATGCGTTTCCACGAACTTTCTTGATTTTGTTGGAGTGCCCCAAGGTGGCTAGATGCTAGAGCAAGTGATTCTACACTCCATCCACCTTCTCAACTGCATATTGATCACATCCAAGGCATAAAATAGGACTTAGTGTTCATCCTTTTGAGAGAGATAGGCCTTGTAGCTTGAAAGCGTGAATGAATGAGCTGGTGTGCCCTCATAATCTTTCTAATCCAGAACACTTATGGTCTTAGTGACATTCCATACATGTTTACCCCCTCCAAGTTTGGTATGCTTAGTGTGCGGGGGAGGGGGCGGGGGTGAGGAGACCCCTTTGTTGGTAGAGAGGCTCCATAGTGGACATCGCTAGTGTGACCAAAAGAGTCAAGCAACGTTGGTGACCCTGTGCCACTTGCCTTAGTTGTTACAAGTCTCAGTGGAAAGCTCAACACCATGATCATGGGAAGGCTTGGTGATCAGGAGTGTACCTTGATGGAGCACGAATATGTACTAGGGGTTATGGTTTGGAAACCAAATACCATAGAAAAAAATCTTCTCGTATCCAAGAGTTTGTCCTCTCTTGAGCTTTTGTATTGTTCTTATTTTGGTGTGGCCTTTATCTTTTCCAGATTAGTATATAGTCTAGTTGATTGGATTGGCCCTAGGCTGCAAAACATTTTGGAGGTTAAATAGGTAGAGCACACTAGAAAACCCTAACATGCACATCATGCTAGTTAGTTTATGTTTTCTTTTATAGATTAAGCTGAGTCTAATAGGTTTTAGAAGACCCAATCCATTCTCTCCCCCTCTTGGGTGGAATCCCGGTATTCAGATACTCATGGTCCTTTCAATTGGTAATAGAGTTGTGCCTTGATCAACCATTCACAAGGCAAGGCCAATTCGATAAACTTTGTGAAACCATTCGTTTGGACCCTTAGGCTTCATTTTTCAAAGATTGATCCGGTAAACTTTGTGAGTTTTGTTATTGGGAGTGGGGATGAATATAGGGCTCCACATGCTTTTTTGTTAATAATAGGACAATTAGAATGAATCATGTTCATTAACACATCTCATATTTGTGAGTAAACCTCAACCAAAGATTGATCCGGTAAAGACTATTACACCGACAATAGTGGGTTTGCAAAAAGTGTGTTGGTAAATGTTTTTGCCATATGTTATATATAATATGTCACTGTTGATACAATCTTTGGTGACGCAAAATCTCCCCCCTCGATAATGTGTCATGTAGTGTACATGTCTTGCTCCTAATTCAGTTTAGTGTTAGCATGCAATGTGTGGGAGCAACTCGTTCCATGCTGCTAATTTAGATGCCAGATCTCTACGCCATATATAAGTAGTTAGGAAGTGATGTTCTAAAGACTCTTGTTATAACATCATTTTTTTTCCGAGGAAATGTTATAACGTCATATTTGTGTACTGACTACTGAGCTATATTGTTAATGTCATGTATTTTTATCAAGTCTTTTCAGTTCGCCCTAGATGGGCTGAAACTTTGTTGGTATTTGCTTTTCTATTCCCATCTTGGATGTAAGATTTGAGTGTTATGGCTTTGCTTTGTGGTTGACGCTCAGCTGTATACCATTCCTGGATGGTAGAGGTCGGAACTTTATCTAAAAAATCTAGTTTTTTCAGTTCCATCCTTTTATTTTCCATTTTCCAAACGTTCAAATATTTGCAGAACCTATTTTGTTCCATTCATAGAGATATTAGGCTTTTTGCGTCCACGTTATTAATTTCAGTCAAGTCTCCAGACTCCTGAGTCCTGAAAGGAGACAAAGAGAAGATGAGTTCACATTTGTAGATGCATGCGTGTGGGGCGTGCGGGAGAGAAGACCCAATCCAAGCAATCCATCGACGGAGTCAAGTCTCCTGTGTGTGGAAGGCACCTGATGCGCTTCTACTGCGACGTGCAGCTAGCTGCAATTAAGCTTACCTTTGCAGTTTCTTTTACTCGTAGCTAGCAGATCGATGAATCCAGCTAGCCATCGAGAAATAGCTGAATTGACCTGATGACTAATTGACTACTGTGAGTGTGACAGTGTGAGAGCTTTCTCGATCATGGCTGCTATTAGCTCTATAGCTTATCGTTTGCCCTCAATGTAAGCCATACTCCATCATATCCATGACCGAGCAAGGTCACTAATTTGTGTGGATTTTCTCATTAATTTGGATGGAACTGTATATACAACTAAAGATATATAGTTAGGTTTTCCCAAAATTCGTATCCTATAGTTACATTATAGTCATATGTCCAAACATGAAAATGGCTAATTAAAAGAAGGACCTTTCTCCTGACCAAACAACTGAGCATATATCTAATGATATGGGCCGAATAAGAACTTAGTACATATGTCCACATGATGCTTCTATGCATAACTAATTAGCACATGGCTTAATTAATTTCATGTATCAATATATGCCTCCCGACAGGAATTATACTTTTTTTCCATAATTTCCCACTTGCAGGGGCGTCTTCTGTGTTTCCACGCAAATAATTAGGGGGTCCAACGTTTCAAACATTTTTTGTGGGGGAAGAGATCACACCAGAGCATCACAGATTCCACCAACTCTTTTCGACTTTCAGGGGGAATGACTCTCCTATCAATTTTTTGCTTGCAGACTATCAAACTCTCTTAAGCTATAGCTTGCACGGCATGTTATGCTTTGAGAATGAACATCTCAATTAATTATTGGATCCATGTCTAAAAATATTGCACAAAGTCTTTTTTTCTAGGATAAAAAGTATTGACTGGGATCAGGACTAGGTGTAAAGGTTTCTGTATGATTTTTAGCCATTTTTGGGGGCCAAAATAAAACTGACCGATTCACAGCATTACATCCATTTCTAGTTGTATATCAGTTTTTTTATCAATTTTTCTCTAAAATAAATGTAAGTCATACTAAAACTCTACATATATGTTTCACCTTCATTTTTCTTATCCTTTAACCAATAATTATTTTGTCACTGAAAAAGAACTTAGAGGACAATAATGCATTAACTAGGGGTATATTAGTCTTTTGATATTCTCCCTATTTCATCTTAGATTTGCTTAAATCTTCTGTATCTTAGGACAGAAGAAGTAGATGTTGGAGGAGGGTCAAGGTCGTGATATTCCATTATATTAGCTGTACGTTCTCAGTACTTTCCCGAACCTACTAGTATATATGCTCTCATGAGCTGCATGTAATTAAGTGGTGGTTAGTATCAGATCCTTTTTCTACTGCTTTTGTTTAAATATTTAAAGGAAAATGACCATTAATTTGGTTTGCTTGTTGTGTGAAATTACCAGACAGCTAACTAGAATAAGATATATGTCTGAACGATTATGATACACACTTTTGCTTTTTAGCATTGATTTAGATGTCTCTTTCTTCCTTACCGCGTGCTAACTATTTTATCTAATCAGATTCCACCACCAAACTAATTTGGTAGCAGAGATATTCCTCACTAATCAGATTCCATCACCAAACCCAGCTTTTTGTGCCGTTGGTTAAACTGAGTATCAACTCTCAAGGAACTTAATTATTTTCAAAAGTGTAATTTATTTTTTATTTTTATTCCTTGGCGAAGTACACCAAACAATCTGTGTATGTTCTGCTGAGGAGCAGAACAAGCAGAGAGAAAAAAAAGAGGCACTGCTGGTAATAGTACAACAGTGAAATTAACATGTGTTCTCTATTTCTGTGTTATGGATTACACATATATAGCAGATATATGTACTTTCTGCTTCTAGATGTGTACATCTCTACTGTGAAAATTTAGAGCGTGATTGTTCTGTACTCATCCAACAACGACTATTTCCTCCTTCATGGCGTCCCCTTGGTGGTGGCTGTTCATGTGGGGCATCTCATCATCAACCTGTTCTTTCAGAGAAGACCATGCTTTCTCTGCATTCTAACACTAGCTTTGTTGCACATTTCTGTCGCCCTTGGTCTTAGCTTGTAGGGTGAAGTTAGAGCTGCTCATTGTGAGGTGTGGTCATGCTGGGAAATGATGACGTGATGTATTCTCCTTGGATTATTTGTGGTGGCGTACGTCGTTGTTTGTAGGTGGCAGCGCTTGGTGGCTTTGGCTGATGTCCGCCTTGTGGAATCAGAATTACTGGTTGCTATTGTGATAAGCTCCCCGATGATGACACACGACAGGCTCTGTCTTTTATGAGTTGGTGCTGAGTGTATGTCATATACTCAATGTTAATTGTGTTAATTGTCCGGACCGTTGTGCCTCGTTGGGTTTTCTCCAACCATGGCTATTTGGTTTTTGGTCCTAGTTTTTTAGAAATTGAACGCGTTTAATCCTATTTGGCAAAGAGATTTTAGATAACAAATGGGAATACTGATTGCTTCTCAAACTAAAGACAAATGGGAATAGTGCCAAGCTATGGAATCTCCACCAGAAAAGAAATTCCGCAAACCGCCTATAAATAGAGACCACTATATTTCCACCCGCACCAAGCAAGCTCTCAAAGGGCAAACATCTAGCTACCATCCTCTAATCTCTCTCTAGCATCCAGCCGAAAGCAAGCTGATAATGTTTCGACGCACCAAGACCACCATGGCTCCTCCTACTGATGGTGAGGTGAGGATTCAGAAAGTTGACAAGATTGATCTCGTCTACAACATCCTCTCCAAGCCAAAACTGTATAACCCAACTGCGGCAACCGGGAAGTATCCTACTACTGGTCATCATGAAGTCACAGGCTGGAAGAAGATTGAGAACCCCAGCAGGCCTAGGAATGTAGTTTCTGTAGAAGACATCAACAAGAGGTCTGAAAGGTACATTACAGAGATGAAGAAACGATTTCTTGGCTAGGTAGCACCTGAGCCTGTGATGACAAGGTGAAGATCTGATAGTATTGGTGTCGTCCATATGGAATTGGTTTGGTTATATGTATATTTGATATTACCCTGTGGGATGGAATATATATGTGAGAGATGCTTTAGATATAAATGCTTTTATGCATGATGTATGCATGCCATGTATATGATATAGAGAGCATAATGTTGAGTAATAAGCTTAGTATCAATATGCATGATGCCTACCGATGGTCGTCAGTTTTCACAAAGCTGTACAGTTTCATATATACTGTTCCTTTTTATGACAATCTGAATAGGAAACAATCAAATGCACCGCTGCTAGCCAAACATGCTAAAGATCTATTTGAAACAAAAGAAATGGCTTATTTGAAATAGTTACCGAATTGGGTATTAGGAACTTCAGCCTTCAGGGTGAAAGCTGACACAAGTCTTTCCTGTTTCTTCTCTTCTGATCCTGAATCTATGTCTTTCTTCCGTTGTAACATCCAAATGATTTACTCAGTTTTTGGGCATTTTGGATCGTAAAACATGGCACCCAAAAGCTCATGCATTTTTGCGTTGGTTTTAGTTTTGTTCTTTTGGAGTCTCTTAAAAAGGGCTAATAAAGATGCATTGCTTTGTCAAAAGCTAGTGGGTTACACGGGTTTTGGTGCCTCATTTTCTTGCAAGATCAAGTTTCAATGACTGCGGTTAGTTTTGGTGGGTTGCACTGGATGAAAGTCCTTGCATATTTGCTTGTATGGTTCATAGATACGAGCTACTTTGGAGATGCTCATAGGACAGATTGCGTGCGTGTGTTTATAGGAGTGAGTGTATACAAATGTTGTGGCTTGAATAAGTCTCCCATGCATTTGTGGTGTGGAAGGAACCTGATGCGCTTCCTCAACGTGTAACTGCATGCTTAACTTTGCATTGATCGACCATCAGTCCAGCTAGCTAGCTATATATACATTTAGAATGATTGGACTAACGTGGAGCAACCTGAGCAACACATTAGATTTCATCAGTACGTCTTGCAAGTTGCTCGGTCGATCAAGTGGAAATTATTATGCGAGAAAACCACATTTGATTCCCTGACCGGTTTCGATTTCCACTTTGATTGCATTGGGATTGCCATACTTGAGGCCGGATATTTATATATCTCTTATCTAAAAAAACGAATATGATGTCTCAGCGACAGCATCAATCCCTGTGTACTGTATCAGTATGACGTTTGGCCCTCAACGTAAGCTCAACATACGTACAAGCTACGTACGTACCGTTTCTCCCAGGCTAATTATGTGTCCCATTTGTCGGACATTTGACGCTGATATTTAGCTCTTGGAAAGCAAGCTTCAATTTCCTCATGGAGAAGATTACAACATTTTTATGCGTGATCTGCACCGAATAAGAACTTAATTCGTCTAATTCAGGATGCTTCCATGCACTGTTAAGCCTACTAGTTGCAACCTGGATTAGTATTTTTCTTATCAATTGTTTCTCTCTCCCACTTTTGGTGAAGCAAGAAGGAAAATGTGCTCTTTTTTGTTACTGAGACTGAAAGAAATTTGTTTTCACACATCTCCAGTTCCAGTAACATACAAGCACTTGGTGAATGGATGGAGGAGACCCACCAGCTTTCTCCGCCAACTTCTTTACCCGGCAATGCCATCAGTAATGACTATCTCAGTCTGTCTCCTGAAAGGAGGAAAAATCGAAAATAAATAAATAAATATTCAGACAAGGGAAAAATAAGTTGGTCATTGATGCATTGTATCTCCTTTTGGGGCTTCATGCATATGGGCTACTTGAGCCCAGAGACGGAGGACCTACTGAAGTCTTTCAACCAGTGAGGAAGGCACCTGATGCATCACTTTTCATTTTCAACAAACCTGCAAACTGCAAGCTTACCCTTTCCAATCCAGGCAGCTAGGTAGCTCGCACTAGATAATATCTTAGGAAAGTTGGGCTGATTACCAATTAATGGTAGCTTGAGCTCTATCAGTCATGTTGTGTGATTCTAGTCTAGATGAAATAATTTTCGACTCTTCGATTATATTCCGATTGTGATTGACACACAAACCTGATCAATCAAACACGGCATCGATCCCTGTACTGTTTGCATGATGAGCCAGATCATATCACTGAGCCAGCTAAGCTGAGATCTTTTGCATGCCCTCAATTCAAGGTCAGAACACAACGAATTAGCAGGTCCCATTTTGGCCAGTGATCGATTTGATGCCGATATTTAGCATTTTAGAAGAAAGAGTGCGCTTTCCTTGTCAAGCAACAAACAAGTTTTGTTTGGTTTGATGTGTGCCAAATAAATGAATTCATCTCCAGGGACGCATACATACACAGATGAATTATTGTGCACTGTGTACCCTAGCTATCTAGTCTAGATTAATCAGCAAATGGATTGATTTCTTGCATCGGTTTCCTTATTTTCCACTTGCTGAAATTTGAATGAAATCGAAAAAGCACGGATTCCACCATATTTACACCCTTTCAGACTTTCAGGGCAACGAGAGTTCCATGATATTTCTGTTTGGTGACCATTGGCAAATGAAACACTGGGGCCTGTAAAGTCGTTCAAGGTCGATTCTGTTCCACCACTACTCAAGTTCTCATGGCTTTCCTGAACGGCTGAACCAAAACCCTAGCTAGCCTATAAGATCTTAATTGTACATGTAACAATATAAATAGTTAACTAGAGAAAAGAGTTTGGCAGCAACTTTTGACTGAGCTTTTCTCTTGATTGGTTACTAAGTCTTTGAAAAATGCTCAAAAAATCACTTGTCGTGTCGATTGTCGAGTTAGCAGACAGGGAGCATCCATATACAGCGAGACGACGAGAGTATTGATTTTATATTCATTGTCGTGTCTCCCTCTTCCTGATTGTGTCAATTAATGTATCTAATCCGATTCCACTGGCAAACCACATTGTAGAAACTTTATGGTATTATACAATTTTTTACAGTTATTAAAGAGGAATATAACAGCGGTGATTCTGAGAATATTTTTTACAATGTGGCACACAAAAAATTAACAGTTGTCACATGTGGTGAATTAGCCATGCTGCTCAATATAAAAGAATTACATGCTAATATGTATCGTTTGCAATGATTTATGTCCTGGAATCAATCTTAAAATTACCTAATTATCTAACATCCAGCGCAATGCTACAGTGGCCTCCATGGGAGCCAATGACGAAGCCAATGACAAAATCTCCCAACACTAGGCTATATATAGAACACGCGATCACTGCCCGTTGCATGTGCTAGAACCGGCAGTAGTTATTTAAGATCCAGAAAATTAGCGGGAAGTTATTCACCTAGCAGTGATGGCACTATCAATGCCAGCTCGAATCACCACCCGGACTGAGATATCACTATCAGTTCAAGCTACATGCTCATGCTATGACCCGATAGTGATATATCCATGTGGCTCAAACCACTACCCGGTAGTGATATTTTTTTTTTTTTGAAACGAACCGGCAGGAGAGCTGCCTGCTGTATTAAAAAGAAGAGATCGCCTAGACAGGCACTATACAACCCCAGCCAACTGGGCTCTATACACGGCTAAAAGAACCGACGACAAGTAAGCAAAGCAAAGCAACAAAAAGAAGCTCAAAAAACTAGGGTACAGAACGAAGATGGTGTCGTTGGATGCAAGAAGAGAGGTGCTTTGCTCCTGCTAAAATCCACAACCTCGCCTCATCTTTGATTTTCTGAAGTACCACAAAATTGGCGGACTCTCTGTGCTCAAACACTCTCGCATTTCTCTCCTTCCAGATCTCCCAGCAAGCTAGTATAATGAGT
>Ga0182004_10005222_pt1 | contig 10579 bp, 15 predicted proteins | sample Sormic07211540_1_FD_120479 | JGI IMG/M metagenome (GOLD analysis project Ga0182004, IMG submission 120479) | Endophyte microbial communities from Sorghum bicolor roots, Mead, Nebraska, USA - 072115-40_1 MetaG | ecosystem: Host-associated > Plants > Roots > Unclassified | place: USA: Nebraska...
CTAGCAAATTTGCTTTCTCATAATTAGACTCCACTTTGAGAGCTACGACTTGTGCAAATTCGTGGTCCATGGTCCCATTTCACTGCACTATCAAAGTCAGAACTAGCACAATAAAGCGGAAAAGTGTCACACATCACAGATCCTGGCAGCCATCACATACTGTACTTTACGTTCAATTCTGTTGCCCCTGAAGTCCGTGAGCATAATTTGTTGTGGTTTCCTATTTCCCTTTCTTGTTACCAGATCCCGGCCAGAGTCCAGCGCGCCACCTGGCACCAAGGCTTGCCGTGAGAAGCTCCGGCGAGACAGGCTCAACGAAAGGTGTGTTTCAGAGTTCAGACTCTCAGTGACCAATACCAATCTCCCCACTGCTTCAGACTAGACATGCATGTTCAGCACTTGTAACACCGAGTATGATCATCTTTGATCATCCCCTCATGATGCACCATTCCAGGTTCAACGAGCTCTGCGCCATCTTGGAGCCCGGCAAGCCACCAAAGGCTGACAAAGTTGCCATTCTAAGCGACGCTGCCCGTCTTCTGAACCAGCTGCGTACCGAGGCCCAGAAGCTTAAGCAATCAAATGAATCACTCCAGGACTCCATCAAGAGTCTCAAGGTATGTCAATCAATCAACTGACAAAACGCCTGGTTAACCACCATTCGTCCAAAGTGTATGGAAGTCAATATATTGATTTACCGGTGTTCAATGTGTGGCTGGCTGCAGGCTGAGAAGTCTGAGCTGCGAGATGAGAAGACGAGGCTCAAGGCCGAGAGGGAGAGGCTGGAGCAGATGCTCAAGGGCGTCAGCCACGCCGCAGTGGCGGCTCCAGCGCCCTTCGTCCCGCACCCTGCTGCTGCAGCCGCCGCTCCATCTTTCCACCCGGCGGCGGCGTTTGCTCAGGCTGGTAAGTTCGTGCCGTACCCCAGCTACCCGCCGCCGGCTGCGTTCTGGCAGTGGATACCGCCGACGTCCCTCGACACGACCAAGGACCCCGCACACTGGCCGCCGGTCGCCTAGTCGATCTACCTACCAGCTCGCCATGGCATCATTGATCGGTGATGCGTTGCCCGCCGTGTGTACTGAGCTTCTTGCTGTGTCGTATAGAATTTGACCAAAGCATGCCTGGAGAACAACTTCGGGTGCTGATTGTGTAGCAGTGTGTTATGCTTGTGGACGTGGCGTGCTAAAATTCAGGCGATCAAGGCCGATTGGATAAGTCTATGTAACAGCCATAATGCTAAAGCAATGAAGGTGATAATATAACTGAATCAGACTATTGTAGTAGTGTTTCCCGAGATCAGTAGACAAAGATCAGTGCCAAGAACAAAGCATATTTGGGTGACATTGCGGCCTACAGTATGAATATGTGATAGATATATTAGTAGCTACTACTTCGGCAGCAGTAAAGCTGCGTCTACCGCAGCTGGCTTCTGCTGTCAATACTCAATACAGTGATCTGAAGATGGCGTAAAGCCACAGCTACAGCATCGAACACACCCGGTATCAAGATGTCGTGTAATCACAACCCGGTTAGGATAGCTCATAAGAAACAAGTCGGCACAAAAAACCTGTGACATATGGGTTCGATCGCACCAAAAAAAGAAAATAAATATAAGAATATAACCGGTTTATCTTGTTTAACCTAGACACCCTCGGTACACGGTACATCAGTGCCCTGACTCCCAGCACTGCTTTATTAGGGAGGGTGGCCTCCAAGCTCATACAGAATGAACCACCAGAATGATGGTCTACACACTGACTGAACATTGCAGTCCATGGATTCACAGTCCTCAATCGAAAAGATTCACCATTCTCTGCTCCTATCTGATGAAACTATCATACATCACTGGATCGACACGAATCCTGATTAAGCACAAAAATGCCCTGCATAATTTCTTAGGTTTAGTACGCTTTTCCTACCATTATCATTTAAAAGTACTTTATAAGATCAAATGACTTGCATCAGCTTTATGAAAAAATAACCATTACCTGCCTCATTGCAAAGGAAGGTTCTTATGGGTGTATGCAATATCCTTGTCACCGTTCACCACTTGCCCACTCCCTCGCATGATCCTATAGGTTAAAGTTAACATCCATAAATATACAATATTGTTGTAACCAGTATTAAAATAGCAGAGAATTAGACAAACCAAAATTTAGAAAATCCACTATTCAAGAGCATATAAATTGTTCAGGTGCTTTATCGGGAAGGTGGGTCTCCAACCTTCGAACATATAAACTGACATAATAGTAGCTTTAGTCCATCAGTGCTCTATTACTTCCAGCACTGCTTTATTGGGGAGGTGGGGTCCCAAGCTCACACAGAATGACCAACGAGCTATCAATATTGTATATATTGAGGACTCAAATGCGCAAATATAAGGAACCCGTATAACATATAAACTGCAAAAACTATGTTTTGCAATATAGGGAGCTTTATGTTAAATACCCTGCACATCTTAGCGGAGAGACTCTCTGTTGCGAAGTGCAGGGTATTATTTATCAGTGAGAGCAGAGTATAATATCCTAGCACCAGTCAAGAACTCTACCAACTGCACATCTCAGTTTTACACTTCTGATAAGAAGCATGGCTGTGCAGTTATTAGGAAATAGGGTTACAAGAACAGAAGAATAACTGAAGGGTATAGATTGAATGGAAATCCACTTACCAGCGTGTTGTTAAGAGACCTTCAACACCCACAGGTCCGCGAGCATGTATGCGCCCTGTGCTTATGCCAACCTATTCAAGATATTCCAAAGGTAGAAATATTAAGATGAAAACAGTAAGCAATCGCTAGAAACGATAAACTTTATGCCAATGTAAGATATTCCCGCTTATTCCAAAATTTTCACTAAAAACGCCATAAAAGATAGGACGTACCTCAGCACCCAATCCAAAACGAGCCCCATCAGAGAATCGTGTGCTCGCATTATAAAATACAGCAGCACTGTTGCAATTGTAGAAGTAAACTAAAATCAGTGAGATATCTAATCATCATTGAATTCAGAACAAAACAACATTGTACATACAGTAAAAATGTATAAAAAGAAGGGACGCTGATGTTTAAACGTACCTATCAACTTGACGCAAAAAAGTTTCTGCTACTTTATCATCTGTAGTAACAATGCAATCTGTATGTGCACTGAAATAAAAAGCAGTGAATCTCAGGTTTACTAGATTTTCAACAATGAGGGAGGGGAGGGAGACTACCTTCCGTAACGATGTATATGGTCAATTGCTGACTGTACATCATCAACGAATTCAATTGTGCAGGCCATAGAGCTATATTCATGATGTAATGAATCTGCTTTTGGAATGCACAATAGTTCATGTGCAACAGGCCCTCCATAAATAGCAACTCCTGCAATACATTACAAGTTTCTTTTCTAAGAACAAGGAAGCAATCAGAAGTATAGAAGTATAGAACTTTGATGAAAGTGGTCAAAGAAGCAATCCACAAGTTCATAGAAGTATAGAACTTGATGAAAGTGGACAAATGGAACTGCCTTGCATAACCAGATTTATCCAAAATGATAACAAATGGCCACATACTAGAGATGTAGGCATCTGCTAACAAAATTCTAACAAGAGTTGAACGTATTACTTACATGTGTTTATTCTTCCATGCAAATATACCTCATTTCATGTACTAACAACTTATTTTGTGTGATATTAACAAAGGCATATTATGAGAACTACAAAGGATTGACTAAGTGCAGCCAAACAAGCCCTTAGTTGTATCTAGAAACAAGGAGCAGATATATACTACATTTTAAGGATGAGCAAGTAAACTTTTAACCTTCTGTTTTGAGTGCTAGCAGTAGGTCATCAAGACCTGGAGCATTTATAAGATCTTTATGAACAAGCAATGTCTCCTGCATTATACAAGCAAAATATGTTATATCTGAATCTGAAATAAGTTAAGGTGTCTAGACTTATGAAAAAAAAGGAGTAACAATATCATGAGTTGTACCGAAAATATCATACTTGTCACAAAGATCTCTACTGTGAAAGTAAATATGTTATACGAAAAGGTGGGTTACAAGGAATCAACATCTTAATTGACTGTAGTTATATATATTAAATTAATTTTTGAAAGAGAAAGATTAATGGTGAATCAAGGATTAAGAAGGATTTTCTTTATAAAAGAAAAACACAAAATACTAGGATGATTGGAGAGGCACTGAGTGGCTCATGTCGAGCACGCTCTTAAGTTGTCTAATGTGTGTAAAGGTTTTACTTGGTTCTCGAGTAAAGATGTGCCAACAAAAGTAATTAACAAGCTGAAAAGAGGCATGTTAAATAATATAAATTGTAGACATACCATAGCATTGCAGGCTGCTGGGTAATCAATTTTAGCGTCCAGCACTATTCGTTTTGCCATATTCATGTCAGCTGATTTGTCGATGTATACATGACAGATACCATCTACATAGGAAAAATACAGAAATCAAACACTAGTCAACATATTTTAAATATTGTAGAGAACTGTTTGTACCAAAACATACTATTGGGAGATAAATTTACCAGCATGACCAAGGACAGGGATCTTAGTTGATGACTTGATTTGCGACACCAGCTTATTGCTGCCTCTTGGAATGACAAGATCAATCACATCATCAAGCTGTAGAGTGTGTTATGAGTTCAGGCTTATTTGGCATATTGGTAGAATCATTAGTCTCAAAATATATAACACTCACCTTTAGTAAATCAGCAATTTCATCTCTACTTGTAACAAGGCCAATAAGTTTTTCACCCACGTTGCTAGGAATTGCACTAGTTATAACCTATAAGAAATTTATTACCAATTATAACCTATATAAGAAATTTATATCATGACACCAATCTAAAAACATGGCATGTCAGCATGAGAAAATACCTTATGCAGTATTGTGTTTGACCTCATGGCTTCTTTTCCACCTTTCAGGAGAAGACCGTTGCCACTTCGGATTGCTAAAGACGCAATCTACACAATGATATCAAGATCAAATATAGCTTATAATTTATAAATATGCTTAAGTACTAAGCATTAACAAAATAACAAGTCACATGGTGAAATGAAAAGTAAATGGTAAATTATGATTAAAAAACTACCTGGACCAAGGCATCAGGCCTGGACTCAAAAACGATCAATAGCACACCTAGAGGACAAGATGTTTTTTCGAGAACCAGATCTTCAGCAACCTGAAATCAATATGTAACATTTATCTTTGGTAAAATATGTTAGTCTTTCCTTTGTTAAAGAGTTTATAGTCACCTCTGTTCTTTTAATTATCTGATTGATTGGGTCTTCCATATATGCAAGAGTGCGAATGGATTTCGCAAGGCTTGCTATCTGTAACATGATAAAACATTAAGGTGAATCAAATTGAAAAGAAAAACACCAAGAAGAAAAAATGCACAACAATCCAATAAATAAAAAAACAAGGAACATGAAATTAATATACGATTGCGGTTATAATATATGCTGAAATATACACTAAGGCTACCTTTCCTGGCTTCAAAGTCAATCTCGCAACCAAAGATGGTTCATATCCTGCCTCTTGTGCTGCAGATACATCTATTTCATTCTCAGTTCTAATTAAATCCACATTCTCTTCCAAGGCATCTGCAACGTCCAACAATATTTTCTTGCGCTCATCAGATGACAAATTCTGTTTCATAAATGTCCAAAGTTAGCATAAAATATTCAGGAAAAAATGGGCTAGTATTTTGTGTCTTCCAGTAGGCATTGTTTTAATAAGATACCTGCAAACGCCTTGAAGACTCCCTTGCACCAAGGGCCATCTCACGAGCACTAACATCTTTGGATGGTTCCCACAAACTTGCATCCTTATGAAAGAGAGTACCAATTTTCTCTCCTTGGAGAACTCTAACAATGCTCTGAGACGCAAATCCACTTCAACGATAAAAAGAAAGTTAAACCACTTCGCTATTCGTCGTAAAGAGACAAACATAGATTACAACATATGAATTTACTTGTCTTGTCGAGGTGAAAAAAGAACACTATTATGACAAGCTAACTACTCAATCCATTTTGCAATGTTTGTCCATAACACACCAAGCGCAGGGACTAAGTACTATTTCCAAGAAAAACAAACTTAAAATTATACCATAGCATGATACAACTACTTATCAATTCAACACATTTAATTAAGGAACAGTGGAAACATAGCAATAAGATGTAAGAGCACTTGACTCCAATGCAGTCTACAACAAATATGTAGTCAACTACTTATCAATTCAACACATTTAATTAAGGAACAGCGGAAACATAGCAATAAGATGTAAGAGCACTTGACTCCAATGCAGTCTACAACAAATATATAGTGAGTCACACCAACTATCAGCTATTTTACTTGTTGAACATCACATGGGAATTTTGATATATCACCTGGACAATATATAAATGAGTAACGAAGGGCAGTTATCATTCTCTTGCTAAAGAACGGTACATACCTTGTAATAACAACAGGTGTGCCACTGTTTGAAGCCACGAAAGCAGCCTTCACTTTAGCTGTCATTCCTCCTCTACCTACACGTGACTTATCCCCAAAAGTAATTTCATTGTGATGTTTTTCTTTGATGTAGGTATGTATTATCTTTGATTGAGGTTCACTTGGTGGACCACTATAGAGGCCATCCACGTCACTGAGTAGAACAAGAAGATCTGCTTTGAGTTCTATAGCCAGAAGACCGGCTAAACTATCGTTATCCCAAAATATACCAGATGAATCCTGTAAAGACAAACTGTTGATGAGCATGACATCGAAAATGCTACCAAGAATTTAACAGACTCATGCATTGGTTAAGGTCCAGGTGCATAAGTAGCACAGAACCACAGAATAACATTTATCAAGCAGTGCAGCAAATGCTGTTGAAATTTTCAAAGTCATTCATGGTACAACACAAACCTCATATGGAGCCTTTCTAGTGCTGATGGCATCATTCTCATTAAATATTGGTACAACTTTAAGATCTAATAGTGACTCAACAGTTTCACGGAGCCTCTCCCGGAAGTTTGGATTCTCAAAATCACTGTCTGTCACAAGAAGCTGGGAAGAGGATACATCAAGCTGCACAACGGGAAGCTCAACATTAGAAACATATGGACACAGCACAGAACAGTCGACAAATTTCGATAGCAAGTTAACAAACACACTTGAGTAAATAGCATATCGTAAAGAGCCATGAGGCCACTCTGTCCAACGGCAGCACAGGCCTTTCCATCCAGCTCCATCTGTGGCTTTTGCAGATCAGCAAAGCTGCTATTGACAAGCTTCCTGTACTTAAGCCTCTGCTTCCCCACACCAACAGCACCTGAGGTCACAATGATCACCTCGTATCCTAGGGCGTTCAGCTCCTTCACCTGCATTGCCACGAATATTTGGCTAAGAATCTTTCCAGACTTCACTAGTTGATAGAACATTATGAAAGTTTGAATTAGAACTGCTACCTGCTCACAAAGAGCCCCTAATCTACCCAGAGCTAGTCGCCCATCATGCCTCGTGACAACTGCAGTGCCCACCTGTTGTTGTGAAAAGGGTTAGAATCAGCTGTAATCAAAACCAGAAGATCCAGACGGATATACTCGGATAGGTAATTCCCAAAAGTTGCCAACTTTGTGGTGGGGTGGGACGGCACACTGGTACTGACCTTGCACAACCCCGACCCCCGCAAAACCAACTTTTTTTTTCCGGGCAAGCAATTTCATAGTAGATAGACTAATCTAGCTCCCGATATTCCCAAAATAACAGAGGAGAAACAACCCGGCAATTCGAATAAAAAAAACAGAGAAGAAACAATCCGGCAAAAACAGAGGAGAAAGAATCCGGCAATTCGAACGAGTTGATTCGCATACGAAAAAAAAATCAGACAGGATGGCTTCTCTACGCACTCGCATTTCACATCTGACAAAATCTGATAAAAACCATATAGCAAACTAAGATTACGACACCAAAATTCCAAACATAGGAGTCAGCGTATCAACTTTCACCATCAACCCGTCAACTCGACTATAAGGGATAGAAGCAAAATATAAAACCCAAACAAAACCCTGCTGCCTCGCCACTTACACTTACCTAGACGAAGAAAACCCAGAATCGAACACGGTTACTCAATAATTATTCGCGCTATAAAAAAACACGAGTCGAAAACACACAAGAATATGAAAAAAAAAGGAACAACGCAATGCAAATAGCACCAAACAAATCGCGCGATTCAGATCTAACAGGTCGGCGGCCGTCGCCAATCGTACGATTCAATCACCTTGATGATGACGCGTTTAACATCCTTCATGAAAGACCGGGTCCGGTCCGCGGTGGCCATGACCGCCGCCGGCGCTTTTAGCTCGACGCCGCTCCTGGTCCTCCGTCTCCCCCTCGCTGTCAACTTCTCCCTCTCTTATCCGTTTTTTTTCTTGCGGGGCAGCTCTCTCTCTCTCTCTCTCGCCGACTCGTCGCCGCAATCGCGAGGAGGCCGGAGGAGAGATAGGTAAAGGAGGGTGGAGGAGAGAGAGGTGTGAGGAGGGTTTTGAAGTGGCTAGATGGGGCTGGGGCGAGCAGATCGCAACAACAACCTACCGCGGCGCGTGTCTGGGCCGCCGTCATCCAGATGGGTTTATCTGGGCAGGGTATCAACGGATGAGAGAGGAGGGAGCGCAGCCGGAGCCATCGGATGCACGAGGACTCGTTGGACCCACGTACTACTGGGATGTCAGGGACTAGTAGAGGTGTAGGGGACGCAAACTCAAGCAAGCAAGGGTTCGTGTGCGTGTGGAGCGCACCATGACCGCACTTGCCTGTGCCCGCGCCTCGCCAACATTAGAGACGACGAGCTTGCACCTCTGGTCTCTCCCCCTCTCCTTCCCAACTCCGGCGGGTATAGAAAGGATTGGCGGGGAGCGGCGGGCTGGTCAAACGGTAGAGAAGGTGGTCAGGCGGTTAGGGGCTTAGCGACGGTAGAGGTGGCCAGGCTAAGGAAGGGAAGGGGCGCCATGCCCGTGGAGCTCGCTGTCGCACGAAGAGGAAGGGGGAAAGGTGGCCATGTGGGGTACCAATCCCAAAATGGATGATTCCACGTTTTGTTTTGGTTCGGCGTGGGAATAAAATAGTTGACAACGTTAATAAATAACCCTCACACGGAAGCGGTATCTTGTTTCCACACGTCCATATCGGATATCCGTCATAACTGATTGAGGGGCCACTTGAAACGGACAAAAAACAGCGCAACTGGATAACAATGCAGATTACGTTACAAAATCTTCAACCAGATGTGGGACACGTCTGCGTGACCCCGCCCACAATACTGATGTCTCCTCCTTTGTTTTTGGTTGAATCGGGTTGCTTCGTCTCCCCATGTGTAGTGCTTTTGCGCTCGTGGAAAAAAAAGGAGGCGTCATTCATCGCTCGCCTCGCCACTAGCTCCTCCACCCCCTCGCACACCAATCATGGCGAGGTCGATGCAACAAAGGCATGGAGGGTGCGCTCGCGGCCAGACTTGACGCAGCGAGCGGAGCACGACAGATCGACCACGAGCGCGCCAAGGCGACACCCGAGGGGCGTCAAGGTTAGGGCATCGTTGCTAGGCCTCCGGTAGCGAAGTGGCGTCGGAGTGGGAGCGTGGAGGGGCAATTTGGAGGTGGTGAAGAATTGTGGTGAGAGAGGTACAACATTGGGGTCAGGTCCAAGGGTGTGGAGGTTGGAGAGGTCGCGGAAGGGGAGGCGGCGGGCTCGCGGCAGCTCATGGTAGACGAGGAGGAACACTCTAGAAGGTTTGGGGGCTAGCGTACATGGATTCGGGAAGGTTCAAATTCGAGGGGAACAGGGGAATCGAGGGGGAGGACGGGAGGGGGATTCGAATGGACGAAGACCTCCTTGGCCTCGCACGGAGACCTCATGTTCTCCCATTGTAGCAAGGTGCAACACCATGCTCAGTAGGGGCTATATCATGTGTGAGGTGGGGAAGAAGATGGATCAATTCCCAATTCCATGACATGCACATGAAAACAAGAGTTTATATTCGGCACTGCATTTGATTTCAACTAATAATCTACATCCAAACAAGTACTTTGTTATTGGTACCATTTTCAATATAAATCTAATTTGGTATTAGTACCAATTCAATTCCAAGTTTCCAACATCTCCAATATCTACGTTCAAACGGGCCCTAATACTTTTTTGGAATGTGGAATGTGGAGAGGTTTCATTTTATTCAGTGAAATTCTTGTATGATTTTTTTTTTATAGAAATTTCTGTGTTTCAACTCCCTCCTAGCCCAACGCTACCCACTCCCTTGGTGTCTGTGGATCCGGACTCGCGAGAAAAATCAAAGCACACTGTAGGACAACACTGACCAAACAAAATGTTTGTATCCCTCGCTAGTGGTTTTGGTTGCATCGCTGTGGCCGTTTCCAATCCTAAACCAAACAACACCATACGTCATACGTTACAGGAAAACAAAGGCGTTAAAGGCATGAACATGACTAGGATATGAGAGGAAGAAACGACCAGTAAAACCCACGTCATCGGATAAGTACGTTTTTAATAAATCTATAATCTCATAAATAAATAAATAA
>Ga0182004_10005223_pt1 | contig 10578 bp, 11 predicted proteins | sample Sormic07211540_1_FD_120479 | JGI IMG/M metagenome (GOLD analysis project Ga0182004, IMG submission 120479) | Endophyte microbial communities from Sorghum bicolor roots, Mead, Nebraska, USA - 072115-40_1 MetaG | ecosystem: Host-associated > Plants > Roots > Unclassified | place: USA: Nebraska...
CCTTTCCATGCCACCATGCACCTTCATCACATGTGTTGCTATGCCTAACTCAAATCACTTAAACACAAGGCATTAGCAACTTGGTGTCATTAATTACCAAAACCAAACTTGGGCTTTCAGCATCTGACGGTCTCGGTCCGAGACGGGATCAAACTTAACGGAACAATTATTGTCGATAGTAAATTGGCGAATATAGATGGACATTATTAAGACGTAAAGAAGGAGACAACTCTATAGAGCCAGTGGCAGTGGCAGGTAGAATAGAGCTATTACTGACAACAATGGATGGAGGAGTAGGATACCGCGGGAATAGAGCATGTGAAAGAGAGGAGGACTAAGATGTCATATATGAAGTAACACTTGAGTTGAAGAACCACTCCTTGGACGAAAGAGGGGTCAGCGACGTTGTGCTGAAGGCGGAGGCGAGGGCCGTCGGGTCCCAAGAAGGGAGGTCGTCCATAGGGTTGTAGTACCCCGGAGCGACCCACTGTCTAGAGCCATCAGGAGTAGCGACGACAACAGGCTCCTGGTGGGCGAAGAGTGCCTACAATTGCTGTTGGGCGAGGAGAGCCTGCTGCTGTGCTTGTTGCTATGTCCGCAGGTGAGTGGGCATCGAGATGGGTGCTAGAGGAGGACGAGGGCCCCCGTGGCCACAGCTGACGTGGCCACAGCTGAATGGACCTCATCCACGGGTTGTAGAAGCTGGGCCACGAGCGACCACCAGTGGTAGGCTGTTGCTGTTGCTACATGCCAGTAGGCTGCTACTACTGCTGGGGCGTGGCCCCTGTCCTGCAGAGGCGCCACTGTCACTGCTGCCTTTGTCGCTGCTGCCGAGCTTGCTGCGGCGGTTGTTCGAAGACTTGGGGCCTCCTCCAGTGCTGCTGGCGCCCGTGTTAGAGGACACAGGAGCAGGACTAGGAGAGTGCAATGTGGTGGAGATGACAAGCACAGTGGCAGGGGCATCCTTCTGGTTCTCCAGGGTGAGCTTTTCGAGGATGAGGTCGTCACGGGCCTCCGGGAAGGAGGGGAAGGGCCGGGCGCGACGAAGGAGGGTCCCGACATGGCTGAAGCGCTCGTTGGGACCGCGAATGACATTGAGGATGAGAGTGCGGTCAGTAACAGGCTCACCAAGAGCTGTGAGGTTCTCAGCCATCTTCTTGAGCCGGCGATAGTAGTCGGTGATGGAGAGGTTGTCCTAGATGAAGTTGCAAAACCGCGTCTCAAGGTGAATGGCGCGAGCCTCTCGGTTGCCAAGGAAATGTGACTCGACGGCGAGCCAGGCATGCCAAGCAGCGGAGCCCTGAGCGGAGATGATCTCGGCAAGGTCATCGTTGAGCGTGGCGATGATCCAAGACTTGACGCAGTCCATTCGATCCCAGTCAGGAGACGTTGGAGCCAGGGGTTCCGCGCGAACGTGATCATGAACAGAGAACTTGCCGAGGACGAGCAAGAATTGATCACGCCAGCGGTTAAAGTTACCGGAGTCGACGTCAAGGATGGTGGTGACGTGGTTCCGAATGTTGTTGACAGCGACGACGTGGGCATGAAGTTGCAGAAGAGCAACAGCTTCATGATGAAGCATGGCGGCGCGGAGATCGTCAATCGGCGATGGTGCACCTCTAGGTGCCGCACCGGAGGATTCACGTGCAATTGCGGCAGCAGCGGTCACACGCTCCTTGGCGGCACACGCCAGGGCCTCGCTGGCACGCTGGGCGGCGGTGTCACGATCCTTAGTAGTAGTTGCCTCCTCCTCCTCAGCGTGCAGGGCATGTGCCAGGGTAGCATCACGCACATCCTAGTGTTTGCGCTCGAGACGTTGAGCGGCGGCGACAGCTTCGTTTGCCTTCTCCTCGGCGAGGTGCTGGACAGTGGCAGAGGAGTGTCATTCCTAGCCTTGGGGGTAGGCAGAGGGTTCGGTGCCATAGGGCGCAACACAACAAAGAGGACCGGCGCGCAGGGGTGTGGGCAACGGAAGAAAAAAAATAAAATAAAATAGAATAAACTAAACCTAGGCTGCTGATACCATAAGAGCAAATAGATCTCAGGAATTGATTGATGTATTGCATTGGGCCTTATAGAGTGATTATATAGGGTATATAGGACTAACACCCCATATAGATAGACAATGTGGTACTATTCCTATTTACTATAACATTGAGCAGCCAAGCCAAATAGGCTTGGGTGCCAGGCCCATGGCCAGCCCATAGGGCGCCTATTCTAACACACATATTTGGAAAATTTATTTATCGACCACCACTTGTATGCAATTATGATGAGTAGAACAAGGTAATCCTTCTATGAAATCTAGAGAAACAGTGTGCCAGACATGAGGAGGGATTTGTAAGGGCATGAAAAGACCTGGATACTTGACTCTTTCAGGTTTTGTTTGCTTGAAAATGGTGTAGGAAGTAACAAACAGGTGCACATCTTGTTTCATCCGCGGCCATGCAAGCAAGGCTTTCAGTCGCTTGTAGGTAACTAGGAAGCCTGAATGATCCCCTAAAGGACTGGAATGCAGTGCCAACATGACTTGCTCTTGTATCTTAGTATTGTTGCCGAGCCACACCTGCCCCTTGTATCGGATAACACCATCTGTGAGATGGTACTTGTTCTTCAGCTCACCACTAGCTAAGGTTGCTAGCAAGGCTTGTGCTTGTGGATCAGTGAGGTATCCCTGCTGTACAGCGCCAGCCATACTAGTTTAGACACTGAAATAAAACACAGATTCAACTGTAAATGTGCTTGGTAGAGCTGCATGTCTGGATGGCGAGATAAAACATCAGCACAACGGTTGTCCACCTCCAACTCCAACCCTTTCTTATACTGAATCTAAAGCTGGAGATGCATCAGCTTGGTTAGTGCCTTTTGTTGAGTGGCGTTGAAACCCGTTGTTCAGTTAAATGAATAAGACTCTTCTGATCCGTCTTGATGAGAAACATACCAATGTTGTAGATAGGGTGCCAGTGATCTACTGCATATAGGATAGCTAGGCAAAGATGAATGCAGAGAGGCCATTTTTTCAGTCCTAAAGCCTTGCTGATGAATGCAATTGGATGTCCGTCTTACTGCAAAACTGCCCCAATACCCTTCTCACTTCCATCAGTTTCCACCACTTTGTTTAGAAAACTTTGGAATGGCTAGGACCGGTGCTGATAGCAAGGCCTCCTTAAAAATAGAAAATGTTGTTTGGGTCTGATCAGCCCACAAAAAGGTTTGACCCTTCTTGAGCAATGTTGCGAGGGGCTTGCTGATGACTCCTAAGTGCTGCACATAATGTCTATAGTACCTAGCCATCCCTAGAAAACTCCTCCCATCCTTCACACATATGGGTGTCGGCCAACAGTGTACAATCTGCACCTTGACAGGATCGGTATCAATCCCTGATGCGCTGATAATATGCCCCCAAAACTCGAGTGTGTTAGTGGCAAAGTTACACTTCTTGAGCTTCAGATATAACTGATGCTTACGGAGGAGAGAAAAACTCATTCCACCAAATGTTGTTGATAGTCCTTACTATAAACCAAAATGTCATCGATAAAGACTACAACACATTTTTGGAGCAGAGGAGCTAACACTGTGTTCATGAAGCTTTGAAATGTAGCGGGTACACCGGTTAAGCCAAAAGACATCACCTTGTACTCGTAATGCCCACTGTGAGTTTGGAAGGCTGTTTTGTACTCATCACCTTCCTTGATGTGAATTTGATGGTAGCCAAAACAGTGATCCAATTTAGATGCAGCACCAGATAATTGGGATCGGTAACATACTTTTCACAGTATAAGCGCTCAGCTAGCAGTAATCCACGCACAGTCCCACTCTTTATCTTCTTCTTGATCAGTAGAACCAGTGAGGATTGAGGAAAAGGGACTGTAATTATGTTGGATGATTCCACTTGATAGCATCTCTTGTACTTACCTCTTGATCTCATCCTTCTGTTGTGGCGTGTACCAGTATGGCCAAGTCTAAATGGTTGAACTATGACAACCAATGGAATAGCATGTCATGACTACGGTTCGAAGGAAGACCTGTCGGCTCAGCAAATAAGATAGCAAACAGCTGGACAAAGGCCTGGATCTCTCGCTGAGATATACTCTGCCCCTCTGGAATATTAAGTGTAGATAGCTCCAACAGATGTTCCACTACCTCGTCCTTCAGCAGCCCTTCCAATTATTCAATACTTATAAAATTACAGCATGATATATTTGGCAGGATACCTTGCAGCTTCGCCTGTTTACCATTAGAGTGGAACGATATCCATTTGTTTTTCCAGTCCACCTCCATAGGGCTGAAAGCTTCAAGCCAATCCATGCCTAAATACCATGTCATATACTCTAAGTGGCAACACCTTCATATCTGTGATGAATGTGTATCCATTTTTTTTAGGAAATGTAAGTGCTATCTTGACAATGATTTCACACGAGTGAACCTGAGGCCCGTTAGTTACTGAGCTCCTCAATGCATTTGCTAAGATAAGACAGTGAAATGACGAAATACAGAACAACCCTGTGCACCACTGCACAAGTCTCACAAGGCAATATAGAACCTTCCTCACATGTTTGTGTATGCAAACTCAGTTCTGGTTGCCCTCCATACTTGAATTAGCTAAATTGATGAGCCAATATTCTGTTGCAAATGACCTGATGTATTTCAAAGGTCTTATTGATATGGAATGTCTGCAGTCGAAATTAGAAAAATTGGAGAAGCTATGTAATTCTAATAGTTGTGTGCCAAGAACTCGTTTGGGGATTCCACCAATTTAGCATGTCCCACAAAACAATAAAAAACATGGTGACTGCAGGCAGCAAAGTAACATGCATCCTACAACAATTCAATACTACCATTACATGGCCCGCCGGCCCATCATTGCCACGCAGGCATCTAGTCAGAATCACAAAACTTGAGGTCAAAGAGTAACTCCATAGCATCTAGTTCCTGCAATAGCTCCTTCACTGCGCGGGCTTGATCATTGTCCAGCCCATAATCTAACACCATGAAGTACAACTTAGATCGTCCGGAGTTATTCCATCTTTCAACTGCATCTCTTACTTCCATTTCGTTGGACACAACAAGAGCTGTCACATGTTCTGTGGGAGGTACAACAGATTGCAGTTTCTCAAATACTTGGCCCATAAGTTCAGCTGCCTTTCTAGCCTTACTAATACGCAATGATGCATTGGCAGCGAGAGTGCACACCGGTATAGGTAATATATAATCAAGCAACGGACCAAATTGCCCAAGCCATTTACATCCTTTTTGTAACCTCTCAACATTGCTCCTATTGTTTTCAAATATATTCACAACATACTTGTTGTACTTGTTGTGTATGAGTCTAGCACTCCATGAATTGTCCTCTAACTTTAGTTCATAGCATCTGTCTGCACAAGAGACAACAGGATTTTATTAGTTATTAGCACAACAGAAAGGCACAAAAATTTATTAGTTATTAGCAAAACACAAAAGGTACATAAGATATTATAGTTACTAGGAGGATTCCCCACGCGTTGTCGTAGGTATGAAGAAGGAATATAAATAGGTTAGAATGTTAATCAGTAAGAATCAGGAGATATATATGTATGGTGTTGGTAATGCAGCAATATATGTTAATAAATGATGTGGTTTGCTAATGTTAATAGCTTGAATGAAGACATAATGACATGTGTTAGTTGGATGTGTTAATGGATGCTGATGTAGACACTTTGCATGACGAGATAGTTAAATGTGCTAGTAGGATGTTCTAGTGGATGCTGATATGGACATTTTACATGGCAAGAGAATGCACTCTGCTGCAGCAAAGACTTTTGGGTCAGCATGCGCTGTCCATCTCTTGTGTTGTAGCAAGTAAGGCAATAGGCCACCTAAGTACTATAGTTGGTAGAGGTACATCAGCCATGGTAGTGGGCTGATCTAAGACTTGTACTAGAAGTACTAGGAGTAGGTAGTTGGTGTACACACCATACCTTCAGTGTACCTGGTAGAGGTACATGTAGGTGTATATATACTACTTCAATGAAATTGGAAAAGGCAGTTCAGGTTGCCACATTTAGAGGTTCAGTTTCAGCCAACGCTGAAACAGCGTGTGTGACTGTGTGTGTTGAGCTCCAGGAGGTCTTCTTCTACCTCTAGCTGGTGGGGTGAGTGAGGGTAGCTTAGCAGCTCACCTGAGCTTGGTTTGTAGGGGCCAATAGAGAAATTGCGAGTGGGGTTTATCTTTATAAGAGATATAGATTACACACCTTTTAAATTTGTGTTGCAGTTCACAATCTCATCAGATTGTATCATTTCCCAACAATTCTCAATATCCTCAGCCACCTCTGGCATGCCAGAAATGTCTTGGTCTTCCACCCTCTCATAGAAAAGAATATAGGCCTCACTGTTGAGAACTTGTTCAAGAGTGACTTGTCCAATGCAATGGTCGTTTGCACGAAACCATGAGGAAGAGCAGCTGCTACCCTCTTGCTGATTTCCAAGCCTTCTTGCTCTAACGTAGGCAATGTAGTGTCCTGACCTCAAGGTATCCTTGCCAATGTGCTCTACAACACCAGCTAGACGATAGCAGGTGCTACCTTCGTCAACAAAGCTGAATATTGGAGAAAATGAAACAGAATTAGGACCATATGGTCATAAATTAATGCAATCTTTTACAAATAATGCCATGCCTTTCTTGGTCATGTATCCTCATAACTGAACATTGTCAACAAGACTCCTCTGTCAGATAAACACCCACGATCCCTTCTCGAGTGATCAATCATCTATCAATGAAGTTCTCAACAAATAAAGGCTATAGAATTAAGAAGGCCTTACACATTTACCTTTCCCCCCCCCCCCCAAAAAAAAAATTTATTTATATATTTGAAAGACCAATACCAGAAGCCAGAACTGTAGCTAGATGCAAATAGATACTGAGCTCCCAGATATGATAATTCTATTTTACAGTGAAGTAAACAATACAGTGCATCAGTGAACTGGGATTGTAGCAGACGATCTGTGTGTTCCATTCATATTCAAATGTGATAATTCTGTCACAAACAAACTCAATTGCAACTGATTCACTGAAGCATTTTCCAACCAAACAAGATTATTTGATAGATTGAACAAGGTTCCGATCAACATCAGACTGTAGAAAATAACTACAAAGATCCACAGCTCCTATGCATATCCTGGGTTGAAGGACCCCCACCTGTGTGTACTCTTTTTCAATGATCTAGCTATCTTCTGTAATTGTAATTCGGCCATGGGCCATGTACTGAAACCTTCAGTGCTTTGGCACGGTCCATCACCGGCTAGCCGGAATCAATGGAAAACCAATCAGGTGGGGTCCCTCAACCCCCTCGGTGATTGACTCAAAAAAGAGAAAAAGGGCAGTTGCTTCCCAAACTGGAATCACAACTAATTTATAAACCTAGTTGGATTATTTGCATTGACATCTCATTTCCTTTCTTCCTAATGAAAAATAATACAGATTTTGTAAGTTTCTAGAGCTGCACTGGCTCCAACAATTACACCTGTTTAGACATGTTATTGATGGCATTTGTATAATTCTTTCACATAGTTCCAAATTCCAAATAGGGAAGTACCATATGACCCAGTGTCCCATTCCCATCGTTTATGAAATGGCAATGCATTTTGAATCTGACATGATGCTGGTAACTTTCATATGCAATGTTATTTTATAGCTTTTTTTCCTTCTCAAACCTTTCATTACTGCTGCAGTTTTTTTCTGCATATAAAACTTGTCCCTTTCAAACCTCTATGCAAATGATGGAAATTATTCGATTTTCCAGGAAATTAACATACTCTATATTTATATGGCATAAATTTTCACACACTATAATAATATAGCATACTTATTTCAAAATTGTACGTTCATTTGAAAAAAAAGAGAGAGACAAATCTAATGAGTATATGGCCACAAAGGCCCACATGATCACAAATGAGAACACTGACGTATGGGTAAAAAGAATCATTGACAAACAATGCCATGTGTTCTTAGTCTAGAGAAGGTCGTGTATTGTTAAAGCTAGTAGGAATGAAATAAACAGAAAAGCTTACACAATTAAACTTGCTACAAGTTAGAACTGCACAGATGTACAAGGTATTACTGTGAGGAACTATCGGTACCTGGGGTCCATGAACTGCTCTACATCAAGGTACTCCATAAATCTCACATGGCCACTTATTTTGCTCCCAACAGTGTCATGGCGGGATCTCTTAAGGTGAAGAGTTAATACAGGTGGAAGCATGGTAAAACGATAAATCATACTACTATCTCCAACATCATCTGTCTCCACATTTTTGCTGTCTTTCAATAGGTATGCTGTACGAGCCTGCTCTGATTGCTTCACCGTTCCCAACAGGTCAGTCTGTTTTTCAGCTGGAAGAATACCTCCATGACATTCAGATTCTTTACCGTGGCATGCTGTCCTGTCTGATTGTTCAATCTGGTCCCGAACAACTGTTTTGTCTTCATTGCCGCTTCCCACCGTCTGCTCACCATTTTTACTTTGACTGGCACTTGACTCCTCATGATCTATGGTACAATTTGGACAGCGCCAAGCTACCTGATGATCTTCAGAAAAAAGCAACAACAAGTCTTGAATCGATACAGAATCTGCTGTCAGTGAATCAACAGACTTGCCCTCCTGAATCAGCAAAGGACTCTGAACATCCTTCCTTTGACTGATACGTTGCACTTTAGTAGAATCTGCAGAATCAAGCATATATAATATTTAATTTTATCTGCAGTATCAACATCATGCAACCAGCAACTGGCATCCTCATCCTCTACATATTTTTTAGGATCTCTATCCTCCAAATTCAAAGTAGCTTTCTTTCTGAGAATCCCTGCACATGATTAAGCGGAGCAACAATTTATTATACGACGACAAGGACTCAAGTCTCAAGCTATTTATTCCAGTGGTAGTTTTACCTACGCTACAAACAGCATTGCCGTGTTACCACTTCTGAAAGATCCTGCTCACTTTTGTATACAAATCCCAAAGGTTTTCCTGACTTCTTTTCTGTCCATGTGTGCAAAGAGCCCTCAAACCATTTTCTCCACTTAGCAAGTGTGGGATACATATTCCAAAAAATGAAACGTTATTCTTATGTTGAGCAAGATAACCAATAAGAATTCCAGTTTCAAAGTGTTCCGTAGTTCCAGCATTTTCAATCCTCAAAAGTGGAATGACCTAGGAAGCTAGGACTCTAGAGTACCTCCAACATCTGCAGTCAAGGCATTTTAATAAGTGCAGGAGCAATCATAAACTCACCAACTTCCAAAGGCTTCTGTGTTTCCTCCACAGCCACCTCTGAACCAATAACATCAGAATAACCACTTGCAGGAACTGTTTGTATCTTTTCCAAGTTTCTCTGCACATCTGCTGGAAATAATTGAACAACAATCTCCCTGTTTCGAGATCTGGGACTCTCATTTGTTTGTGATAATGCAGCACTTTTGGTTGGATGCCCGTTTGATGGGAAACCCAATGACAGGTCCTGGAAAGGATAGGGAACCGGAGGAGACAAATGACCACATTTTTTGCAGGATAGCGTCCGAGCCATCACAAACCCAAAAATGGAATCCATCACTGTAGGAGCATCATTTTGCCAGCTATCATTCTCCTCACCTTGATTCCAAAGCTCGCGCAAGGCCGTAAGCAAATCGTGGCTGTCTTCCATAGCCCCAACTCCGAATTGCGGCGCACAGTCCTTGCGTACACATTCCAAAACTTCATTTGGGTTCAGCAAGTCTCCTGCAGCACTTGCCTCCAGAAAAAGCTTCTTGAGTACCTTGGCAAGGCGACTTTTTGGACGATCCAATGCTAACATCCTTTCTCGCAGCTTACCAAGCACAAATAGGCACTGCAATACTGCACTCATGTAGCATGTGTTTCCGCGATTTGGTATCCCTCTGATAGCATAGCCTTGCGCATCAGATGATCTGGACTCATACCTAGGCAATTTGTTTGCATGATCCACACCAACCACAGATGGACAGCTTTCAGCCTGAACTTTGCCTGTCATTTTCACCTTCTTTGGATTGACCTCCGCCTTAGTTTGACCTAAGATTGCATACATCCAAGAAAGCCAAATAAGTAGGGGATTTCTTGTGGGGATGGTAATAACCAAGAAGACGAAACATCAAAAACTTCAGCAAGTATTAACATTCCAGAACCACTACCAAGAACAGTGCAGACCAGTGATTGGGCCAAGGAAAATCAGGGGCAAACAACCATAGAAGGGAAAAAATTCAGAAAACATGAAACCCTGGCCAAGTCAAGAACGGCGCCAGGGATTCAAGAAGCAAAGCTACGGGACCACAAAGAGCAATGTCGGGGAAAGCTTACCAACAGATGCCGGGGGAGCTAGTAACTCTGGACTGACAATATCGCGGATCTCTTGATGACCAACCTTGTTGTCACCTGCCCCGAATTTGACCGGCTTTGGCACCTCAGCGTTACACTTGAAGCAGTATCCTCTTTCTGGATCACAGTACAGAACAGCAAACCAGTGCTTCTTCTTCAGGGCGTGTGCTCGAGAGTGCCCAAACGGGTAAGCAATTGACCCAACCCCGCAGCA
>Ga0182004_10005224_pt1 | contig 10578 bp, 15 predicted proteins | sample Sormic07211540_1_FD_120479 | JGI IMG/M metagenome (GOLD analysis project Ga0182004, IMG submission 120479) | Endophyte microbial communities from Sorghum bicolor roots, Mead, Nebraska, USA - 072115-40_1 MetaG | ecosystem: Host-associated > Plants > Roots > Unclassified | place: USA: Nebraska...
ACATTCTTTGTGCCTAAAGGTTAGTAGTAATAGACCGGTTAGTCAGATGCACTCTTTCTCCTAGTGGTAAAAAAATAAATACGATACTCTGGATAATTTCCCGGTTGAAGTGCTCACCGATATTCGTGCGCTTGCGGATCAATTCCTTATTGCGTTCCCAAATATCAACAGTGGTCATCGCGATTGAAGGTGATGGGGGTGCTCGACCAGTTGAGGTACTACAGCACCACCATCCTTGCCACGAAAACCACCCAGCACTCCCTCTTGCATTGTCGTGAGGTGAGCTACATCGAGGGTCCACCATAGATCATGTAGCAATCGTGGACGGTGGGGAATGCCTCATCGTCTTTGCTTCTGCCCCTGTCGTCGCTTTTGTCCTTTCTTTGGTCGTCCTTCTTCAGCCCTAGGCTATCGAACTACTTCTGCAACATGTGGCAATACTCGAGCTTGTGATTAGCCCCTCCCTTATGGTAAGGGCAGGGCTCTTTGAGCATCTAGTCAGAGAAGGCCCCTTCCAGGGGGCCTCGAGGTTTCTTGCGCTCGACCGCAGTGACGAAATCATCGTTGAGGGCCTCCCACTTGATCTGCCGTGCCTTTTTCTTCTTCTTGTTCTTTTCGGGCCCTCTGCTAGGGCCCTCGTTGCTGTCTGCTAGTGCCTTCCCCTTGTCCCTCTCGTGGCTAAAGAAAGCGTCGACCGCCTCTTCGCAGGCGGCGTAGTTTGCCACTACGTCCATCAGCTTGTCGACGGTCTATGGACAATTTCAGCTTAACTCCCGCACCAAATCCTTACAAGTGGTGCCTGAGACAAACGCCTGAATGACATCATGGTCAGGGATGTGTGGGACCTCTGTGCGTTGTTTGGAGAAGCGTCGAGCGTACTCTCGGAGAGATTCTCTAGATTTCTACTTGCACTTGCTGAGGTCCCACAAATTGCCAGGGTGGATGTAGGTCCCCTTGAAGTTTCCCTCGAACACCCGGACCACATCGGTCCAATCGTGGTTTGGGTTAGCTGGGAGCTCCTCGAGCCACCCGCAAGTAGTGTCGGAGAGGAAGAGCGGAAGCTATCGAATGATGGCTCGATCGTCCCCTCGAGCGCCTCCCAGCAGGCATGCTAGCTGGAAGTCCGCCAGCCATAGCTCTGGCTTGGTTTCGCCGTTGTATTTTGCGATGTTGGCCGGGGGTCGGAATGGTCTTGGCAGTGGCGTGCTGTGGATCGCCCCGCTGCAGACTCGAGGGACCGGTGGCTTTGGAGCCATCCGATCCTCATCGCTATCGTAGCATCCGTCACGGTGGGCGCTGTAGCCCCGCTCCTCGGCATCCCTGTGCCTGCGGTGTCGATGCTCGTTGATGTCATGTCGAGCATCATGTGGTCCTCGATTGTTGACAAGGCGCTCCTAGACTGGAACTATTTTCTTGCCTCGAGGTGGTGGCTCCTGATGAACTGATACCTCCCTCTTGTTTCGGGCCATCTCAGGGTGCTTTTCTGTGGCTGCCCCTTGACGTCGAGAGGCTGAGGTCTCAGCTTGCTGGGCTCCCGCTTCGTGGAGCAGACCTTGCACCTTTGACGGCTCAGGCATGTTGCTTAGCAGCATGGTCGCTGCCACAATGTTTTGACCGGCTTGAGGAAAATGGCTGATGAGTGGTCCAAGCCCCTCGTCCCCGACGATCTGTCGGTACACATCTCGAGCGCGTCCATGCGCCCCCCACCATGCGTGTGCGGTTGGTCTCGCTCTCAGTCCTCGTCTAGCTTGGCTTTCAGCTCTCGGCACTGACCTACTCGAGGCCTCCGTATCGGCGTGGGCTTGAGTCGTCTTGTTATGGGGTACTTTGGTGATGATGGCACATGTGTTCCCTGAATTCAACTCCTGTACATCATCTGGTCTTGGCTTAGGCATGAGCATGCTTCTACGTTGTGGTAGTAGTCATGTCTACAATGGTTGAAGCGCTGACTTCCATCGCTCGATCCTTCCCTAGGAAGGAGCGTGCCTGCTCGAGGGTCAGCTGGCACGAGCGGCTTTGTGATGCAGGAGCGTTGACCTTGAACATCTCAAGGGGGTTCGTGATGGGATATTACACCTGCTATACTGTGCCTGTTCGTACTTTTCTCCAATCTTGAGGACAAAGCTGGAAAAAGTAGAGATTTGACGGGTGCTTGTTCCCCTATCACGCTTCCCGTGACTGTCGGGTTAGGTGGGAGCATGGTAGTCACATTTAATGCTCTAGCTCCCGTACCCGCGATAGGCGGCTGGGAGCACTTTTGTGCTTGAGGCTTGTCGATTCGCTCGATGCTCTTTCCGTAATCGAAGGTCACTGGCTATCGAGCCCTTGCAGATTCGCTCGACCATGTTTTTGTATTCAAGGCTATGGTCAACACCGTGTCCTGGTTCGAACCGCGGCTTTAGTGATCCCGTATTTATAATGGAACGTCGAGCCTGATCCTCGAATTGTTTGTGAAACTTCTTGTTATGAGTGTTGGCTGGGGTACCCCCTATTGACACCCTCGACAAAAAGATAATTCAAAAGTTTTTCATATATCACATTAGGCATGATGTTGATGCTTGCACCGAAGTCATAGATCACTTCATCGAAGTTTGCACTTCCAATGGAGATTGGAATAATCGGCCTTCCTGGATCACCCTTCTTGGTTGGTACAGACAAGTCAAACCATATTCCTCTCAGAGAGTCACTCAACTAGCTTCCTGCATTACAGATGTCTATAGTATTTGTAGTTTCTAATTCCCCTGGTTGTCTCTTACGTTGGTCGTTGGTGGCAGCAAAGGGAGCAAGCTGTTGCAACTGAGATTCTAGCATCTTATTAAAGCTAAGATGATTCTTGATAGAATTTGAAAAACTTTCTATTCTAATATTAATTGATTCTATAGTTTTGTCATTAGATGCTAGCTTCTTGGACAGGCTATCTATTAACTTGCTCTGATTAAGCACTAACTCTGTTAAAGGTGGTTGATTATTATTATTGTAAGAAGTGTTATCTTGGTAACTACCTGAGTAGTTACCTGAGTAGTTAGGCCACTATTGATGGTTCCATCCTTGATTCTATTGAGGACGATAGTAGTTGTTGTTGTAGTAGTAGTTCACATCCTTCGTTAGCTCTGGGCAGTTGGTACCTGTATGCCCAGTTTCTCCACACTCTTCACAAGTCATGCCAGAATAATGAACGTGCATGACTTCCTTCTTCTCAATGGTTCTTTCAATAAGTCTTTTCATTAGCTGGTCCATCTTAGCAGCTATCATGTCTACCTCCTTGAGCTTGTGCATTCCTCCAACTCTCTTGTGGGTCTGTGTTCTTTCTTTACTCCAACATTAGTTTGAGGCCATCTTTTCCACAAGAGCAGTGGCTTAAGAAATATTAAGTGATAAAAATGCTCCTCCAGTAGCAGCATCCATGGTTTCACGAGTGTTGTTGCTGAGCCCATGATAGAATGTCTACATAAGTAGCCAATTCTCCATCCCATGATGAGGACACTCGAGTATGTAGTCTTGAAAGCGCTCCCAAGCTTCTAGGACTGTCTTATCATGTTGTTGCTAAAAGCTTGATATATTCTCACAAAGAGCATTGGTATTGCCTGTGGGGAAGAACTTTGCTAGGAAATTGGTAGAACATAGTGCCCATGTAGTATTCTTCTCGTTGTTGGCATAGAACCACTGCTTCACTTTTCCCAAGAGTGAGAATGGGAAAAGGTGAAGTAATTTAACATCTCTGAGGACGTCCTTGATAGTGAAAGTGCTATAGATCCCCAGAAAGTGTTGAAGATGAGCACTAGCATCTCCATGGGCCTTCCCATATAACTGGCTTGCTTGCACCATATTGATCGGTGCCGGCTTGAGCTCAAATGACCCATTAATGTCCACAGCTAGTTCAGTACGGATGTTGGCTGTAGTGGGAGCTAAGAACTCATGAAGTGACTTGTCAGCCATGACGTCAATCTCTAGTATGAAACTTTGAATATTAGGTTGATTTTCTAATTCAAGAGGATTGCTAAGCTGAGATGATGATGATGTTGATTGATTCCTTCTCAACTTAGCCTCCGTCATCTTGATCAATGTTTCTAGATTACCAATGAAAATATCTGGGAGATCAAACTTGTTCATACATTACCCTGCATATGACATATAAAATAGACAAAAAGACAAGGGTAAGTCTACACGAGAGAAGGGTGGATGGTGCTTAATCCATGAGTGGATGCAGTGATGCTCATTATCCTTTATTGCTTTCACCTTCCTTGGCAATGGCACCAAAAATGCTTGTTGACACTTCTTGATGCAATTACTGTAAATAGACTTTTAAACCTATCCCTAGCAACGACGTCAAAAAGGCTTTACATCGCTTAAGCCACGTTGTCATCCCTAGCATGATGTAGAAGTGTTGGAATTAAATCTATATGCTTCTCTAGGAATAATGAATAAATAAAAGATCCCCAAGCGCATAGATAATATTGATGTAGCATTTTAACCGGAAGTAATCCAGGTATTGTTATTTATATTTTTACCACAGGGAAGGGACTTGCATTGGGTAATGAGCAATGAGCACTACATGTAATTATGGAGATCTTAACCATGTCTTTGTCTATCTCTCATGTAGGGTAAGTGTCACATAAGATAAACAATATATATATATATATATATGAATAATAAGTGACAGATGATAAATAAGAATTCCTAGCTAGATCATAAATATGATAATCATCTCAATTAAATTACTCTAAGTCTATAGCACTAGCATGGGACTAGGATGATCGACAAGAATAAATCCTAAGTATTCTAACTATGTTATCAAAGCATACATTCATTAGTGCAAGTACACCTAGCATCATCATAAGAAAAGATTATATCTGTGCATAGTGATATTAGCAAGAAAGATCATGAACATAGCAATCACTTCCCTGTAATAATGGTGCTCTACAAGCCTTATAATCGAGAGAGGGAAAACAAAGGTCCCAATAGAATTGTCACTCCCGTGATCTACCTCAAGCTCTAGACTATAAGGGGTAATCATAGATAAATACGGTCTAGGCACCTTGCCTACACATTATCTACCACTTACCCATCAGCCTAATGAGTAAGCGCTATACGATCCTATGCATAAACATAATTCTAATCTAACTACGCTAAGCCTATAATCAAAGTAGACTAATAACAATATAATTGAGAACATAAGCAAATAGAATAAAGTCAATTCCGATATAATCAAATAGATCAAAGTCATATTCATAGTAGGAAGAACTAATATGAATATCACAAAGAAGAATAATAGTTTACCAAGAACAAAGATAGATCTGGACTCCAAGATTAAGTTGACTCCTTCTAGATCTATTCCTATGTAGCTATGTGTTGATGGTAGTTAACTCCTATTTTTAACTATCAACATAACTTTTATAACTGCAAAGAGATGCTCACCAACATAGGTTTAGAGGTTTGAACTAACAAATTCCACGAGTTTTGGTACATCTATGTTTTGTAGGGGTTACATAGGATGAAGTGGGCTGCACCATTACAACAGGCTCATCAAGATGATAGAAACAGACATATCATTTTCTATATTTGGAGGCCGGAGTGAAAAGATATTAATTTTACAAATAAAAGATAATTACCACTAATGGGCCCCATGCCCAAGCAAGGCCCATGACATGAGAAGAGTCTCATATGGCATGATAGAGGCCCAAGAGAGGCGCCCCAAGCTGCTCCTTTGGGTGGGCTCACATCAGGGATGATTGAAAGGCCCAAGTTGATGTATAACAGCCCAACAGAGCAAACGGTGGAAGAATTAGTCCCATATCGCCTGTCTAGAAGAGGTGGGAATCTTTTCTAGGCTATAAATAAAGAGGTAGACCCTCATATTTGAGGGCACCACATTATTATGGAGATGTAGAGGCATCCCTCAAATGGATGACCTCTCACCTCTAGAGAATTAGGGCTAGACATTTCAATGTAGTAAATTGGTTCTAGTTGTGAGTTAGGGAGAGTGGCACCACGCCTAGTTCCGGAGGAGTCTTTGAAGGAGCCGTTAGAGTTCTGGTATATCTTTGTATCTATTCTTGTAAGCCTTATGCTTTAATATATACCATCTTCTTTATTTACTTTTATACATTACATTTGATTGGTTAGTATAGTTGTTATACTTTAGCATAGGATCTTCGCTCGTATCAAGTGCTCTAGTTATGACATGTGACTAGAGTAGTAATTCGTAGTATAGACATGGTGTCTATACTATTGGTTACCTTAGGTTACACCCAATCCAACATATAGTTGTGGTAGCCCCAGGTGGTGACAGCCTTGACGGCCGATGGATTCCACCGTGTTAGGGTTGGTGCTTGTAAGACCATAGTCAGAGCTTCCTAGTCATTTCACACCCGTTTCCATGACTAGTGTTCTCATGTGCCGAAGTGTTATTGTATGATTGCTTTACCTTCCATAAATTAGTTATTATAGAACCCCCAGTAATGGACAAGTATTTAGGAACCTTGCACTCTCCCGTTGTCCTCTCACTTTAGCTATTTACTCTTTTATCGTAGAATTCTCCGGTGTGTGTCATATATGCATAATTCCTATCATCTATTATTTACCCCTACTTTAGTCTAGTTGGTGTATTAGTTAGTAGACACATGATGGTGAACAATCAATATCTTTATCCATTGTTTCCCAGTGGTAAAATATAAATAACGATATCTAGAATACTTTCGGTAAAATGCTACAATGGTTTTCTGTGCACTTGTGGAATCCTTCATATTTTAATTGTGCATAAGAAATGTCAATACTATGCTATAGAACTATAGAGATCTACAAATTGAGATGGTGGCTAAGAACCCTATAGAGACAGATCTATTCGAGGGACCCCTCTTTGTCTATTTCTTCTCCTCTTAATCTTCTCAGAGAATAATGAACTCCTCTCTAGGGTGGTCAGGGTTGTATTTATAGCCCCATAGGAACCATCATAGCCCTCGGATCAAACCGACTTAAATCTACGCTCAAGATTACTCCTCAAAGACGGTGGAAGAAGGATCCGTGAGGTGGAACCTGATTGGTCCACCTAGCCAGGGGCTGCTAGGGGGCCCACTTTGTAGGGTCGCCTCCTCGAGTCTTCTAGAGTATTCCTGAGTTGACTTTTCACGTATTCTCTCTATGTAAATCTGACATGTGGACCTCCTTTTGTTCATATTCCGATAACCCCCTACATAAATAGACAATCACCAAAACTTATGGAATTATGTTAGTGATAACTCCTATAGCTAGAGAATATTCTAATTTAAGTCCTTTCTCATGCTATGTTGACGGTTAAAAAGAGTACTTATCTACCGTCAACAAGCATCTTTCTTAGTGTGCAAATATTTTAAACAACATAATCAGAATAAACAATTTCCTTTGCTCCCACTAAGTAAGATCTAAACTTATCAATAGCAAAAACAATAGCTAAGAGCTCTTTTTTAGTAGTAGCATAATTAAGTTGAGGTCCTGTCAGAGTTTTGCTAGCATAAGCTATTGCGTGAAGCTTTTCATCCTTAGTTTGTCCTAATACTGCCCCCATAGCATAACCACTATCATCACACATAACTTCAACAGGTAAAGACCAATTAGGGGGTTGAATAATTGGTGCTGAGATGAGTGCTTTCTTAAGAATTTCAAAAGATTGTAAACATGCATCATCAAATTCAAAAGGAACATCCTTGGCCAATAAGTGAGTAAGAGGTCAAGCAATGAATGAAAAATCTTTTATAAAGCTATGATAAAAACCAACATGGCCAAGGAAGCTTCTAATTCATTTTACATTAATAGGTGGAGCTAAATGTTCAATTACTTCTATTTTAGCTTTGTCTACCTCAATGCCTCTTTCACACACTAAGTGTCCTAGCACTATTCCTTCTCTAACCATGAAATGACATTTTTCCCAATTAAGGACTTAGTGATTTTCTTCACACCTTTGCAAAACCTGATCTAAGTTTTCTAGACAATCATCAAAGGTTTTTCCATAAATAGAAAAATCATCCATGAAAACTTCCATAATCTTTTCAATCATATAAGAAAATATAGTCATTATACATCTTTGAAAAGAAGCTGGTGCATTACATAGCCCAAAAGACATTCTACGATAAGCATATGTTCCATAGGGACATTTAAAGGTGGTTTTGCTTTGGTCAGTAGGATGGATAGGGATTTGGTGATACCTTAAATATCCATCTAAGAAACAAAAGAAGGAATGGTTGGCTAACTACTCTGACATCTCATCAATGAAAGGCAATGGAAAGTGATCTTTCCTAGTTACCTTATTAAGCTTTATATAGTCCATGCACATCCACCATCCTATGATGGTTCGTTGAGGGATTAGCTCATTCCTCTCATTTTTGACAACAGTCATACCTCCCTTTTTAGGTACAACTTAGATAGGGCTTACCCACTCACTATGCGGCACAACATAAATGATGCTCGCATGCAATAGTTTCAAAACTTCTTTCTTTATAACCTCTCTCATCGCATTGTTAATTCTACATTGGGGTTCTCTAGATGGTGGAACATTAGGATATGTGGGAATGAGATGGGTGCAAAGAGCAGGACTAATTCCTTTGAGGTCCTAGAGTGAGTAGCCAAAGGCTAAGTGATATTTCTCTAAGACAATCATTAGGCAAAGAGTTTGCTCCTGAGTGAGTTTATCACTTATAATGATAGGTGACTCTGGATCATCACCTAGAAAAGCATATCTAAGACCGGATGGCAACGGTTTAAGATCCATAGGAGGTTTAGGTGGTACTGCAAACTCATCTAAAGGTTATTCCTCAGAAGGGTCCGCTTCTTCTTCTATGAAGAATCTAGCTTCATCTTACAATCCTGGTTTGGCTTAAAAGTCTAAAGATGCAGCCCCAAATTCCTCCAATGGATCAAATTGTGGATAGGGTTCAGTCATAGAGTTTAAAGAGTGTGAAATGGATAGTGGAAACTGAAGTTTCTTGCCTAAACAAATTATTAGCTTCCTAGATTGTCCTTCATAGAGAAGTCATCTAAAAGGTTGTCCTATCAATAGATCAAAATCCATGTGTTAAACATATAAAAGCTTAAATGCACGGGGGTTCCTTCTACCTAAATAGGTGGGATATGTAGGATTCCTAAACTAGGGATAATATGTCCTATGAACTTCTCATGAATTTTATTGTTGAGGTTAATGTCATGTCTTGTAATAAATGTTCTACAGGAGACATAGACATGATATTAATTCCCACAACAAGATTATAGAGAGCATCTAATTGATCTGTATTGATTATGCAACAAATTGGAATAGAAGATGAATCTAGATGGATTACTTCAGAGGAAAGCTCTGATTCTTCTAACCATTTATTACTTATGATAGATACTAATTCTCCGGAGGTTCATCTAGAGAGAATGTCCTCAAGGGTATAAAAAGACTCTCTAAGATTTCTCTGTGGACTTTTACAGAGTGATAATTCAAAATGTTTTCAAACTCGAAAAAGAGGCCATGTTCTATATCTAGCATGAAATCTAGAAACAAAATTTCTTTGTTGGTGTTTTGACCCCGGGGGGTAACACCAACGAGTGAATTTGTGTGTGTGCTCCCTTTTTTGGATGGTTATGCAAGAATGACACAAGGATTTATCCTGGTTCGAGCAAAGGAAGGCCCTGCGTCCAGCGGGGGGGGGGGAGAATATGTATTATCTTGCACCTAAGTGCTTGTACAGGGGCGAATATAAGCGGATCCAACCGGGGGTTCTAAGTCCAAGCCAGTTGTGGAGGTGTATGAATGGTGTTCTACGTATGTCTTGTTCTTTGCATTGTCCCTAGTGTCTCCTTTTATAGTTCCAAGGGGAGGCCTAGGTTACAGGGTGTAGTTGTCGGGGTAGGCCTCGATAGGGGTATCACTCTGACATACTCGAGGCCTCTATACCGGCGTGGCCCAGAGCTGTCTTGTTACAAGGTACTTTGGTGATGATGGCGCGTGCATTTCCTAAGCTTATCCCTTGTATATCGTCTAGTATTGGCTTGGGTATGAGCACGCTTGTCAAGAGTGGTTGGAGCGCTGACTTCAGTTGCTCAATCCTTCCCTAGGAAGGGGCATGCCTACTCGAGGGTTAGGCGGCACATGCGGCTTTGTTATGTAGGAGCGCTGACCTTGAACGTCTCGAGGGGTGTCGTGATGGGATATTACGCCTGCTGTACTATGCTGGCATGTACTTTTCTCCAATCTTGAGGATAAAGCTGGAAAAAGTGGGGATTTGATGGCTGCACGTTACCCTATCACGCTTCCCGTGATTGTCGAGTTAGGTGGGAGCATGTCAGCCGCATTAAGTGCCTTGGGTTCCTACCCGCGACACACGGTGGGGAACTCTTTTGGACTCGAGGCCTGCCGATTCGCTCGACGCCCTTTCCGTAGTCGAGGCTGTCAAGCCCTTGGTCATTTGCTCAACCATATTTCTATATTCGAGGCTTGGGTTGACATTGTTGACGGTTCTTAAGTATCAATTTTAATTATTAAATAAACAAGAGAAAGGACCAATATGCAAACAACACCTAGAATTAGGGTTTGATCTGACAGAATTCCACGAGTTTTGTTGTTTATCT
>Ga0182004_10005225_pt1 | contig 10577 bp, 5 predicted proteins | sample Sormic07211540_1_FD_120479 | JGI IMG/M metagenome (GOLD analysis project Ga0182004, IMG submission 120479) | Endophyte microbial communities from Sorghum bicolor roots, Mead, Nebraska, USA - 072115-40_1 MetaG | ecosystem: Host-associated > Plants > Roots > Unclassified | place: USA: Nebraska...
ATGATTAGCATATGTGGGTTACTGTAGCACTTAAGGCTAATCATAGAGTAACTAGGCTTAAAAGATTCGTCTCGCGATTCTCAACTAAACTATGTAATTAGTTTATTTTTTTATCTATATTTAGTGTTTCATGTATATGTCCAAAGATTCGATGGGATGGATGAAAAATTTTTGGGTGGGAAACTAAACAGGGCCAGTCATCACTGATGAAGGCAGGTACGGCTGTGCTGCTGCTGCTGCTGCCAAACGATTATCACGTTCCGTGCAAAGAAAAAACTCGCTTGTCTGTACGAGTAGCTCTGATTTATCTACGCTGTACGAGTCCTTACGATGGATTAGTTTGTAGCCTGATCCATCTATGTTGTACGAGTTCTTTGGACGGAGACGTGAAGGTGCAGAGTTGCAGAGTCTTGAACGTCAATACTCGTCCACAACAGACACCGAAGAAGGTCCGTGTTACAACAGACACCGAAGAATTATAAGGCCCGTGTTACAGAGTTTCGTCCACTAATTTTCATAGCGACACAAAAGCGTAAGAAGGTTGCTTAAAAAAAAGCGAAAGAAGGTCCGTGTTACAGAGTTTCATCCACTAATTTTAATTTTTAGCGACACAAAAGCTAAAGACGATGGATGTCTGACCATGGGAAAGAACGAGGGACGACGACAGGGCGTAGCACTGATGAGGTGATTAAAGGCGTGCCGTGTGCAGTTGGGTGATTTTAAAGCGTCTTCTTCTTCTTTTAAAAGTTCCTATCCAAAGCTTTTCATTTTGCAGTCATGATCGATGATCCCTCCTCCCTTTTTGCAGTTCAAAATTCGCAACAAAACATTGTGCAAGCCTGTGCCAGACTCATGAGTTGCCAACTTTGGCCCCTACCAAACTGTTCTCGGTCGACAACACGACACGAACGTGTCCAACGGACTGTTCTCTGTTGTGGTCACTTTTATATTGAACGTGTCGAACGGTCCATACTCCAGCAAACCCAGTGGTCACTGTTATATTGAACGTGTCGAATGGTCCATACACCAGCAAAACCCAGGGAGCAAATGCCAAGACGCCTCACGCAGTCACGCTGCTGACCCCGGAAGTCCAGCACGAAAAAGCGACCAAGGTTACAGGTTGCATCTAGTGATCTAGATTCTAGAAAGAATTGGGATTTTTCTAACAAGACTTAATCCAAAATGTCAGGTCAAATAAGTCGATCCGAACAAATTGCGCATGTTGCAGGTTTGCATCTAGATCCCACAGTCAAACATCGCGAGCGACTGAGCGAGCGAGACCCGGCGGCTAACACGCCGCAGATAATACCACTACTTTCTAATAAAGTAAGCAAAACGTGCTCAGCAACAGAGTGACAGCAAAGAAACCGATGCAAGTGACAGCGAAAATACAATAACAATCCCAGGGTTGAATTCCACCAGAAACACGGAACATCCACAGAATACACACCGGCCTAGTCTGATCCAATCAACATCAACATAGTACTAGTAGTCTCATAACAGAGAGAAAAAAAGAAGGCGATAATGCAGGACAAAGCTAGAATAGAAGCACGCTAGCGTTTGAAGCTCAGTTCAGTTCCAGCTCTTCCATAAGCTAGTAGTAGTTTCACTTGCAGTCGTGTTGAATCCGTCGGATGGCCCTCTCAGAAGCAGGCGTCCAGGAGGCAGCAGCAGCAGAGGGCAGCCAAGCTGTACAAGCAAACCATTAGATAAAAGGTCCAACCGAAGAGAGCATATATTCCCGTTCTAGAATATGCGTTTATTAAAATGTATACAAAAGATCACTATGATGAGCTTTAACATGATGTAATATGCTTCTTCCAAATGCCTAACCATCCATTGCATTATTCCGATTTCGAATTTTGATTATGCAAGTACAACTACATGAGAGCTAGAGCATCAAGCATCATCTATCGCATTGGTATTAGCGCGTCAACGAAAGTATATTTATCCATTCAACCTAATCCAAAAAAACAAAGGGGATAACAATATCTTTAGGTGACCTCGCCCCGAAGGAATCTGAAAGTCTCAGGGCTTTCATTTCACGCTGACAGCAACCCAACCGTTGAACAGCTCTCTCCACCATCAGGGGCCGAGCACAGCCAAAACGCATGTGAAACGGCAGCATGAGATTGCGACCGCCGAGGCTAGCAATCCGGACCGCCAGTGTCAGATCAGACGGTCCGGGATACTTTGCGTGTAGCAACCGACACGTCGCCACGAGGGTGGCGGTGGCGGCTCCCTTTTCAAGGGTGGTTCACGCGTCAAGTCAAGGCCCCCACCCACAGCGGCAAACGTGCGCACCAGCACGGCGGCCACCTGCCACGGCCACCGCCGGCGGCACCGGCGACGGTCCCGGACGGATCTGGCCGGTAGGCGGGACACGAACGAAGCTGCCTACCCTCTAAACTAGCCCCAATTTTTTTGATCGAATACAGCGACGAAATTTCGGTGACACTCCAATCTAGCAACATGTGACGAGGCAGGAGGAGGAAGAACTTACCATCCCTCCATGAAGGAAGGCCCGCTGCTCTGCTGCTGCTGTGGAGGCGGCTGAGCGTACTGCGGCGGGTAGCCCTGCTGCGGGTACCCCTGCGGCGGGTAGCCCTGCGCCGGAGGGGGGTAGCCGGCCGGCGGGTACCCCGCTGGCGGGTAGCCGTCCTTCCCCGGGTAGCCTGGAGAAATCAAGATCCACACGCAAAGATAATTAGCCTTATTACATATCGTATACTCCTATCACGGAAAGTAAGCGAAGAAGAAACACAAAGGGTTCGCATCAAGGTAATAAAGCAGCAGATAGATCGAAGGCGGGAAGAGCCTGAGCCGCACCTTGCTGCGGCGGGACGCCGACGGGGGGCTGCTGGCCGTAGTAGCTCATCTTCCTCTTCTTCCTTGCGATCGGAGGCTGCGCGAGGGTCAGGGGAGCTCTCGCTGCTTCGGGTTTGGGTTGGGTTGGGGGCGTGACGGGAATACGGATGGACGATGGACGGCTCCGTCGGGTCAGGTGGGTTTTATAAAGGGGGGAACCGGGGGACCGTGTGGGTTTCCGTTTTGATTTTTGGTGTTTCCTGGTGCTTTCTCCGGGTGGCTCCCTCCGGCGAACCGCGTCGGGACTCGGGAACGTGGTGGTGGCCCGGGGGGTGGGTCGGTCTCGCATGGCTGGTCCCTGCTGGTGTGCCGTTTTGGAAATCATCTTGCGCGTCCGTTGCTGACCCGGGTTTTTGTTTGGCTTGGTGGCGTTGCGTGGGGGAGTTGGGCGGAAAGCAGCGTGTTGCGCTTGCGCAGGGTGGTGGTCACCGGATTCTCGTTTCCTTTGATGGACCGGTGAAGTAAGGCAGCTGCCACAAGGCTCCATTGTCATAACGTGACAGTTCCTGCTCAATTTATAGGTTATGTTAACTTTTACCATACATATACACATCTAAATACATAATAAAAACTCTATTGTATCTAAAAATACCAAATAGTTCCATAACTAGGACACAGTGAAGCAATATATTAGTTGTAAAGGTTGGCATAAGAAAAGAGACTAAACGAGACTGTTAAGGACTTGATTGAGGTAGAATTTGGGTTGGCCAACCCAAATCCTAGGGGTGGAACTAAGATTTGGCATAGGGAAGGCCATTCTAATATAACAGTAAAAAAAACAACAGTCATGTATGAGAACTGATGTATTTATATTGACTTAATGGCGAGAGCATACATAGCAATCACATCAATGTTTGTTTTATGATACGAAAGAAAACTAAAAAACTAGAGAAAATTAGTACTGCTTTTTAGAGTTTTAGGATATAGCCTTAGTCTTACCATGCAAAAAGCTCATAAATATATGGCAACATTTGGATCTGATGCGTCTAAAGTTAAAGAAACACCACACTAAAAACACACATCAACAACAGGAACAAAAAAGGGGGGAATTGGAGTTTGACTGTTCTCGAGAGTCCTCAAAATGAAGACACCCTTGTCAGCCGGGAGCCGGCGCAACGCAACCTGCTGGTCCGGTGGACTCTAGCTCGGTGATCCTGCCTGGTAGGCGCCAGTCTCGGTTCGTTCAACCAGGCGCCACGCTCCACTCCGGTCCATGTGTGCCGCTTCCCTGTTGCTTCACCGCGTTGTCGATCGGCTTTGATGGGATTGAGATTGACACGTCCCAACCGCCAGCCGCCGCCGTGTCCAACGCTGCTCTCGTCGTCAACTGAGACCTCCCACCTCCGTCGTCACTCGTCAACACGCCTAACTTCGGAGAGGAGGTGTTATCTGGTAATGGAAGCTGAAAATGACCCGACTAAGGTCTTGTTTGGATGTAGTCGGATTCGTATTAATCCACATGTGTTGGGTGGATTGGAGTGGAACTTGAACTAAATTCTACCTCAATCCACTCCAACACATGTGGATTGAGGTGAATCCGACAACATGCAAACAAGGCCTAATAATTACACATTGATGATCTAGCCCAGACACAGGAAATCATCGAAGGTCCGGGTGGAGCTGCCTAGCCCAGGCCCAGGTGTATTCCTTATGTCTCGATCCAAAAAGTCCACAATCATATCCCCTTCCTCTAGCACAGTCACAGATGTTAAAGCGTGGAATGTTGGGGTGTTAAAGTGTGGAATGTTGCGTTTGGGTTGAGTTCGTAGGCCTAAAGTTCAGCCCAGCCCAAGTTACATTCAGTGCTTGCAACCCATGCTAACTACTATCTAGATATATTTTACAAAGTAGCTGAAACAGTAAATTTGACAAAGCTTTTTGACTAATCTCTTTGAGATGCTCATACATTGTCAGTAAATAATGTCATTTTTTCTATGGTCTAGACAAGTGTAGCGAAAAAAATGATATTTTGTTTTTGGAACGAACTACATATGATTTGCATTTGTTTTGTTCTTCTAAAAATAGTGTGTGAGAAAGTGGGACTGATTGTCTATAACATTGTCAATTATTTATTTCGTGATGGAGTTTATCAACAACAATGCAGCGTTATATGTCTACATACACAAAATTGTTTCTTTTGAAGCCTATCGGTAGTCGATGGCAAAAAGGGGAAAAAAAGTACAGAAAAAAAGAACACATTCCAGATATCGTCGTCGTAGTTGTAGATCACGCTAGAGTTTGTTGGTCCATCTATACTCTATAAAAACAAGATTTTAGAGGTTTGTTTGAGATCCAAACAACCAATCCATGCAATCTTATCTAAACATCCATCTTATAAATTTGACCGCCGGCGCGCGGCTTCCCCAACAGCTTTTACATAGCAAACAAACCGCAAAGAAAAAAAAATCCTCTCCACCTCTCCACGCATCATGGCGCCGCGTAACAAGAGCTTCCTGATCGCTTTGCTCGTCGCCGCCTTGGCCGTCTCCCTGCACCTGCAGCCATCAGCGGCGATCAGGATCCCAGCACTGATCCCTTGCATCCCAGGCCTTCCAAAAATCCCGTTTATCCCCTGTTACGACGTCGAACCATCGCCGCTACCGCCGCCGCTGAAAACTCCATCGGAGTGCCGAACTCCGTTGATGAAGCTGATGCCGTGCGCAGGCTACCTCACCAACGCCAGTGTGTCGAAGCCTCCCAGCGCCTGCTGCCAAGGCTTCGATTCCATCGTTAACAGCGGAGACGGAGAGGGCATCTGCCTTTGCCACGTTGGGAACGGCGATATTGGCCAGCTTTTGCCGGCGCCCCTGAACATCGCGCGCATCTTCAGGCTCACGCCAGATTGTGATAACGATATACGATTGGAAGAATTTGCTGAGTGTAACAGTAAGTCCTATACTCTTATACTTGCTTAATTGCATGCAATTGCAAAGTATGATTATACTAATTTGTGCCGTGGATATCGTCATTGATTGCATTGAACAGTGAATGACGTGCCGCCGATGACTCCATCGTCACCGGGAAAGGTGGCGCCACCACCAGCATCTTAATTAAGGTATGTTCTTTGTTTTTCTTCACCCAGCAAGCTACTACGTTCTTGTATATATATTTTTTGGAGTAGGATTTTTTTTTTCTAACCAAAATATCAACATCTGCTTTTGTTTTGTTTTGTTTTGCAGTAAGGAATTGAAGTAGCGGCAGGAGCTTAGATGCATTCTGTCACGGGAAATAATAAAATTACGGATTGGAGATGGCTGTGCCTTTCTACATAGGAGTACAAGTAAAGTGTATTAGGTTTATTATACGGTTTCAATCATATTCCACCTTGGTTAATTAGGATGTTTCAGTTATACACGCCACCACCAGGCGCCCCATTTGAGCTATGTAAGCTTTTTGGATAAGTATTCTCTCTCCGCTTATGCTTTGAGATATGATTTTCAATCTTCTAAAAAATAAGAGAGCATGACTACTTTGTTCTTCGTGATATTGCTTGAATGGCTGCTCCGTGCGCCTTATATAGGCTTGCAAGAGAGGCACTATTTGGATCGGCTAAAATATTGTTGGCTCCTAATTAAAACCTTGCGCAATCCAATTTGAAAGAATCCTTGTTAAAATGGTTGAAGCAACTAATTGAAGCAGGGCAACAAAAAAGTTGACTCCACAACAAAAAACGTTGTCAACAAAATTGAGAAGTGTTAACCCGGCCTCGTTCGACATGGGCGTGGTTGTGTGGATCGGTCTAATCCACGGCCTTACATGAATGGAATTTTAGCTCAGGAATTTAGCCCACGACTGTGTATCTAGTGGGCCGGAATCAGACCTTGATCACCCCGACCCATGCGGGCTGCCAATTGCAGGCCCTAGCGCCCGCGGACAAAGTCATGGAAGATGTCAATGCCTCGTGAGTGCTTCGTCGTTCTGTTGTCGCCGGTAAATCCAAACCCAACATCTCTCTGTGGGCTTTCTCCCTTTGGTCCCTTGAGGGCTGAGGCTATAAATATCCATGCAGCTCGAGGTACAGCATTTTGGCCTGGCACAAGCACGGCCTAGCCCGGTGAACTGTGGGCCTAGATCGACCCAGCCTATGTCTACAGGTTAGGTTGTGCTTGGGCCAACCCCCTCCCCTTCCCTCGTGAGCTCTCCAGAGTCCTTGTAGTCGCAGTGCCATCAGCCGCCGTCTGTCCTTCCTCTCCTCAAGCAAGGTCGCTGCAGGAGCGAGGGCGCAAGGCTGCTGTGGCAGCAAGCGCGCTGGCCTGTTAGGCAGGCAGACGTGCTTTTCGAGCCAGCACAACACGAATTTTAACCCGTAGTGTTGTGCTTGGACTGAAAGCCAAGCGCGAGGCACGTGGAGGCATGGCCCAAGAGGCACGGCGTGCCGTGCCGGCCAGCCCGATGGCCATCCATACTTGGGGCATTCAATGCTTGTCCCAGCGTTTATCTTTCACTAACACCAGGATGTTTTGTCCACGAACAGCTTCTACTTGATCCTAGAGGCTCATTTGTTCGGTCGTTCGCACTCTTTTCGTTGCGAGCTTTACCGACACTCCTAGTATATTCAAGGAGTCCATACTCTTTATCATTTATCGCACAACGGCAGAGCCGTTGGTCTTTTACTCGAATTTACTGGTTCGGCTGTTATATTTACTGGTTCACACCAACATATTAATTTGTACGGCAGGCCCGTGTACTAAAAAAATGTAAATTAGTTCGACTCGTTCCTAACATTAATATGTTGGTGTGAAAATATCCTCACAAAAGTATGATTGTAGGGTCCATGGAAGAAGTGATACTATACAAGTTTATTACAATGTAATAAGTTATAGTTAGCTTAGAGCACCGGTCTTTTTTCACATTGCGAAGTTTGCATTGTGCATGCTAACAAAATATAATTTGTGTCTTATCTGGAATTTGAGTACTTCTAATCTATTTAGTGGCTTGAAATGTATAATCGGTTACTAAAATTTTCAGAGTCTAAGAGGTGTTTAGCACGACTCCTCGTTACTCTGCTTTTTTTTTTTACTTAAAAACAGTTTTTCCAAAAAAAAAAACATTTGGCAGGGCTCATCTGGAGGAGCCCGAGCCGAAGTCGGAGCCCTACAAAAACAGATCCTTTAGTCTTGTTTAACTCACCAAAACGGAATGTTTACAATCCGTATGTATAACACGTTTTGTGGAATTCACAGTTCAACTAGTAATTTATTTTGAGAGGAAGGTAGCATTAGAGCAAGTTTAATAATACAGCTCACTTGCTGGCTGTAAGGTTTCTTGCAGCCTTCTCCCAGCCCACCCGCTATTCACTATTAATACATGGCCCACTTATCTCTCTCACAAGGTTTTTTGGTTCCTGTGTCTAAGCTGGCTGTAAGCTTACAGCCTGCTTCTCCTCTCTCTCCTCTCTTCTCTCCTCCACCTCAGCATTTAGCCAGCTTACAGCCTACTATTTGCTCTTAGAGAGGGGCGGTGGCAGCCGTACCGTGCCGATTAGGGCAATTTTATTTTATCGTGGCAATACATGTGATACGACAATGTTATCTTATCACGTCACGTAGGTTGATACAACCGAATCAATTAGAATCGAAAGTACCATAATCAAGAACTGAGACTAGTCTCCTTATATTTGGAAGCAACAAAAACTTGAAGCTGACCGTAGTGATTAATGGCTTGTTTGAATTCTCTAGTCTAAATTTTTAGTTGGCTAAAGTTGAGAACTAAAATTTTAGATCACTTTAGCTCACTTGTGGTCTAATTAGGTTTTTTTTTTGTAAGATTGACTAAATTTTAAACAGCACTTTAAACCTCCTGTGTTTGAAACCTCAAGAGATAAATTTTAGACCATAGATTCAAACAGACCCTCACAATCCATACTAGCCTCGTGATATTTCGAGGCACTTTCTTTGGATGGTAAGGCAACCAGAAGCTGATAAAGGCTTGGTGCACCTTGATTGCAAATGCAATGTAGCAACCATTTTAGAGAAAAAGTGTGGTGTGTGGTGGCTATGTTTGTCGTTGAAACCACCTATTTAATTTGGTCCAATTTATCCTTGGAGCCCTAAATGGAATGCATCAGGGCTCAGGGGTGTGGGGGATCCTCTCCCCATCCGTAAACTTCTCCAAAAAAAAAAAAAGAGAAGAAGGCAACAGAAACTTGAAGCTGACTGAATGAAGCCGAGTCTTTTGAACGAGTGAATTTCAGATGGAGGTTAACATTTGTCTTCATTTGAGTAAACACGGTCACGGAGTACATAACACAGTCTCTGAAGGTTTGAGTGTTTGACACACGCACACCACGACGTCGCCGTGGTGGTGGTAGACTAGGACCGTGTTTACTTTAAAAAATTCGACCCAAAAGCGAAATATTTTGCCATTTGGTCTTTTGGAAGTAAACGGGCTCGAAAACTTTCGGACCTTGGAACAGGATATGACGATCCCACACACAGGACAGTCACGGCTCATGGGTCGTCCGCCTCCATCGCCGTTGCCTCCTCGATCGTTGGAAGTGTACCCGGGGGGCTGTTTATCGGCGGAACTGGGCCTACTGTAAGAAGCGCAAAAATCTCGTTACAAAAAAAAAACACTGAAACTGAAAACTGTAGTTAGAAGTTAGAACGCCATAGTTCTTACCGACGCAATTGACCAGCAACGACGGCGGTATCAGGGTTCCGCAATGGAGAGGAAGAAGCGCGAGCCTTGTGGAGCTGATGGGAGTGCTGATGAGGCGGCTCAAGGCGCCGGTCAATGCGTGGCAAAAGCACACGCGCTCCGGTCTCTGGACAATGTCCCGAAACGGGCGGCAGCAGTCTGCCGGCGGAGCTCCTGCACGCCCTATGAGGAAGGGAACACACGATAAAAGCTGGGAGATCGTTCCCATGCAGTTGGTCGGTAACGTCGGTGTCGGTTGCGGCGGCGGTGGGGGTGACGGGTTGGGTGGTGGAGCGCCGGCCGCCGCGGTGGCGAGAAGGGTGCAGACGACGACGAAGGCGATGATCTTGGATTTGGACATCTCGATTGAAATGGGTTACAGTAATTTGTTGCGAGTTACACACAGTCCGCCTAGCTTAATTTATAGTAAGGTGTAAGGGTAAGGGTTCTCTTCTCTCTAGCTGCTGGGTCTTCAGTCTTCACCCTCTTGGCCCCGTGCCGTCCTGATTTCTCGGCTGGTAGACATGTTCTTGACGTGGTCACATAGCTTTCCACAACTTCTGCATGCATGCCGACCGAGTTGTTCCGAGCAGACACCGCGCTAGAATTCGTCCATTGAAAGGAAACGAAGCTGCCCTCGCTCATTGTGCTTGTGGCTTTGTGCAAGACCGCTGCCAATTGCCATTGGAGCCACAAGACTGTGAACCTGCAGATGAGTTCAGCACGAGGACAGAAAAAGTGAGAGCTCGCCGTCTTCCCGGCGGCCAGCACTTCACATGCTCTGAAGTCTAACGTCTCCATAGCCACCTGCACACCCTAAAGCGAACTGGATGGTGTCCAATCAACGATAACCCTTATTGTTAATGATACCACTCCTGACGCTCTATTGAGCAAGTTTCTTTATACTCTATGGTTCATATGGAAAGCCAGGAATGACTACCATTTCCACAGAAAGGATTGGACAGCACCTCAGGTTCATCAGGCCATCCAAGCCTACGCGACACAAAATGAGCAAATTCCAGCCCAGGCATCATCTCATATTGCTCAAAACCAAGGTAATCAACTTTCAG
>Ga0182004_10005226_pt1 | contig 10575 bp, 7 predicted proteins | sample Sormic07211540_1_FD_120479 | JGI IMG/M metagenome (GOLD analysis project Ga0182004, IMG submission 120479) | Endophyte microbial communities from Sorghum bicolor roots, Mead, Nebraska, USA - 072115-40_1 MetaG | ecosystem: Host-associated > Plants > Roots > Unclassified | place: USA: Nebraska...
GAAGAAGAAGAAGAAGAAGAAGAAGAAGAAGAATGTGCAATGCAAGTTGGCTACTATATGTTGACCGTCGTGAAGGAGGAGAAAAGGTGAGGATGGAAATGCAATGCAAGCAGTGAAGTATTACCTCCGTCCAAAAAAAATCCTCACATTCTGAGGAGTCAAAGATTCTTAATTTTGACCAAATATAATTTAAAAAATATTGATATTTATAGTGTGTAACAAGTATATTTTCATAATAAACTTAATTGGAGACCTAACGGTATATAACATCTTATATAAACTTGGTTAAACTTAAAGATCTTTTGACTTCTCGTGAAGCGAGATTTACATTCTTTGTTGGACGAAGAGAGTAGAAGTAGGCCTGCTGTACATGGCCCGCAAGATGGCCAGTCCTACTTGCCTCCCCTAATGCATGAGCTTGCATGTGTGACCATGACTAAGTGTGTTTGGTTCGTTTTCTTGACAAATCTGGCTAGCAAAACTAAGACAGACTAGCTCTAACTAGCTTTAGCTAATGCAAACAACACATGTTTGGTTGCATGTGTTTGGTTAGAAGGTGTGTTTGGTTGTCTAGTTTACTTTGTATAGAATCACCTGTTCCTTCAACCGATATGTTTACCCTTGTGAGGCTTTTTGGTCGAACAGGTGTGGGCATGTGAGCATGGCACCACCCTGCTCGACGAACCTGCTCCATCCCACCTTGGCCGGCGAGCAAGACACAACCTTGGCACAGCACGGGGGCCAGCAGGTGAGGAGCACTGGATCTGCACTAGATCCGCACAACACGGGAGGTCAGTCAGCTATCGATTTGCCATAGAGAAGCACCAGATCCGCACGGGTGGGGTGGTAGAGGGGAGCAAGGTCGCCGCCAGGTGGGGTGGAGGAGGATGGGAGTAGGGTCGCCGAATCATAGCGGAGGATGACAAGCAGATGCGCCCGCCGCTGAGCTTGTGGTAAAGGTGGACGACGAGCTCGTGGTTGCGCGCCCACCTCACCGAGGTTGAAGGGCACCAGGCCGTGCGAGGTGATCCTTCGAGTGCCCACCTCGCTCCTCCTCGTCCACCACGTCAAGCTCAACGCGCCACCCGTAGAGCACTCCTCTGCTTCCACCGCCGGCTATGGCAGAGAGCGGAGGAGAGCCCACAATGGTGGCAGCAGAGGGTGGAGGAGGGGCAGGCTCGCGTGATCGGTAGGGTGAAGGAGACGACCGGAGGAGGAGAAGACTCACGAATGAGGGGGTGAGCGGACTCGTGCTCGAGCCTAGCGCAAGCTTGGCTCCACGGAGGCGGCCAAATCGGGTGTTCTCGGAAGCTAGAAAAACCATACAAATTGGTCTTCTATAAGCCTAGCTAAGAGGCGAACCAGAAACCATACAAGCTCAACCTTTACTGTAGACTAGGGGATTATGCAGAAACCAAGCAGGCCCTATGTTACCACACGTAGAAATGCAAGAACCCCACGGGCGCGATACACAGCGATCCTGATGAGAAGAGCTCCCGACCAAGCCCAAGGTAGGCAAAGGCAAACCATAGCGGCTTCGTAGTTTTCTCTGGAAGGAAATGCCATTTTTTAAATCGTGAGGCTCTTTCCCTAATCACCGAAAAACCGGATAAAGACGGGGCAACGCATAGGTTGTCTGTCCCCTCGACCCCTCGCATCGGCGGCCTGCATTATTCGTGCAGGTACAGGTCGAGGATCATGGCGTCGTGGCCGCGCTGGACACACATCATGACTGGCGACTGCCGAGCCCAGCTGCCAAGCCCAGGCGGCGCCTCATTTTGGTTTTTATGGCCTCGGACCGGTGGCCTGGTCAAACCACTCACACACACAGTCACAGACATTCTCCTCGGCGTGGTAGTTGTTTGGCCTTTGTTTCAGATTCCCGTCACGAATCTTTACACGTATACATAGAGTATTAAATATAAATAAAAATAAAAACTAATTTTACAGTTTAATCGGAATTGACGAGACAAATCTTTTGAACCTAGTTAGTCTATAATTGAACAATATTTGTTAAATACAAACGAAAATGCTACTTATTTATATTTTGCAAAAAAATTTTAAGTAAACAAGGCCCTTCCGTCCAAGTCCAGTGTCCATCTATCTATCTACAGCTTGCTTGCTCGCTTTGCTGTGTCTTTTGTTTGGACTTTGGTTCTTTGCTTTTCGTCCAGTGATTGGAATCACAGCCTAGCATTATGTCCCACCACCTAAGCATGATTAACGGCCATCATTAGAAGCACAAACACGCTGGAGGATGCCTGCCTTGCAATCAGCCATTACCATGTTGTCATGTTGCCATGCAAATGATACACAGTATTACAACAGAAAGTGTTCCTTTCCCTGATTAGGAATGGCATCAGCGCTAAATACTCACACATACACACTGCCTTTTTCTTGCAGTGTTCTACAGACTGATTCCAAAGCGACATAAGCATGGAAGGGGTGAGATCCTGACGTCCGTAGAATGGAACTTGTCTGAAATGGCTCGCCATGATCGATGCCAAATGCAAAGCAAAGCACCAGGGGAAACGACAAAAACGGAATCAGCAGAAAAACATGGGGAGGGACACAGGGCACATATTAGGCATGCTTTCTAACATGTTGATGGAAGAGAATCCATGGATGAAATGTACAGACACATGTACAGTACAGAGCAGCAACTATTCTTCAGTCCATCGCTATCTCATAGAACAAGCTCTCACTTTGGTTACTTGCAAAATATTTTACAAAATATGAATAGTATCAATTTCGTTTGCATTTGACAAATATTGTCCAATCATGAACTAACTAGGCTCAAAAGATTCGTTTCGTCAATTCAAATCAAACTGTGTAATTAGTTTTTATTTTCGTCTATATTTAATACTTTATGCATACGTCTAAAGATTCGATGTGACGGAGAATCTGAAAAATTTTATAAAATTTCTTGGAAACTAACAAGGCCACTAGAGACATACAAATGCGACCCCAAAAAAGAACAGCAAGCCAACAAATAATCAAAGAACCGAGACACAGAACGGGCCTAGAAAAAGTAACAGAGAAACTCTTTATTGTCCTCCTCTCCTATCATGCAACATGTTCAAATGGTGGCGGGTATGGACCTGTGGACCTGGCTAATGGCGATCGATCAAATTACGTCGGGGTGGTCAAGCTCAAGCAGCTGGCTGTGCTGCCCGGAAGCTGTAACCACACCTCAGGCGGCGGCGGATTCGGCGGTGCTCTTCACCTTGAACCGGTACAGCAGCTTCTTCTTCGTCGACGCCGGGTTGTTCACGGCGAGCACAACCTTGCCGGGCTCAGTGACCTTGAAGCTCCCCTTCATGATCGGCTCCTCATGGGCTGGCACTTTCCTCGTCTTCTGCACGATCACGGTGTAGCCGCCCTCGGCGTCAGGGGTGAATTCAGCACCATAGCTCACCTCCCATCCCAGCACGCGGAGCTCCCACACCACGGTGGAGTTCTGCAAATTAAAGATGGCGATTAGTTTCATCGTCACAATGTGGGATTCGCATGTGATGAGATTAAGGATGCAGGAAACAAGGAGCCGGCCAAACAAACCTCGGTGGCTGGGATTTCGATGGTTTCTTTGGAGGATGGTTTCACGGTGAGCTCGGTGACAGCATCAGAGGTGGAGAACTCGGTGTCATCTTCCTTGTACAAACCACCGAATTGGACCGGAACTTGCTCTGGCGCGATGTATCTGTATCGAATTCGATGCAATGTGAGGATGTGAAATCTGAATTTGTGATAGCAATGGCATACTGATTGATAGAATAAGTCAGTTTGTTGTGTGCAAGACTGCAGACCTGAAGAGGGTCTCCGCGGACTTGCCGGGGCTACAGAAGACGATCTTGCTCTTGGTGCGCTGAGTCAGGAATGGGCTCATCACTTTGTTTGCCGCAAGGTACCACCACGGCACATTGATAAACACCTGCAATTGATCAATGATCTGACCAAATCAATTTCCCCCAATTCAGAAAAACAGTCCCAATTGAGAAACATGTATGCCATTCTATGGCAAGAAGCAGAAGCAGCTACACAAGACTGGCAAAAGCAGGAAGCAGCTGCGTGAAAAAGAGGGAAGCAGGCAGGGCCAAAAAAGTCCCAGCCTTTGTTTGCACCACTATTTCGAGTTAGCACTAGCCTGCTGAATGTTACTGTTACTAGAAACAAAGCATGACAGGGGCATAGAGAATTCAGGGATCCTGTTTTTTAACCAACAAGCACAAAACTGAATACCGCGGAAATTCTCGGCTTCTTAGCTGAAAGTGTAGAATTTTGGACTATGATTCTAGGATCGAAGATCATTAAATTCCTTTTTTTCTCCTTTTGATGAAAGGGATGATTCGATCCGGTGTAGAAGAAGAGAAAGAGAAATACCTTCTTGGCCACGAACTCGGGGTAGTTGTCCTGGAGCAGGGCGAGAGCCTGGCGTGTGACGGCACGGTGCTTGCCGAGCATGGGCGGCGAGTTCTTGAGGTCGGTGACCTGCACCATGGAGCAGATGCCACTGGGCGAGAAGTCGAGCTGCTCCCGGATGCCGCGCTCGAGGAGCTGGATGCGCCACTTGAGGAAGCGCTCCCGCTTCTCCTCGTCGCCGAAGGCCTTCTCGTAGAGCTCCTTGTCCTGGAACTCGCCGTAGACGTTGTAGCAGACGGGGTGGCCCTCGCGGTCGGCGCCGCGATAGAACACCACGTTCTCCAGCTCCGGCAGGCCGAGGTCGGCGCCCAGGACCTCGTCGATGCCGAAGCGCTTGCGCCACAGCACCGCCGACTTGAGCATCGCCAGGGCCTCCTTCACCTTGAACTCGCGCGCGCGGAGGAACTTGAGCAGCACCGTGTCCGTGCGCTCGTCGTCGCCCACCAGCGGCACGCCCCAGATCAGCTCCTCCTTCGGCTCGGCCACCTGCGCCAGTGCGGACTCCGCCTCAGGCTCGACCGCGGTGGCGGCGGCGACGGTCTCCTCGATGGCTTCCACCGTTTTGGTGGCTTCCTCCTCGGCGACCACGACCGTCTTCTCTTCGGGCTCCGGCTCAGCTGGCTTGGTCTCCTCGGTAGCCGCCTCGGCCTTGGGCTCCTCGGCGACCGCTTCCGCCGCCGCCTCTGCCTTGGGCTCCTCCTTGGCAGGCTCCTCCGGCGCGGGAGCCTCAGTCTTGGGCTCTTCCGGCGCGGGAGCCTTAGTCTTGGGCTCTTCCGGCGCGGGTGCCTCATCCTTAGCCTCCTCGGCCGCTGCTACTTCCGCCGGCGCCTCTGTTTTGGGCTCTTCAGGTTTGGCCTCTTCCTTGACGGGCTCTTCGGCGACTGCCTCCTCAGCCTTGGGCTCATCCTCCTTGGCCGCCGCTGGAGCTTCTTCCTTAGCCTCCTCCATGGTCGGCTCCTCCTTCTTGGCCGGCTCCACCTTGGCTGCCGGCGGTGGTGGCGGCGGCGGCAGGTTGAACTCCCCGTTGGCGAGCGCGGCGGCGACGAGCTCCTTGAGCTGCGCGAGCGCCGTGCGCTCAAGGTTGGGGAGCTCGGACACCAGGTTACTCTCCTCCTTGAATGACCCGGTGCCGTCGATCACCGCCGCCTCATCCCCTGCGGCGGCGGCCTCCTCGGCCTCCTCCGCCTTCTTCTCCTCCTCCGCAGCCGCCTCCACGGCCTTCTCATCAGCCGCCACCTCCACGGCCTTCTCCTCAGCCGCTACCGGGGCGGGCTCCTCTGCCTTGTTGTCGGCCTCCGTCACGGCCACCTCGGCCGCGGGGGCGGCGGCTTTTGGCTTCGTCTCGTCGGCCATGCCTGCCTGATCGATCAAAGCGATCGAATCGAACGGCGTGTGTGGAAGGGAAGGGAAAGCGACAGGGCGGGCCGGAGTTGGTTCGGGAAATTTGGGGCAAAAGGAGAGAGTGGAGCGGGAGAGATTTGTAGGCAGCCGGCAGCAGGAGGGGGAGTGCACTGGCAGGCAGCGAAGCGAAGGAGAGGCAGGCAGGCAGAGCAGGCTGTCAGGTGCGCTGGAAGCGTGAGCCGGCAAGGAAGGGGAGCACGAGGTGTTTCTAGGTATGACTGGGGCAGGGCCCCATGATGTGCATGGATTAGCATGATGCTACTGTAGTTACAGTTTCGTTTGTTTAGTTAAAAAAAATTCAGATTTCGCTACTGTAGCACTTTTGTTTTTATTTGACAAATATTGTCCAATCATAAACTAACTAGGATTAAAAGATTCGTCTCGTGATTTACAGTCAAACTGTGTAATTAGTTTTTGTTTTCGTCTATATTTAATGCTTCATGTATGTGCCGCAAAATTCGATGTGACGGAGAATCTTGAAAACATTTTGAAAACAACGCCTTAGTTGACAGGCGCTCCAATCATTTGAAAGAACGAGGGCCTTGTTTAGTTTTTTTTTACAAAATGAACGCAGTAGTACTTCTATTTATATTTAATAAATATTATCCAAACATAGACTAATTAGGTTTAAAAGATTCGTCTCGTAAATTATAGACAAACTGTGTAATTAGTTTTTTTTATCTATATTTAGTGTTTTATGTATATACCGTAAGATTCGATGTGACGAGAATTTTTTTTGAACTAAACAAGGACCGACCTCTTACCTTATCTTATGTTATTTTTAAGTATGTAAGGGGGTGTTTGGCACGGCTCCACGAACTCTGCTCCACAAACTCTATATGGAGCAACTCCACAAAAAACTGGAGTTCGTGGAGTACCTCTTTAGGTGCTCTCACAACTCTACTATTTTTTCTCGAACTGAGTACGTGGAGCTGAAATTGTTTGGCTAAAAAACATGGAGCGGAGCTGAAAAACGTGGAGCAGAGCAGCCCCTAACGGGGTGTTTGGGACTGCTCTGCTCCACGTTTTACAGCTCCGCTCCACGTTTTTTAGCCAAACGGTTTCAGCTCCACGCACTTAGTTCGAGGAAAAAAGATGGAGTTGTTTGAGCACCTAAAGAGGTACTCCACAAACTCCCGTTTTTTGTGGAGCTACTCTACACTGGAGTTTGTGGAGCAGAGTTTGTGGAGCAGTCCCAAACACCCTCTTAAATTAGACAGAGCCTTAACAAAAGTATGAGAGATGATGTTAGAAATTTTTATTAGAAAAACAAAATCCCACCCATTGGATTTTTTAGACTTCGATCATTCATGGATAACAACAGTCACCGAGTCTAACCCATTTTTGAATTATCCACATCTTTCGTTACAAAAGTATATATTTATTCTGAATAAACGTCTCAACCTTAAGTTTTTGTTCATTGTATATAGAAGGAAAATGGATAAAAAAGAAAAAGAAAAAAAGAAAGGAGAAAAAGGTGTGAGAAACCGGGACGGATATGTCCGATCGGATACCACCCGCAAAACCTTTGTTGAAAACTTAAGATCACGTAACAAAGTTGTTAAGATAAGTTGTCTAAATAAATATTGCAAAAATTGTATCAGAAAAAAATATGATTAGAAGTTATGATGGTAAGTTATGTCTCGCAAAATATTATAAACAAATGTTACTAATATAATTTGTAACTTTCTACAAAAGAAAACTCACGGGAACAATTTTTTATTATAAACAACTCATCGTTGCCATCATGAGAAACTAAACAAAACTACACATGTGTATCATAATATTAATTTTTGGCCACAGTGACGTTTTAGGATTCAAAACATCGTGGTTGTGAGGATAGAAAACACGAATTAGGTGCATTTCACCTAAGCATGAATTAGCTATCTATTCATAAGATGGATCATGAGTAAAAAAAGAAAACATTGTGCCATAGACGGCTACACCGCCTACATACAACAAATATCGTGGTCGCCAACATAAAAAACAAGAAAAACATTTTGGGCGAAGCTATGGTCTTAGTAAAGAAATATAGTAGTACACAATATATTCACCTCTATATAGTGAATGGTGGAGCTTGAGCTAAGATGTAGGGGGTTATGCATCAAATGGCATTATATTACAAAGAAAATTCATGACGATTTAGTGGATAATTATAGAGCAGGAGGGTCGTGGCCTATCTTAAATTAAATCATAGATCTCTTGTAAATCTCCGTCATTCATATATTTTGTAAATCAAAATATTGCTAGCACGTGCACGCGTAGATTCATAGACTATTAATTGTTTTGTTCTGATGCTCGTCTTAGGTCTTGTTTAGTTCACCCTAAAAATCAAAAACTTTTTAAGATTCTTCGTCACATCAAATCTTACCACACATGCATGAAACATTAAATATAGTAAAAAATAAAAACTAATTATACAGTTTGTCTGTAAATCGTGAAATGAATCTTTTAAGCCTAGTTAGTTCATAATTGGACAATATTTGCTAAAAATAAACAAAAATGCTACAGTGCTACGAACCAAAAAGTTTTTACAAGACCTTAGGTCGGGACAAACGAAATGAGGCCTTGTTTAGTTCACCCCGAAATCCAAAAAGTTTTTAAGATTCTCCGTCACATCGAATCTTGCGGCACATGCGTGAAGCATTAAATATAGACAAAAATAAAAACTAATTACACAGTTTGTCTGTAAATCGCGAGACGAATCTTTTGATCCTAGTTAGTTCATGATTAGAAAATATTTGTCAAATAAAAATGAAAGTGCTACAGTAGCGAAATACGAAATTTTTTCAAAACTAAACAAGGCCTAAGATAGCGAGCTGGACGAGAGACAAGTGAAAACGTCAAACCATATACTCGTCGCTGGCTTCTTACCTCCCTCCTCTCTCCGTCTTCCACTGCACTTGGGCCGGCGACGTCGCCAGCCATTGCGGACGCCCTTAGAGTATGTTTGGATCTTTCAGCACTAATGGTTAGTTAGCTAAGAGCATTTCTAATTATTTAGAAAAATAACCTGCTATTTTTATTTTTTAGAAAAAAAAAAGAAAAATCATTCTCCAACAATTTAAGATAAAACTTGCTAATTTTTTTCAAACTGGAAAAAAGAGAAACCGCGCACGGATCTTTCCACAGTAGTCTCGCTTGCTATCCCGTGCGGCCGAATGTTTATCACTGTACCTGCTGTTTGATTATCACTGTTGGCCGGCAAAAGCTGTTGTTGTGTGTCGACAGCTGCTGCTGCTGAAAGCTGATGATGTTGATCTATGTGTGAAAGCTGCTGCTTCTGATCAAAAGTTCAGTTTAACACATACATTAAGTCTTAAGCACATACAGGCCTCGTTTAGTTCTAAATTTTTTTTTGCAAAATGTGAATAGTACCAATTTCGTTTGTATTTGAGAAATATTGTCCAATCATTAACTAACTAGGCTCAAAAAATTCGTCTCGTCAATTTCGACCAAACTGTGTAATTAGTTTTTATTTTCGTTTATATTTAATACTCCATGCATACATAAAGATTTAATGTGACAGAGAATCTGAAAAATTTTGCTAAATTTTTTGGGAACTAAACAAGGCCACAACAAATCAAAAGTTCAGTTTAACACATACACATGTGTGAAAACTGGCGGCCTTAGTCGGAGATGATGGCCAGAGGAAGCTGGACGCCTTGGTAGGATTAGCTGATGGCTGGAGGAAGCAGGGCGCCTTGATTCACGGTTGCAGGCGGCAGGATAGCGGCAGCTCGGCTGCGGTACGCGACCACACCAAGGGTCGCCGCGAGCGCGAGGAGACCAGATGAAACGTCGATCATAGAAAATTTGTTGGACCGATATATGTGGACCTATTTTTCTATGTTTACTAAGCCCAATTACTAAATTATTAGAGATACAAGAAAAATTTACTTGCCAAAAGTTTTAGCAAGTTGACAAATGACAATTTTTTCCAATTCGATTTTTTCAAACAATTAGAGATGCTCAATAGTTAATACCATTAGCTAACCGTTTGGATCCATGTACTAATAAATTAATATAGTTGACACCTATTAGCAACTATAAATCTGGTATTAAGACTAATAGCTAAGTCATGTTTGGATTCATACAACTAATATACTTAGCTACTAATACTTAGCTCCTTCAATTCCAATTCAAACGGGTCCAGCTAATTGTTAGCTAATACCAAACCACATCTTCCTAAAACCAAACCAACTAATAGTAGCTAATTGTTAGCTAGCTAAGATTAGTTATAAGCTATTAACTAGCCTACTTGCAAGGTAGCAGCTAATGGACCTGTTTGGATCTAAGCACTACAAATTAGCAGCTAAAATTAGTACTACTGGATCCAAACAAATCTGCTAACATATTTTCTAATTATTAACTGGAAGGCTGCTATCTTTAGTTCATAGTAGGTTTAGAGTTGTTAGTAGGTGCTAATAGTTCATATGTACCTTTGATTCATTGTCCAACCATGTCTTAGCAGGTGGATCCAAATAGCTCCATGCTAAAAATTAGCAGCTATTAGTTCAGTGCTAATGGATTCAAACAATATCATTAACAGCCTCCTAGGCTCCTAGCTAATAGTTAGGTTATATATTATTTGGATCTAATAGCACTAATTTTAGCTAGTAACTATTACTCTATTAGCATCAGTGGATCTAAACAGGTCATTTTTCTATCTAGTTTGTTTGTATTGTAAAAAGAACACATTTTCGTTATATCTGTATTTGGGTCCAAAAGTTGTCACCTAGATTGAAAATGATC
>Ga0182004_10005227_pt1 | contig 10575 bp, 10 predicted proteins | sample Sormic07211540_1_FD_120479 | JGI IMG/M metagenome (GOLD analysis project Ga0182004, IMG submission 120479) | Endophyte microbial communities from Sorghum bicolor roots, Mead, Nebraska, USA - 072115-40_1 MetaG | ecosystem: Host-associated > Plants > Roots > Unclassified | place: USA: Nebraska...
CATGGCCCAGAATCCAGTTCATCATCGTCGCACGAAGCATATTGAGATAGATATTCACTTCGTCCGTGAGAAGGTTGCTTTGGGACAGGTTCGGGTGCTCCATGTTCCATCGTCTCATCAGTTCGCGGACATTATGACCAAAGGGTTACCTATACAGTTATTCACTGACTTTAGGTCCAGTCTTTGTGTTCGTGACACTCCCAACTTAGACTGAGCGAGGGTGTTAAAATATAATTATAACAGCCCATATTGGGCTTACGGCCCATTGGCCTTGTAATCCTAGCCTGACTTGTATTAGTACCACATTGTAACTTGTAGATGTACTGCAAGCCTTCCTGGCTATATAATGAAGGTCACCCCCTGGTTAGGTGTGTGGTGTTTCTCTGCAATGAGCACCCAGCAGTGTACCCAGGTTTTGGTCTCTTGGTGCTTAGATCTTTTTTGTTTTCCTGACTATTGATCAGGGTTAAGTCACCGATCGCCCATCCGCCCATCGATCTTGCACAAATATGCTCCAAAATCAAAATTGACTATACCAGCCTCTACCACTTCAACCTCCACGGCGGGCAAGCGATGCCAAAGGGATGCCTTCCCACGTTGCTTCTCAGTCATTGCGTCCGCATGTCTTTATTGTTGGTTTGTCATTGCCACTACTGCCAACTTGCGCCATCATAGTCCCACCTCGCCCGTACGAGCAGCCGATTGTGCATGATCCACCTAGCTCCCGTAATTGCTACGCAACACCACCACCTATGTCTCCTCACTTGTCCCCACATAGTTGCACCTAGATCGCCATCTCCTATGCATCAACGATTATGCTAAGCAATGTTTTTTTTAGCTAATTGACTTGGTGAGCTCGTTCTCTTCTCAATGGACGAGAGTGTCTCTCTATCAGCTAGATGCATGCATAGTTCATGCAGTGGCTCAGCTTAGCTTCAGTTTTTGTAGTGGTGATCGTGCACAACAGTGACTCATTCATGGGATGGCATGAACCGATAGTGAGGTGCTTGTGGTCTGTATTTAAGTTGATCAATAGCATACAGAAAAAGTTGTGAGTTGCAGCACCAAAAGTTCCAGTGTGTTCGTGTTTTGTCCACGGAGTTGCGTGTGTGCATTCACTAAATTCCTAGGTCATCCTCTATCTCCGGCACGTATGGCCGGTGAGTAGGAGAGACAACATCATCGGGGCCTTTTATGCTAGTCCCTTGGACATTGGTAACATCATTGGGGCCTTTTATGCTAGTCCCTTGGACATTGGTGTATGGTTGGGATCAACTACCTAGTAAATCCAGTATTGAAAACACTACTGGATGCAGTCATCCCCCATGAGTTACTAGGCCTAGTAACCCTAACACAGACTTCGTCCGTAGCGACCAGACTACACCGATTTTGGCATTGACCCTACCTTTCTCATCCCATCCAATTTATCGTCTACATCAACAGTCCTGACAATGTCGACCTTGACATCGCCCTCTTCCATGACAAGACGTTGTCTCTATCATCACCATGGCACCTCTTTTGCGCCCATGGCTTGATGTGCAACTACATCGACATCAACAACCCGACCACAACTACGTAGACCACGACTTCATGGTATCTTCGACCATGGCTACTTTATGCTCACGCTTGTCTACAACGACATTGGCTCAAAGGGCTATCGCCTTGCATGAGATACTCATCGGTTTTCTTCTCCTGTTAGAAAACCTCATGGCTATGATAGAATTATTTGTGATTAACTTCTCATGTCCCAGTTTCACACCCAAGTCATGTAAATTCTATATATACCGCATGAGAGGCTCAATGTAAATCATCCTATTCCACAAATTCTATTCCTCTTATACATCCCATCACTGAGTCCTCACTAGCATATTATACTAAAAAAAAAATGGCAATTAAATCCAACAGGTGACACATTAACCAACAACTCAAGATTATGATGTTTACACCTAGCTCACCAGTGAATGCCCAATGTATTTTTTTCCCTGTAATATGTAAAGAGATGGAAAGTCAACAATGCACCACTTACCCAAGCTTAAGAAGCCCTGCAACAGTGCTGGCACTAATATCAAAGTCAACCTTTGGCTGGATAATAAAATTTCCTTCCCTTATAGGCTAACAAATATTGAAGGGAAGAGAAAGGGCAACATGTTACAGACCCATGTCAAACAAACATAATGAAAAAAAATAAGTCTGCATACCTCTCGTATCAACAATGCGAATCTTCCTTCACAAATTCTGACCCGGATACACTCACCTTCTGTCAGCTGGCCATTTGTTGGTACGCCAGGAAGCCTTAAGTACACATCAGTAAAGTTCTGGACAGAACTGCAGACTTTACTAGCATCTAGTACCTTCAGTATGTCTTGGTACGACACCTAGAAATAGAGCAAAAACTCATCACCACCCAAAACATGGAATGCGCATTGTTTTCCTAGATGGCTTCCTAGGTGCTCAGGGATAAAACCCCAGTAGCAGGTTTATCTAGGGAAAAAGTCTACATAACCTCCTCAACTATACATGGTAGACTACTTTACCCCCAAACTATAAAACCAGATTTTCTACCCCTTGTTCTGAAACCGGTCAAAGAACCCCCTCAAGCAGTTTTGGGCGGTGGTTTTGCTACAGTGATGGTGGCTTTGTGTTTTTCTTGTTTATTTATTTCCGCTGAATCTTTGAAAAATCATAGTAAATCACAGAAAAATCATAAAATGCAAAATCTAATTTTGTTGGACTCCACATGAATAGATCTGCACGGAGAACATATAATATGGTATGCTTTAGTACATTTTTTGTTGTAGCTTTAGATCTATGAATTACTGCAATTAATTACATAAAAGCATAGATCTAAAGGTACAACAAAAACTTTGTACTAAAGCATACCATATTATATGTTCACTGTGTAGATCTACTCATGTGGAGTCCAACAAAATTGGATTTTTCATTTTAGATTTTTCAGTGATTTACTATGATTTTTCAAAGATTCAGCAGAAATAATTAAAAAAAAAAGAAAAAGACAAAACACCACCGTCACTGTAGCAAAACCACCGTCCAAAACCGCTTGAGGAGGTTATTTGACCGATTTTAGAAAGTTCAGAGGGTAGAAAATCCGGTTTTATAGTTTTTTTTGGGGGGGGGGGGGTGAACTAGTCCACCCTGTATAATTGAGGGGGTTAGACTTTTTCCGTTTATCTAGCCTAGGCAACTATCTGGGATCTAGGGACACTATCCCCCCAGGGCAGTCAGCTAAGCATACTGATGACCTATTAGGTACAAATCAATGATCTGCCTCCCAACTATCACCTAGCGCCGAGGGTGAACATAGGAAATGTGGGAATATAAAGTTGTATGTTTACCTGTTTTTTACTTTTTAACACAAAAAGCGAGCTTTCAGGAGACAGCACAGGATCGAAATCGTTTTGAATCTTAAGCTGCCAAGCAAGTGGAGAAATAACAATGCATAAGTACACAAACTTACTGGATGCATCATAACAGCAGAATATTGGACAGTTATGTAAGGTGAAAAAAAATAGGTCAACACATGTTTCTTGTACCAACATGAGCATGGACAAGATGTGGTTCAATGTATTGCTGAAACAGTGGAAACACAGTGGTCATGATTTCAGTCTGGGAAATAGAAAAACCAGCACGATTCTTGTCTCTCTGTATTCTTGCAATAAGATGAGAATGAACTCCACCAACCTGTGCCAGGGAATATATTAACCTCAAAAGAAATATTTACAATGATATAGCAAGATGATGGAACCAGACTAGAAATTTGCTGAAGATTTGAGAAGGGTCTTACAACTGCAATCCACAAATCCAGAAATTTCCTTATAGCAGGATGTAAAGTATAGACACCTTCAAAGATGACCTGGTATCCAAATGTAAATCATGAAAGGAATAAGGATCACTCCTCATCCATGAGATCAGCATTGCAGATTGTAATACACCCTCCGTTCCAAACCGTAGCTCACTTTAGTTTTGTCCTAAGTCAAACTTCTCTAAGTTTGACCGAGTCTTTTGAAAAAAGAAAAAAAAAACACGAAGGACGCAGGAGAGCTGCGTGTCATTTCAAAAGACATATTAACACCTATAAGCTTAAATAGATGTACTATCGAAACATATTTCATGGAGAATCCATCCATGGTTCCGAATATTGTAACCAATCGTACGTTTACGCACACTTAATAGTCATTAACAGACCCCTACTGTTTCGTTTAGGCCCTATGCTGGGTTCCATATGTTACGAATAAAGAGAGACTGAATTGGATGATAATATTGAGGCCCAATAAGGATTACTATATATAGAGTACATGAGAGACACAAGATGAAAACCCAAGACTGAGATTACACTAATACCCTTGACTATTATACCTTAACACCCCCTCTCGAACAACGTGAATGCAATGTCGTTGCATTTGGAGAGTTGGCACTATGCACTAGACTTCAAATACAAAAGCATCCAAATTCCAAAATAGAAGATGTTGTCGAAGCGTGCAACTCTTGAACAACGTCGATGTAAAAAATGATCCCCACAAGAGGGTACTGCCTTCATAAGCTATATTTTAGCAATACCTCAAGTCTTCACAAAACAGAACATCACTCTTCAACTTTGAACCTTGCATTGGAGACTTTGAACTCGACAGTAATATAGAGATGTGTCAAATCAAGCCAAAGGAAGCACAGAGAGATCACTGCTGCAAGACTGGCACGCAGTAGGATAGAATGGTGGTGACGACAAAATAAACGGTCATTGATCATGAAGCGTAGCAAAATGGGCTACAAAAGAGACCAAGAGGGCATAGTCGCATCAATGATGATGATGATGATTAGCTAAATGGACAGACTCGGCTAACCAAAGAAACAAATGGCTGATCTGACAATAAATTTGTGGACATACGGCTTGGATGAACTATGATGTGTAGAATTCGACTTGGATGGACACTGATGCAATGTGAAGGCAGAATGCCAACAGGCTTCAATTGATTGAGATTAGAGTTACAAGGTGGTTACATATAAATAGGGGATTACTGAGAGCCCAAAGGGGCCAGGCTAGCCTAGCAGGCTGCGCCTAGTAAATGTCTAGGAGTAAATAGCACAATAAACTAGGAGACTAAGCTCAATAATCTAGGGTACTCTAACACCCCCCCGCAGCCGGAACGTCGCTAGAGCGGACATTCAGGCTGGAATGAAATTCTTGAAATGTGGAGGAAGGGAGACCCTTGGTGAAGACATCGGCTAACTGGGAGGTGGTGGGTACATGAAGCACACGGACAGAACCGATGGCAACACGTTCTCGGACGAAATGGTCGATTTCCACATGCTTAGTGCGCTGATGTTGTACAGGGTTGGTGGAGAGGTACACGGCGCTGACGTTGTCGCAGTAGACGATGCAGGCGGAGTCAAGTGGGTGGTGCAGTTCCTGGAGGAGCTGCCGCAACCAGGAGGCTTCGGCGACGCCGTTGGCGACAGCACGGTACTCTGCCTCAGCACTGGAGCGAGAGAGGTGCTGCCGTTTAGAGGACCAGGAGACAAGGCTTCCTCCGAGAAAAACAGCATAGCTAGAGGTGGATCGCCGGGTGTCCGGCCAGCCTGCCCAATCAGCATCAGTCAGTATATACGACAACTGTCCGAGGAATGAGGAGACCATGGTCAAGTGTGCCCTGCAGATAGCGAAGAATGCGTTTAGCAGCGACAAGGTGAACCTCCCGAGAGTCATGCATGTGGAGACAAACTTGCTGGACTGCATAGGCGATGTCGGGCCGGGTGAAAGTCAAGTGTTGGAGAGCTTCGGTGGGATCAGCAACAGAAGGACCGTCATCGGCTGATGTCTTGGCGCAGGTGTCAACCGGAGTGGAGCATGGTTTGTAGTCACTCATGCCATGGCGAGCGAGGATGTCCAAGGCATATTGACGCTGGGAGAGAAATAGAGAATCGCCCCGTCGGTGAACTGCCATGCCAAGGAAGTGGTGAAGAGGACCAAGATCTTTCATGGCGAATTCCTTCATTAGAGCATCAATGACCCGGCGAATAAGCTGCTGCGAAGAGGCAGTGAGCACAATGTCGTCCACATAGAGCAGCAAATACACGATTTCTGTACCGTGACGGTAGGCAAAAAGCGATGTACCTGATCGTGCTTCAGTAAAGCCCAGGGAGAGCAGGAAGGTAGCAAACCGGCTATACCACACCCGGGGGGGCTTGCTTCAAGCCATAAAGAGATTTGTTGAGTCTACAGACATGTTGAGGAAGAGCTGAGTTAGCGAACCCTGTTGGCTGGGAACAGTACAATGTTTCAGAAAGGGTTCCATGGAGGAAGGCATTTTTGACGTCCAGTTGGTGAATTGGCCAATCCCGAGAATGAGCGAGGGTGAGCACTATGCGAACAGTGGCAGGTTTGACAACGGGACTGAACGTCTCATCGTAGTCAATACCGGAATGTTGGGTGAAGCCACGAAGGACCAATCGCGCCTTGTATCTGTCCAGGGAGCCATCAGCATGAAATTTGTGTTTGAAAATCCACTTGCCTGTGACGACATTGGCCTTGGCAGGGCGCGGAACAAGGTCCCAGGTGTGATTTTCCATGAGAGCAGCATACTCTTCCCCCATGGCGTGACGCCAATGCGGGTCAGCAAGAGCGTCGCGGCAAGACCGGGGAATTGAGGAAAGGGCCTCGGCGTGGAGCTGGAGGCACGGCTGGAGATACCCAGACTTCCCACGGGTCATCATGCCATGAGTGTTGTCAACCGGTGGGATGGGGACAGCACACAGCAGGTCGTGGAGGATCAGTTTTGATGAACCGAGGCGGAGATGGGATGATAGTGGAGCGGCGAGAAGGAGCAGCCGCTAGTGGTGGAGTGGGTGGTGAAGGAGCAGTTGCAGGAGGGGGGTGCCGGGAGTAGAAATGAATAACCGGTGGCTTGTTGAAGTTGCAAGCCGGCGGGGCCAAGGGAGGCGCTAGGGCTGCTGTCATAGTAGGTTTTGGAGCTGCTGCCACGGAGGGCGCCGGAGCAGCCACCTGAGGCGGCATAGATGGCAATGAGGGCACTTGTGAGGGTGCTGAAGGCACCGTATGTAGCTGCTGTGGCATGGGTGGTGTGTGCCGAGGCGCGGAGGAGCCCGGTGGAGGCGGCCGGGGTGCTGACCGGGCCAGGTTGAGGGGCCAGAGTGCCGTCGAAGTGTCATCAGGCAGCTCAGGCACATCCTGCTGCACAGTCTGCTGTGCAAGCTGCACAAGTGGACCTGCAGAGGATGAAAGAACTGGCAGAGGGTCTTCGTGGTCGGAGGAGTAGCCGATGAAGGCACACAAGGTGGAGCGGGGGCGAGTTTGTGGGGGGTGGTGGCAGTGAGGTTGGGATAGATGTGCACCCAACCTTGTGGTGGAGTAAATAGCTCAATAAACTAGGAGTGTGTTTGGTTGCCATTCATTTCCAAGCTTGGCTAGCTTTTTAAGCCAGGCCAGACTTAACCTGTCTAATATAAGCTAATGCTCACTTGTTTGGTTGGAGGAATTGCTCAAGCCTGGCTTAGTTTGAGTATGTTTGCTGGTTTGGCTTGAATACAGTTACCCATTTCTGAAGCTGGTATGTTCACCTCCTTTGCAACATTCCACCGAACAGGTATGGTGCATGGAGCCGTGCTCTTCCACGGTGTCGTCCCCTGCCACCATTGCTAGCACCTTGGCGTGCAGCTTCTCCGTCACAGCCTGCCAGCCACCGTCCGAGGCCAAGAAGACAAGATGACGATCCAAAACAACAAGGCACACCTTGCTGCTTCACCGGCCATGGAGCACCACAAGTCCACAACGATGACTACGACATGTTGGTGGCAGACCATAGCAATGTAGAGATACATCATGCCGTTGCACGTCACGAAAACAACAGCAACGCCAAGAGCCACCGCGCCTCGTCCGATGACTGCGACTGTCACTCAGCGTCCGCGTCGCTGGACACACACAACAACGAGGAGGCCGCGGCAGTAGGATTCAGGCTGGGTCAGCATCAGCTTCAAATACAGTCTATCTGGATGTCGTCGAGGCCGCCTTCCGTCAGGCTGGACGACGACGTGTTTGTTGGCTGGACTCTAGACGGCACGCGCAGGACGGCATGGGCAGGGGGCGGTGGTGGTCCAACGCGGTGGCCGCGTGGTGAGCGGGAGAAGAGGAGGTGGAGGCCGTCAAGAAGAGTTGTTGTGCCTAAAGAGCCGCAACCATGGCGTGCGTGCTGCGAAGGAGGAGGTGCTCCGCTGAGGCCTCCACAGCGTCTATAGGCCCGAGCTTCCCCTTTGTCCCCATGGCCAGATCTGCAGCGACGAGTGGCGGGGACGAGCAGGGGACCACCACCGACGGGGAGGACGAGCAAGGAAGGAGGAGCAGAGCGCGAGGAAGATCTACAATAGTGAGTGGCGAAGGAGGAGGAGCAGCAGAGCTGGTGGAGGTGATGGAGAGAAGACTGAGCGGTGACAAGAAGGGAGCACACGGCTAGCTCAGGCCTGGCTATAGGAGAATCACCGATTTAGCGATTCCATCCTAGCCAGGCTAAGGGCGTACGGTTGGCCCATATTAGCCAGGCCTCCGCTCTTCTTCAGAAAACCAAACAACTAATTTTTGACCCAAAGAAGCCAGAGCTTGGATTGAGCTACCAACCAAACACACTCTAGGAGACTAAGCTCAGTAATCTAGGGTACTCTAACACAATGGAATTTAGGAAATAGGCCTCAACATACTCTAGCAGCAGAAGATGAAGCAAATTGGTGGACAACAGAAGATTGAATGCATGGGCACAGAGCAGAGAGCAGATCTAGCAGAACAGAGCACCAAGCACAAGATGGTGCAGAAAGAAATCAGCCAAGCAAGCAAACAGCAGGTTTGGGCCTTCATTCTTCAGCATTTGAACTTTGTCGCAGTTGAACCTTCGCCAACAACATCTAATTTCTCTGGTGGTGGAGGTTGGCTATCAGAAGGGTGCCAAAGAGATGAGGAAGGGCTTGAATTCCCTCATCATTCTTGTTTCCTGGGAAGTTGGGAACATTGGAACTCTTTTGTATTTAAGGAGCTTCTCCAAACGTTCAAGGGCTTTTACAAACCATAGGGGATGAGTGTAGTCTTTGGTGCATGGCAGGTGCTTCCAAGCTCAGTGACCTTCTAGCTAGGTCACTGACCCCAGGGGCTGGGGTTTAGCCACTGGTGTGGTAGGATGGTCATGTTTTCTTTTTTGTCACAAGCATAGTCTGCCTTGTGTGTGTGTTGGGAACCTCAAGTCCTAATTCTTTCTAAACTGAGCTTGTTTTATTTTTTTTTTCTTCTATCATAATGAAGTGACATGCAGCTCTCCTTTGTAGTTTGAGAAAAAAGGCCTGCTACCTGCTGGTCAATAATTAAAGAAGACATTATGACTGCCATGCACACTATTTGGGGAAAAAATTTCAGGAACCTCTGGCGGCTCAACTCTGCATATATCACACTAATCCTAAAACGACAGATGCTGATCAGGTGAATGACTTCAGGCCCATCAGTCTAGTTCACAGTTTTGCTATGTTAGTGACCAAAATCCTTGCCAATAGGTTGGCAGGACACCTTGATCAGATGGTCTCCCCTAACCAAAGTCCATTCATAAAAAATCACTAACTTCATGATGGTCCAGCAAACAGTCATATTTTTACACTCAAAAGCAGCCCCGTATTCTACTCAAACTGGACATTACTAAGGAATTTTGACTCGGTCTCTTGGGCTTTTCTCCTTGAGGTACTTGAAAAGTTGGGCTTTGGTCCTCGGTGGCATGATCTCCTATGCGGGCTTCTTGCTTCATCCTCAACACAGATACTTCTCAATGGCACTCCTGGGAATTTCATACAGCACAAGAGAGGGCTTTGTCAGGGGGATCCTCTTTCTCCGATGCTCTTTGTTTTGGTCATGGGCTGAACTGCTTGGTCTTTTTTTTTCTCGAACGGCGCAGGAGAACTGTGCGTCATTTCATTAAGATAAAGAAAAGGGTACAAGGGTCAGAGACCCAACACACCTCAAACATAAGGATAGAGACTCACCACCTAATGATCAAGGACAACCAAAAGCCTCTGAGCCCTATGCTTCAGCAGGCAGCGACCTAACAACAAGCTCCTGGAGTTTGGATGCCCCAGCCGAGCACCAAAGCCCTCCCTCCATGCAAATGGGCATCAGGACCTCCTGAATGCTCGGTCTCTTATTATCAAAGACGCAAGTGTTGCGATGCTTCCAAATCTCCCAAGCCACCAGGATAATCAAGGAATTAAGGCCTTTACACAGTTCTTTGGGGACAGCAGCAGTAGTCCTCTTCCACCACCTTGAGAAACGAGTTACTGATGGCTGTGGTGACAGCAGCAGTAGTCCTCTTCCACCACCTTGAGAAACGAGTTCTCTTATTGGAAGTCAATGATCCCATCAGTCGATCAAAAGCAGAATAGTACTCATCAATGGACATATCATTCTGCTCAATGACATGAGTTTGCTGCATAAGACTATGTAAAAGAGCCCCACTGTCCTGTACATAGCGCTGCTTTAGATTTTCCCATATGGCCTTAGCAGTTTTGAACTTAGATAGACTC
>Ga0182004_10005228_pt1 | contig 10573 bp, 11 predicted proteins | sample Sormic07211540_1_FD_120479 | JGI IMG/M metagenome (GOLD analysis project Ga0182004, IMG submission 120479) | Endophyte microbial communities from Sorghum bicolor roots, Mead, Nebraska, USA - 072115-40_1 MetaG | ecosystem: Host-associated > Plants > Roots > Unclassified | place: USA: Nebraska...
TCACAGATTAAAACTAGTTCTAGGTTTTTAAATAAATTCATTTTAGGGATTTTTGTATAAATTCCATTTCTCAAATCCTATGGCTCCAAAAATTTCACAAAATTACTCTTAAACCTTTTAACAGACAATTCAACCTAATTTGAATATTTGACAATTTTAGAAGCAAGCATAATATTTTTAACATATTTAATTCACCTGAAATAAAGCACACATAAATTCACACTTGAATTATTATGGTGCTCATGGGATGTGATGCTTATGCCATGCTTGATGAGAATGCTTATGAATGTTTTATAAGACTAAGTGCATGCTTAACACCTAGGGTGTTACATAAGCCACTTGGTTGGTACTAAATATGTTTTTACTATGTCATCAAATAATTAATTAAAGGTTATATAGCTGTTCTGGACAGCAAGGGAGTAATCTGATCATTGTTTGATGATAACTTTGCTTCCTGAAAGACTTATCTAAATCAAAGATGTTGTACACTTTATAAGCTAGCTGCAGTTTAAATTTGGGATCATTTGGTCTAGTAGTTTAAAAGTTATGGCTCTTCCAAGTTGAGTTCCAGAACTAGGTGCTCTCTGTTTTTCTGGAACAGAACCTGGATCTTTGTTTAGTTGACGTGTTTAACTTGTGAAACTTACTGTGATGTATAAAGATGAAATATAAACAATTTCATAAGGTTTCCAGAATGTCCTCATTCTTGTCTGTTGAATCTATATATCTCTAGTTACAAATTTTTCTTTGAGCTGTTCTGTCAAAGTAGTTGTTGCTGTTTATTGGTCTAAGTTGGTGAGTCTTGTTAGTTAAGTTGGTACTCTTTTGTGAGCTTGTTAGTGGAGACACTCCATAAATGAGTGTCCAATGAAGTTTCTAGTCTTATTACCAAGCATTCATCATCATCTAGTGTGCACACATTCCTCACTTATCATGCATGCAATAGGTGCAGCGGAAGTGGCAGCCTCGTTCGAGCTCGAGAGGGTGATCAACGAAGGCCCGGAGATCACTCAGGAGGCGGAGGCCCAGCCAGTCAGACAAGAGGAGCCTGAAGAGAAGGTCGAATGCCCTAGTCACAAACCTACTTCGTTCATGAAAGGCAAGCCCCGGAGCATCTTAATTCTCCCACTTTACTTTCAAAGCATAATTGAATATGTTATATCTATGGATACATTACGAATAGGAGTTGTGATGGAACCCTTCCTTGTCCAGATATCTTATCACTACCTAGTTGTAGAGTTAGGATCGAGTAGCAGCTTAGCCACGCTTTAATCGGTAGAAGTCGGGTGATACCCTGTCACCTGCGTGATATAGGGCTGATGTGGGATCATGATTGACTATATGTGCTATCGTGGGAAAGAACCTGGTTTAAAATTACTTAAGCCAGGCAGAGTTTTGCAAGGTGGTAGTAACTCCATCTGTGGCAGCTAAGGACTGATCGTTGTACGTCCTCTTGTCATGTTGAACACATGCCTGACACTTAGTTGGCCGGATGACTCATTGCGACTGCGAAGCCTAGTAGTATGACTCAGGCCGGAAGACCGATAAGTATAAAGTGTACACTACCGGAGGAAGTGCGGGGTGTGGGGGGCCATTGGCGTAAGACCAAGAGCAGGTGATTTAAAAGTCATGATCGTCCTGGCAGAGTGGCAGCCCTGGGAGTGCGCCGCTAATCGGAGCCACGATTCCTGAGTCGTACCAAAGGTGGCCTGCTTGCTCTCCGACGGGGGATGCTTGGGTGAGTGCTAGGAATAACCCTCCAGCTGGATAGGAATCAATTCGAATTGTCGTCTCTCCCGGATAGTGAGAACTTGACAGAGCAGCGGCAAACGTAGCATTCACTAAGCACAATGGTTCTTAATGATGATGTTGAGGATAGCAAGAAGGAACATCTAATGAAACTTGATATGGTTATTATTGTTTGCTAATAATCTAGTGAAGTGCTTAGTACAGGTGCTAATCTAGTGGTAGGCTAATGATAAGCAATGTGATGCTTTAATAAATGGTGTACTATCCAATTTAAGCTTTTGGCCAATGTTTGAGTCAAGCCAGCTACACTTTCTACTCAGCCTTGCATGATCCTTGGTGTCTTTTATGTTTGGTTAGACGGGTAATTCTAGCTGAGTACATCCTCATACTCAAGGTTTATTCCCTGCTGTTGCAGATGATGTCTTTTATGATGGCTTCTCCAAGACCTATCTCCATCCCGCTGGGGATGAGGACTAAACCGTTGGGCGCGGTTCTCTAACAACTTCGTACCCTGATGCTTTTGGTGGATGAGATGAGACTCTAGCAGTAACAAGAACTGATGAAATGTGTGTGTAAACTATTTTGCTTCCGCTACTTCAAACTTGTGTTGTATTAACTAGGTACTCCGATGTGGTGCCGCTTCGTCGACAATGAATGAACTATGTAACATTCGCTGTATTGTGTTGGACTATTACGATCTTGGTATGTTGCAAAGTTGGTTTGAAGTCCTTCATGATTTCGGTTGACTATCGGGATTATATGGGCTCAAGTCTGGAAACTTGATTGCTAGATCGATCTTTTCTACACTTGAACTCTTATAATTTGGTTGGTTCTGTGACAGTTGGCATCGGAGCAAGTTCAGCATTAAAATGCAACATCTGTGTATTTTAAAACAAAAGTGTTTTTCAAATAAATTATGAAAATCAATACCTAAATTATGCCAGTGGTCGAATCCTCCTTGCCCATATAAGGACTTTAGGTGGCTATGTAAGTACTGACTTGGGGGGTTTTAATTATGCATCTTCGGCAGTGCTCAGGTATGGATGTGTGATGACCGCACTATGCTGCCCTGTGGTCTAATGGTAGAGGTAGCCTTCATATGTGAATTAGCCACATATGTTGCTAGATTTGAATTATGCAACGTCGCACCTACGTTCTGGTAAGTGTGGGCTGTGAGAGCGTGATCGTCCAAACGGTGGTCTTGGGGAGTGTTCACGGTGGTTTTCTGGAATGGTTGCATGTCAAACCATGGAACCATGAAAGAAACAAATTGGGGAGTATTTAATTTCTCGCGTAGCTGTGGTGTCATTGTTTGTGCATGTCGGGCATGTATAAGCAATGTGCACTTAGTTTACTGCTTTCTTGAGTGAGATATTGGGAATTATTGGGCTGCAATGAAGTTTTCTACAGGTACTCTAACAACGCACCTGTAAATCAGTAGTTACCGTATCGAGAGACGAATGTATGCCACCGTATATCCGTTAGAATATTATTTTCCTAAGTTTGTAAGGGCGTACGGTTCGTGCATGCATCATATCGCATTCATACATACATACATTCTGTCTACTCCTTCCCTTACAATATCGTTCCTTTTAAATTTAAGAAATGTTGCTTAAATAAATTCTCTCTCACCCACAGTTATTCCTTGCCACAGATGGACGTGCCCGCCTCACCTCTCCCCAGCGACACCTTTTTGAGCGAGTTTGGCACTCCTACTCTGCTTTGGAGGGTACTGCAGTCACTAGGGTATACTGAGCCACCTCAGTACTCCTAGTGCGAGGTGGACATGACAGGAGGATTGTAGTGGTTCGCTGTGCAGGGAGTTGTCCCACCACACGGGGGCAGGCCTACATGGAAAGGGTGGACCTACAACTCAGATGAACAGACCTCATGGGAAGCAGCTCAGGTTGCAGCCCATGCTATACTACTCAATATCTCTCAGAGGTTTGGCGATGAGCTGACAGGAGGGCCAGCGGCCTCCATTCCCCATGCTGACCCAGTAGCGGCGGAGTGGAAGTAGGCTGATGAATGTGCATTGGTCCGAGGTCGAGGAGAGTGAGCTGAGAGCTCTAGCTCTGCTATGAGTGCTATGATGGTTGTGCTCAAGCTGTTCAGTCAGTGAGAGGACACCTATGCGCAGGTGATGGTGGCTGTTTGCCAGGCTCAGGAGATGCAGCAGGAGGCGGAAAAGCGTGCTCGCAAGTTTTGCAAGAAAGCTAGATTCCTGGAGCAAGCTCAGAAGGACCGCAATGACTGGGAGGACATCGTGGAGTATAGCAGGCAACAGTGGGTGAAGGCCATTAGAGAGAGAGATCATAAGTAGGACCAGATGAGTCAGTTGGCTAGGGAGAGGGAGACCGTGCAGGAGCGCTTGGTGCAGATCTCTCGTGAGAGGGATACTGCACTCCGTGTGTCGGAGAACAGGTGCCGGGCATGGGAGATGCACCGTATCCAGTCGGCTGAGCAGGAGAACTATCTACAGGATCAGATTGAGGCTGGTCTTGTGGAGATTCACCACCTCAACAACTTGCTACACCCTATTCCTCGCACTGTACCAGTGTACCCAGAGGTGGGACCTTAGGTGATCGTGGCCGATGATGATGGTATGAAGGTAGATGGACCGGCCGCGGCTGCACCACCCTTGCACGAGGACGTGGAGGACGAGGAGCTTGAGCCGGTTAGCGATGAGGATGGAGAGGCGATCTTCGACCTGACTCGGGCGACGAGCCTAGAGTGTAGTGGGTAGTTGGTAGCCATCCTGTGAGGCTCTTTTGTAGAGTAACCTACGGCAGTCATGCTCTTGTAATCATGTTGTAATCCTGAACCTTGATCTTATACTTATGCCTGTATTGTGGTGATGTAATAACTTCATGGACCCGATGTTGTACGACTTTATCATGTTCGAACGGCTGTGACGATATTTCCTATTGTTGTTCATTTTATGGATATCTATGTCATGTGTTGGAATTGGTGATGTTGTTTTTTGGAATTGAATTATTGTGCCTTTTTCTGTGAAGTTATTCCCTTAAATACTCTCAGGCATGATTATAAGTTCTTCAGCGACAAATTTTGTCATCATCAATACTCACTGACTGTGTCTTTACAGATGTCTCGCGGCACTCGAGGTGCGAATAATCGTGTGAACTTGAATCCACCCCCTCCTCCTCCACCGCCGAATCCAGCTGAGCTAATGCAAATGATGGTGGAAAGAGGTTGCTCACTGAGACTATCAATCAGATGGCAAACCAGGGTGGTCGGAATGCACAACATGGGCCAGCACCTAACCAGTACAACAGTTTCAAGGATTTCATGGATACCAAGCCCCCATCTTTTAGAGAGGCTGAAGAACCCCTTTAGGTAGAGGAATGGCTGAACACTGTGGAACAAAAGTTCCGCTTACTTCGGTTGACTGATAGTCTGAAGGCAGAGTGTGCAGCTCATCAACTGTAGGGTCCCGCGGGTATCTAGTGGAATCAGCAAAGGGAGGCTCTTCCAGATAACACTGTGGTGGACTGGAATCTCTTCCGTGAAGGTTTCAAGGGACATTTCATACCTCCTAGGGTTATGGAAATGAAGCATACTGAGTTCATGCAGTTAACTCAGGGTAACAAAACTCTGAAGGAATATTTGCATGCTTTCAATCATCTGTCAAGGTAAGCTCCTGAGTTTGTGAGCACCGAGTCAAAGAAGATTGCTAGCTTCAAGAGGGGTCTTGGCCCCAAGCTGCAGAAGACTATGGGCCGCACTAAGTGTGCCACTTTCAATGAGTTTGTGAGTGATGCTCTTACCCAAGAGAATTACAACACTGTGTACACTGCGACCAAGACTCGCAAGCGAGTTTTTGAGGCCAAGGCAGGGGCAACTCAATCCAAGGCTCCAGTGGCAGCTAGGCCCCAGTATCGTGCTCTAACTCCTAACACGCGATACGGCCCTCCAGCAAAGAAGAATTAGGCGATGTTGAAAGAGGCGAATGAAAGAGGAAGAAACCAAGCATTTCTGGGTCGATAAAAACAGAATTCTATGGTTCAAAGATCGGCTTGTTGTGCCAAAGGACCGTGAGCTCGAGAATCAGATCCTATCTGAAGCTCATTCGTCCAAACTGTCTATTCATCCTGGTAGTAGCAAGATATATCAGGACATAAAACCTCTGTTTTGGTGGACAAAGATGAATAAGGAGATTCTGGTTTTGTTGCTCGTTGTGATAACTGTTGTGTGTGAAGGCAGTTCACATGAAATCAGGCTTGCTTCAACCCTTGTCCATCCCTGGTTGGAAATGGGAAGAAGTGAGTATGGACTTTATCTCTGGACTCCCAACTTCTGTTAAGAGTTATGACTCTATCTGGGTGATTGTAGATCGCTTGACCAAGGTTGCTCGCTTTCCAGTTCGAACTGACTATCGTCCACATCAGTATGCAGAATTGTACTTCGAGCACATTGTCCGTCAGTATGGTGTGCCTCGAACTATCATATCAGATCATGGACCACAGTTCACTACCCGTTTTTGGGAGTGTCTTCATGAGCAAATTGGTACCCACTTGGTTCGTAGTTCTGCATATCACCCCAAACAGTTGGCCAAACTTATTGTGTTAACCAAATCCTAGAAGACATGTAGAGGGCGTGTGCTCTCTCTTCAAAAGTTTCTTGGGTAAAGTGGTTACCGTTAGCAGAATTCTCTTATAACAACAGTTACCATGAGAGCATCAAGATGGCTCCATTTGAAGCCCTATATTGTCGAAAGTGTCGAACCCCGTTGAATTGGGTGGAACCCGGGGAACAAAGGTATTACGACATCGACTTCGTGAACGAAGCGGATCAGCAAGTCCATACAATCCAGCAACATCTAGAAGCTGCTCAAGCTTGTCAGAAAAGTTATGCTGATAAGAGGAGAAAGCCGATTGAGTTTGCAGTCGGTGATCATGTGTATCTCAAGGTGTCTCCAATGAAAGGTGTACAAAGGTTCGGCGTCAAGCGAAAGCTTACACCCCATTATGTGGGACCTTATCGGATTCTTGAGAGCAAATGGAACGTGGCTTACAAGTTTCAACTACCGGTTGAGCTACGAGCTATTTTTCCTGTCCTTCACGTATCACAATTGAAGAAATGCCTTCGTGTTCTGGAAGAAAGAGTGGAGGTTCAGGATATTAAGTTGAAATCCGACTTAGTGTATGAAGAGAAGCCTGTGGCAGTTGTTGACCACAAGGAGTGGGTGACTCGTAATCGTGTGGTTAAGTTCTACAAGGTGTTGTGGAGTAACCATGGGGAGGAAGATGTCACTTGGGAAACAGAGGACTATTTAAAAGAAGTTTACAAAACCTTCTTCAAAAATCAGTAAGCTTTCAAATCTCGGGACATGATTTTTGTAAGGGGGAGGGCTGTATCACCCTAGTGTTATGGTTACATCTTTTCACATACATAACATGAGGATCATCATCTTCATAAGCATATCGTGATCATCATTTACCTTGGGTCATGTCATTTTATGCATAGGTGTGATTCAACTTGTTTTATTATGCCTTCTATGCTTATGTTTGTTTGTACCATGCTCTTGTTTGTGTTCTATGCCTTGGTAAAAAGTTCATCTATGCTTAACTCAACATTTGGAACAATGTTCAAGTTGGTCACATCTCCAAATTAAGTATCTAAGTCCTACTTTCACTTATAGGCTCTAAAAACCTCTTTTGCTTAGGTTTTTAAAAAGTGGTTCATAAATTGTTTGCATGTCAAACCTTCCTGTAGCATAGTTGTAGCAGATTTTATAAGGAACAAAAGTTGTTTCATGGCCATTTCATGAAAATGTGCAGAGCAAGCTCAAAAGTGGTCCACAAGACAGATTTGGGGCTGTTTCTCACACTTAGAAATTTTTCTAAGTCTGGAATCCCACCAGTTTGCTCGAGAGTGGTTTGGAGGGCTTCTAGATTGAAATCTAGGCTGAACCAAGTTATGGTCGTGTAAGCAAAGCTTGAGTCCTCATGTAGCTCTACATCATGGAGCAGTTAGCCAACAAAACCATTGATTAGATTAGGAGATAATCGAAGTCAAAGATCGAGTTTCAGTCGGTTTCAAAAACTGAATGGAGGCGGCGTCAATGGGGAGGAGCTCGCCGGTGACGCCACGTGTTCGGACCTGTGGCATCCGTACGTCGCTGTTGGTCCCACTTGTCAGCACCTAGCGAGTCCTCCAGGTCGCCAAGATGCCCCCGGTCGCGTGGACAGCACCATTCTCCCCCTAGCTCTCTCTCTCTCTCGCGCTCGTCGTCTTCTCCGCGCCTCCGCCGCTACTTCGGCGAGCTCGTGCGCTCGTGTCTCAGCATCTCCGGCCGAGCAACACCACGCAGCGCCCCGCCAGCTTCCCTGTGTCACCGTTGTTGCGTTGGCTGCAGCTGCCGAGCTTCAGTAAGCCCGCATTGTCTTCTCCGTCGCGAGCTCACCTCGCCGGAGTTCGGCCATGGTCACCGGTGTCGTGGCCAGGGCTCTGTAGTCCAGTATTTCTTCTCATTCTTGTTCCAAAAGCTTCGCCTTGTCATGCTGATGCTCGTTGGGATTCTCTTTCGCCCGGTCTCTCACCAGAGACGTCGGCGGTCGGCCGCACCCCACCGCCGTGCCGCCATTCGCGAGGGCAAGGTCCTTAGGGTGCGGTAGAGTTAGGGTTTTTGGTACCAATCGTCGCGGAAGAGAGTGAGGAGCACGATGGTGCCCTTGGCCGTCGCCGAGACCTCGCCGTCGATGAGATTTCCGGCAGTCAAGCCTCGCCTCTATTCTCGGGTCACTGACGGGTGGGGTCCGTTGATCTGCGGGGTCCCCCTGTCAGTCTCTCTCTCCTCTAGTTTGAATTTAGGGTTTGTGCTGTCTTTGGAAAATTCATATCTGGAATTTGCAAAGTCCCCTTGAGGTGATTCAAATTTTGTTCTGTTCATCTGATAGTCTAGTTTTTAATAAAAATATAATGTATCCCATGTTTCTGTGAAAAATAATTGTTATGGATTAATCTTGTTAATTCTATGTAAATGCATATCTCTTGATTTACTACTCCAAAGGCTGTGAAATTTTTATGATGTGCTCTGGATAGTATTAGAGTGCTCTCATAAATAATTAATGATTTTTGGAGTGTTGTTTCTCAGATATGTAATTTATGTTAATACTATGGTCTAAATTCATGTGTAAATCATATAAAATGTTATATGCTTATGCTGGTGTTCTCCTTTGGTGTCAATCTTGCTCATAGTAGTAGTAACATGTAAATAATCTGAAATCTGTTGTTTGACACTACCTAAGACATGTTTCTTAATTAATGAAATAAGCACCTTGTTACATGTTAACTAATTATCTTAACTTTGGCATGTGCAATTGCTCTAAACATTTTATGGTAATGTCAAGTTGCCATACTTGTGCTTCTGTAATATTTGTAGATTTTTCTGAGCACTCTTGCTGGTATCTTGTAATTATGCCATTTTATGGAATTAAATCAATAAATACCTTTTTGTTAAGTGTTTAGTAGTTAACATGTGGTGTTCTGGTAATCTTAGGTTATGATTGTGCTTATAAGCCACTTGGTTGGTACTAAATATATTTTTACTATGTCATCAAATAATTAATTAAAGGTTATATAGCTGTTCTGGACAGCAAGGGAGTAATCTGATCATTGTTTGATGATAACTTTTTCCCTGAAAAACTTGTCTAAATCAAAGATGTTTTAAACTTTATAAGCTAGCTGCAGTTTAAATTTGGGATCATTTGGTCCAGTAGTTTAAAAGTTATGGCTCTTCCAAGTTGAGTTCCAGAACTAGGTGCTCTCTGTTTTTCTTGAACAGAACCTGGAACTTCGTTTAGTTGACCTGTTTAACTTGTGAATCTTGCTGTGATGTCTAAAGATGAAATGGAAACAATTTCATAAGCTTTCCAGAATGTCCTCATTCTTGCCTGTTGGATCTATATATCTCCAGTTACAAATTGTTCTTTTAGCTGTTCTGTCAAATTAGTTGTTGCTGTTTATTGGTCTAAGTTGGTGAGTCTTGTTAGTTAAGTTGGTACTCTTTTGTGAGCTTGTTAGGGGAGACACTCCGTAAATGAGTGTCCAGTGAAGTTTCTAGTCTTGTTACCAAGTATTCATCATCATCTAGTGTGCACACATTCCTCACTTATCGTGCATGCAATAGGTGCATCCGAAGCGGCAGCCTCGTTCGAGCTCGAGACGGTGATCAACGAAGGCCCGGAGATCACTCAGGAGGTGGAGGCCCAGCCAGTTGGACAAAAGGAGCCCAAAGAGGAGGTCGAGTGCCCTAGTCACGAGACTGCTTCGTTCGTGAAAGGCAAGCCCCGGAGCATCTTAAGTCTCCCACTTTACTTTCAAAGCATAATTGAATATGTTATATCTTTGGATGCATTACGTATAGGAGTTGTGATGGAACCCTTGATACATTATACCCTTCCTTGTCTAGATATCTTATCACTACCTGGATGTAGAGTTAGGATCGAGTAGCAGCTTAGCCATGCTTTAATCGGTAGAAGTCGGGTGATACCCTGTCACCTGCGCGATATAGGGCTGTTGTGGGATCACGATTGACTATATGTGCTATCGTGGGAAAGAACCTGGTTTAAAATGACTTCAGCCGGGTAGAGTTTTGCAAGGTGGTAGTAACTCCACCTGTGGCAGCTAAGGACTGATCGTTGTATGTCCTCTTGGCCGGATAACTCGTTCCGACCGCGAAGCCTAGTAGTATGACTCAGGCCAGAAGACCGACAAGTATAATGTGCGCACTACCGGAGGAAGTGTGGGGTGCGGGGTGTTGATATTTGGGAACGCAATAAGGAATTGATCTGCAAGCGCA
>Ga0182004_10005229_pt1 | contig 10573 bp, 9 predicted proteins | sample Sormic07211540_1_FD_120479 | JGI IMG/M metagenome (GOLD analysis project Ga0182004, IMG submission 120479) | Endophyte microbial communities from Sorghum bicolor roots, Mead, Nebraska, USA - 072115-40_1 MetaG | ecosystem: Host-associated > Plants > Roots > Unclassified | place: USA: Nebraska...
GAATTCACCTTGTCAGGAGCAGTTTTGGCCAGTAGTGAACTCATCAATAAGCAGCGTCGACTATGTCGACGACCCATCTCAACCCTTCTGATTAAATCTGTGTTTGTTCGCCAATCCAAGATGCTTATATGTTTACTACCATCATTCAGCAACAGATCAACTTCCTGTCAACAAAACACTGGTTATGCCAAAGAATTGATTGATATAAGAAAACAGATCCAATTAATTGGTAGAGGTAAAAAGATAGCACCTCGTCATAAAGATTGGAAAGCTTCTGCCAGCTTTCAAACCGCAACGGATTGTACAACAAATCATACTTGAAAATATTGGCACTCTGTTCAACAAATTCTTCTCCTTCCTTTTTCAAAACAAAACCTGCATGCTTGTCGGTGGCACTAATATCTTCAGCTTGAGCTATGTAATAATATAAGTTTTCATAAACATCTGAGTAAGGCTCAGAGCTGCACCAAACAATGGAACATGTAGTTAGGTATACATACCAATAGTTTTGTGTGAAATCATAGAGAAGGGATTCTAGGTGTAACACACAAGCCAACCTGACAGTGGAGAGCTTTTTGAATGTTTCATAGCCCCTTTCACCTGGGAACAGTACATTCAGGAAAGCTTCCCTAGATCCATTGCTTTCACAAATTTCAGAGAGTATTTTTTCACATGAGTCAGGTCCATCCAAGAAATTATCAATAGGGTTGTTGACAAATAAGTCACAGGGTGGCTGCGGAAAGTGTTTACGTATAGCCCGCAGCACTCTCCGTAATTTAACCAAGCCAGTTTTCTAAAACACAAATGAAGAATGGACAAGGCATTAGACACTACTGAAAGTAGGAAACACAAAGGTAGTTATCAGAAATTACTCACAGATAGAGCTTTCGCATATGGCAGGACATATTGAAACACATCAGCACACTGTTCTTTGGTTTGATAATCACCGCGGCTTGTATTTTTATGTACTGCAAGATCATCTTCACTGCAAGAATCCGGGTTGATCTTCAAACCATACAGGCAGAAAAAAGCCTGGTCCAAGGCACTATCAAGACATGACTGTATCTCATCCAATTCTGCATGAACAGGAAATTTATCAGAGAGTAGATACAAATTAAATGCTATAGAGTTCATTGCTCTACTTTCACTGCAAAACCAAGAATTAACAATATGATAATTCATACGAGATATAGCAAGACAGTATTATCTCAAGTTATACATTATTTTCACCACAAGATAAATACAAAACCGCTGTATATTATTAAAATGGTCTGTGCAAATCCAGTTTTACCCGATTCTTCCTCATCATCAGAGTTCTGCTTACTGTCACTAACTGATGGTTCATCGGCCATACTATCTTCTTCTCTGCCGTCTTTTGGAACTGCATCTTCTTCCATCCCATTCGAATCTAAACAAGACAGAAAAAAAAACCCCAACAAATGCTATTAATTGGCAAGGAAACCTAAAACATGTCTATCATGACACATTTTGGTAAGAAAAAATTCTCAAACAAGAGTTTGGTAAGAAAAACATACTAAGTTGAGATTTTAGTTTCACATCTAGAGCCATGAGATGTTTGATTGCGAACTTGAGGAATGTCCCTTCCTCCCCTTCACCGTCCCTTCCAGCACAACAGAGCCCATACTCAGCAAGCAAATCATGGACTGCGACGATTAAGTCAACCTGCATTGGTGAATGGATGATTGAATGTTCAATAGGAAAAGCAATACTCCTTCCATTTCTTTATATGAAATTTTAAGATTCAAACCATGTAATCTTCAACCCGTAATTAGCCTCATGATACAAAATTTGTTGTACGAGAGTGATATCACTGGATTATTATTTGAGAGTGCTATCTTAAGGTTATGGTTTTGTTGCAACAAATATTGCAGTACAAAGTCTAATTTTGCGACTGTTTTACTAAGGTCGGGACGTTATTTACATGTATATTAGGTAATTAATTTTTGTGCTTTGCTGCAACCTTCTCTTATCTCCTAGGTGAGGTAAAGGTTGCTTTGTATGGGATTGTTTTCCCTTTTTTCTCTATAATATAAAGATGCATAGCTCTCCTGCTCCTGCATGTTTGAAAAAAAAAGGAAAAAAAAAAAGAGCTCTGTAACTTTGCCCAATATGAAGGTGGCATGGAACATACCTGAGTTTTGATGGAAATTGTAGGATCAAGGTGCTGGAGCTTGCAAAATGCAATTGCTGCATCTATGAGACAGGAACTTTCCAACTGGTCAACCTGATAGGAGGTTCCAGAGCATGAGAGTTTTCTCGATAGGATTATCTTGACAGCAGCACACATGATTGTCAGGAGCAATGATTGAATATCACCAACGATAGAAACTAGTGAGCTCCAGCCATCTTGCCCATCCTGAAGATGTGTAATTGTGTAAATCAATCTATGACTCTGATAACAGTGTTAGAGAAACTGATACAGTGAAGAAAACTGATACAGGTGGCACAGCAATATATGGAATTTCAGGTAATGCCTTTAATTAGAACATGGCAATGTCATGGAGCAATTCTCACAAGATGAAAGTACAAGCAGAGACATGGAGAATAGATATTACTCAAAGAACATAAAAAAAGATTTCCTGGATACTGGTTGTGTTGGTTCGATCTTTTCTACAAGACAATGCAGTTTAACCAATTACATGGAATAAGCAAGTGTATAGATCTTTCTGTTTTTACCCCATCAGCAATCTACTCCATCCAGTAAAAAAACGTAAGACAGTTTCCTTTTGCTTAATTTGCACGGTCTCCAAGATACAGGTTTGTGGAGGATGCTTTTGTGGGGAAGGCATATACAATTATACACACAAGGAGGAGCAGGTGCACATGGCACCAGACATGACAGCAGAAGCCACAGCCTGATCCAATCCAAGTTATCCATTGCCTTACTTAGTTTGTTAGTCATTTGGTTTGCTCTTGATTCTGTATACAGTTTGTTCAGCGCATTATAAAGAGCACGGAGTTTTCAATGAAGGCAAGGAAAGAATTATCGTAAGCCACTTAATCGGCAGTTCAGAGCCTCCTCGAGAAGGCGAATTCGCCTCACCTCTTTGTTATCGTTCAGTTAGCTAGCCAATCCATATCACAGGTCCGTTCGACTACTAGTATTTACCATAATATGTTTACAAATACTAAAGATTATAAAGTAATAACAGATTCTAAAAGAACTCTTTTTTACCAAGGCCAATCTAGATGTTCATAAATATATGAGTGGTCAAAGATACAAAAGTTGCTAAATGTGCCAAAGTTTTAAAGTCTGACTTTGTCACATCCACAGAAAATACTAATCAACCACAAAAAAGAAGTTTCAATCTCATTCTATACTCATATATAATATATTTTTGCATGGGGCACACTGACACTGATATACTTATGAAGTTACGAATTAACACAATAGTGATACTTGATACCTATTGTGCCAAGAATAAAAAGAGTTGAGTTAAGAGGGCGATGAAGGAGGATCTGAGAAAAAAAGGAATATCCAACTCACAGAATTATCACATTGATCAATTATGTCTTTTGCTTTACTGGCATTTCGAGACACATCTTTGACTGCTTCCACAACATTTTCTAGCCGGTTCCTGTTCATTGCTTCCACAAAGTCCACGTCGCTTGAACCTTTCGCTTTCAGGGGTGTACCCAATCCAACCATGCCAGCTGCCACAGTTAGAACTTGAATTTTTCTTCGATGGGAGTCAAGATATACCTGGATGTTCATTGGTTTTGCTTTTTCACATGCAGATATTAAGACATCCAAGGCAGACAACTCAAGTGAAATAACATTCTCACTTTCTCTTTGTGGACCATATGCATATCCAACATAGGCATCTTTGGTGGAAAGCAAAAGTGGAGGTAGCAATTGCATGAACTCTGTATGAGTTATTTTGTTGATATTCTCGTCATTATTCCAAAGGAGTGATTCAAGCCTGATCAAGTTAATTTCACGAAGAATCCTATCAGTTGTCAGTGATTTTATAAGCTTGGTGTGAGGTAGAAGAATGACCTCTCCATAGCTTTTGGTTTTGTTGCTATTTTTTAGTATTGACAGGGCAATATTGAACTCCTTATAAGCTTTCTCTTTGCAGTCTGATGAAAGGGACAGACAACCACTTAGCCAGAAGAAGCGAATCCAGAATGCACAATTCATGTTTGAAGAAGAATCATGTTTGGACTTTTGATCACTAAGCATATCAACGTGACCAGATTTGTCAGAATTTTCATGACTTCTCCCATTTACATCACTTGAAGATTCACCTGCCCTACTACTTCCCATATCCAAGTTGGCAGAATGCATTTCTCCAACAGATGTGTTGAATGGCAGTTCCAGAGCTACTGATTCAATGATCTTACAAAGATGGTAAGATGACTCAGACAGCTCAGAAGATGTTGATGGGCTTCCAGAACACAAAGCCCGATCATAGTACAGTTCAGCTAGAAATAAATTGCACAGTGCAGATTTGTCTTCAGCCCAGCCTCTAGTAAGTTTGTCCAGTTCAATGAACTTGACAAAATAATCTTGGAATGGCACTTTGAGATAAGACATCTCCTCAAGTAACATACAACCAATGTGTTGAGGGCCAAAATTTTTGGATATCTTGCATAGAAATTGCTTAAAATCATTTGCCTCCTCATCGGATGTATAGTTGAGAGTGTCAGGATTTGAAGCATCAGCATTTCCAGAAAAATCAACCTTTTCTACAGGACTTGGTCCTTTTAGAATAAATGATTCAAGAAACTGGGTCATAGCATGTGATATATCTTTACCATCAGATCCATTTTCATCTTTTCCAGATTTGCGACTTCGCAGTCTCTCAAGGCGCGTGCTCCGTCTTTCATGAGGATGTTCCCTATCAGAATTAGCATCTTTCTCTTTAAGTGGAGTTTTGCAATCATGAAATGGCAGAATCTGACCATCATGGTGTGAATCATTTCCATTTCCACCAGCAGATTCCACATTTTTTATTGTATCTGTAGATATGACAACATCAATCATGTTATAAGCAAGCCCCTTGTCACTACTCTCGCTGACTGAACACCTATCAACAGTATTTGTGCAATTATATTCACCAGCCTTCTCGTTGTTTGCACTTATGAAGCTTAGGATACCATCTAAAAGGGCCAACCATTTTGCTTCATTCAATTGCAATGTAGCACTCTGTTTACTCTTCTTTGTCCCTATTTCTTGACAGATTTCATCATCTACAGATTTTCTTTTATTGGAAAAGATGAGTTTTGCATGCTTGGGTTCAAGTATGTCAATACCCCGAGGTGCAAAAGGTACCGGTTCAGCACATTCAATGGTCTTCTTCACATGTAAAGCACGATGATGTGATGGCCAACTCTTAAGTATTAAATTTGCTACAGAAAGGCATGCGACTTCATCACTTATTGCTATAAGCACCTCCAACAATTTCTCCATGCAGTTCCCTATACAAGGCATAAATAATAATTGCATAAGAAACCAAAATAGGTATCTCGAGTGCGATAGATGAACTGAATTTCAACTATAAATCTATAATAATGAGTAAAAAAGAGTATCATACAGTTGTTTGGGCTGCATACAAGCCCTTGCTCAAATGCCCATCTTGATACGCTCAGCAAACCCATTGAACAAGAAAGCGTTCCCAGATGATTCCAGACAACTGAATCATTTGAATCAAGCTCTACAGCTTGTAGGTAACAATGAAGAGCATTATCATAGAACTCCAGACCTTGTTGAAGGAAAACAGATGCAAGGTTTTTCAATGTCAAAAACCTGTGCAGTTGAAAAAAGTGTGTCAGCATTTTATCAGTAGAAGTTAATGTTACTTATGCTATATATCTTACTCAATAGCTGACACCAGCCAAGTGAGTAATTATACGTATTTGGACAATAGAATTAAAGCATATTATTACAGGCACAGTAAGCTTATGATGATGTTATCACATATATAGAACCATAGGTCAATAACTACAAGGAAAAGGGATATCTTTTCAAACAAAAAAGAGGAAAAATACCCTAAAAATACCATACCAAAATCATCATAAATTCATGAGGAAATAGGCACAAAATGAGCAGTTTCTTTCTTGTATAATACTACAACATTACCATATTTTGCATTTGTACTAGTGCAGTTTGTGCACCTAGGACATAGATATTCAAATTATGATCACTTACAGGGCAAAATTGATCTTCTGAAGTCACTTATAGCAAGAAGGCTAGAATATCCCGTACCATAAAATTTAGAGGCACCAGAGTTTTATGCAATTAAATTGTTTCATGGATGGTCTTCCATTTTGTATGTTACTTCAGTACTATGCCCAGCATTTAAGCCAACAACCAACTAGATACATCTTTACCATGAATAAAAAAGGTATGAGAGAAGAACACCTTAGCTGCAGCAAATGCTGATCACTGCCAATGTTATCAACCTGTAGAGTAAACTAATCGCTGTTATGGATTTGATAATAAAACGACATATAAAAAAAAGGTGACATTGCCTGAACGTTTGATATTAGTGGGTCCTTCAAAACATCCTCGAGAAGTTCACGAGCTTTTGCATAGTCTTTTTGTTGCAACTTGAGGAGTCCCTCATGGTACTTCTGAGAGAGCGCAAATTCCTGACACATCAAAAGGAAATCTCAGTAACACAATAACATTGAGACAAGTATTTATAGTGTTTGACACTGAATTCACTCTTGCCACAAGAGAAGAAATATCAGAATATACAAGTCAGATGCTACTTGCTATTCAGCATTTTCTTGTATCAACCTATACTTATCAAGAAATAACCATTAATAACTTGCACCCACAGATCAATACATCATCCAACAAATTCATGAAAAAAGAACTGATATGTCAAAAAATTCACTCAACAAAAACAATACATACATGATTCTCTTCTCATGTGATAGGTACTCCCAATAATTGATATAGACAAAAGCTACAGAAAGGTGCTCAGCATTATTGCTGCTGTGGTTAGGTGCTGCTATGGGTATACCCCTACCCAACCCAGCCCACATTCAAAGAAAATTGAAGTGCTCCATTCTTCGAAAGCACTAACAGAATCAAGGGCAGAGTGCATATCATGTTTTGGAAATCAAAGACCACAAGTTCAGATTCCAATCCCCAGAAAGCACCAGAAAAAGTAAAATTTTGTTAATCAGACAACTGCTCACCTAATTAAACTATGATTTCCTATTTTCCACCAATAATCCCCCCTAAAATATCAATAGTCACATGAGATCAATTGATATTAAGATTTATGAACATAGAAATTAGGAGTACATTTGTTCATAAGAGATCTGATGTTCCCAACAAGAGTTTTTTGTTCACTACAAGCACAATTTTAGTCAGATCTGAGCACATTTGTTCCCAAGAGATCTGAGTTTCCCAACAGAACTGTTTTGTCCACTGCAAGCACAATTTTAGTCAGATCGGAAATTCGGAATACATTTGTTCCGAAGAGATCTGAGATTCCCAACAAGAACTGTTTTGTGCACTGTGAACACAATTTTAGTCAGATCGGAATACATGTTCCTAAGATATCTGAGGTTCCCAATCAGAACTGTTTTGTTCAATGCAAGCACATGATATATCCTTCAGATAACCCTCTCATCTGTGATAGTCTGTGCGACACTCAAGAGTTTCACAAAACAGTCTTTCCACCCATGTATCTCCTTCCACATTGATAAAAGTAGCACTTGGTATAAACGTCTAAATCACAAGGCTCCTGCATTCATAGTTGGCTCATTCAAAATCTATATATATTAAAATACCAATTTTAAGGATACACAGCAGGGCAGGGATATAAGCAGGGGGGTCCAGTGTGGGTGCTCAAGCCCCCCCTGCCCCACTGGACTCCATGGAATGAAGAGAGAGGGTAGTGAAAAGACTAAGGGAAGAAGAGGGAGAGAAAAAAGAAGAGGGGGCTGGAGGAAGAAGAAGAGAGATGAGCATCCCCCCACCCCCTTTAACTTAGGCCTTGTTTAGTTTCACCCAAAATCCAAAAACTTTTCAAGATTCCTCGTCACATCGAATCTTGCGGCATATGCATGGAGCATTAAATATAGATAAAAAAATAACTAATTGCACAGTTTACCTGTAATTTGCGAGACGAATCGTTTGAGCTTAGTTAGTCTGTGATTGGATAATAATTGCCAAATAAAAACGAAAAGGGCTACAGTACTAAAAAACTTTTCATGTAACGAATAAACAATAGAAATCATCATAAAGAATAGCACTTAAATCTTAAGAGCATCTCCAAGAGATTGGCCAAAAAGACTAGTCAAATTTACTGATTTAGCTACTCTCTAAAATAGATTTGACAAAAAGATATTAGAGTACTCCAACAGACTCTATAAAAGAATGGCTAGTGAGATAGACTATCCAAAAGTAGAGAGCGAATAAGGTGGAATGGAGAGCTGCTAAATATGAAGAGTCATTTACAGAGTTTGTTGGAGACGTTTTTCCTTCAACAATAGCCAAATTTACCTTTAGAAAATGATTTGGCTAATCTCTTGGAGATGCTCTAAAGACCTAACTACCTCTCCGTCCACCAATGTGACTACGTCTACCAGCCGGTAGAGTGGCAAACAATGCACATGGAACTGCCATGCCAGCTTAAATGTGGATCTTAGTGCTGAGATTTTCTGGATTTTACTCTATCCAGCAGTACACCAAATAACAGGACAATTGTACTGCACAGCTCATGATCTCTAAACGGTGGCTTGACAGGGAAATTACGAAACAGTTTCGTTAGATGAAACATGATTGACCCAACACATTTGCTCTCCACAAATCAGAAGCCCTAACTCATCCCCACCCAGAAGCTGAAGAAGCAAACCACTAAAATTTTCGGGCGATGACAGGTTCGGAGCGACAAGAGACCAGGGAGGAGGAGGATACCTACCTGAGCTTCCTTGGTGGGCGCGAGCGGCTCCCATTGGCCGCCGGAGTCGCTCTCGTTGATGGCCGCGATGGAGAACTGCGAGCGAGCGAGCGCGCGAGAGAGAAAGGGGGTAAGACGAAAAGCAGCGACAAATTCCAACAGGGAGCAGGAGGTGTGCGGGAACGGAGTGTGAAAGTGTGGCTCACCATGGTCGGCGGCGCAGCGGACAGAGCCGCGGGAGGATCGCCGGCGACGAGGGCTCCAGCGGCGGGGAGTGCTCGCCGCCGAGAAGGTGTTTCTCCCGAATAATTACGGAGTCACCACAATTGCTGGGGGGTTTTGTGTTCGTTTTGTTGTTGTGTGGAGTCTAGTCCGGTTGTCGGGTCGCATGCTCCAACCCGCGGCCAAATTGGGCCCGATTTAGAAGCACCTGCCGGGCCCTAACCCGGTAAGAGACGACTGGATAAGGCTTTGGGCGTCCCAACAGTTCCAAATAGCTAGTTTAAAAAGAATTTTATTGGCTATCACATAAAGGGATTAAATAGTTAGCGATTCCCAAATACTCCCTCTGTTCCAAAAAAATGTCGTTTTGGATTTTCATGCTACAACTTTGACTCAATTTATAGAAAATATGTGCAATATTTATATCTCTAAATAAATTTGTTAAAAAACTAGACTTAAAGATCTTTCTAATGATACTAATTATGTACTATAAATATTAATATTTTTTACTATATATTTAGTTAAAGTTATTTTTCGAGAAGCGCAAACGACATTTATTTTGGGACGGAGAGAGTAACTAGTAGTTTAGGATACTCTTTCATAACCCACATAATTCTCCACTATAGTGTTTTTGTTTATTATTTTTAAGACTCATCTAGTTAGCTATTTGTAATTTACCATTGAGGACACGCTTAGAGCGTGTTTGTCGCGGCCGCACGAACGCGACCGCCTGCTGCCGCGGCTGTTGTGTGTGTCCTGCCACAGTTACTTGCATGAGGCGCTCATTGTTGCCCGCCACCCAGAGCAGACTAGCAGAGACGTCGTTGTTCAAACTCGATTCCTCAATGTCGCGGCTCAGCCTAGATAATGTGAAAAGCAATTTCCCCTCCCTCTAGCCGCCAAAACAACCTTGTGTGTCCCGTTTTTAATAATGCCCCTAAGGCCCTAATTAGATAAGGCCACACTAAGTGTACAACCGGTTCAATGGAGGTTTAATTGCACAAACAATCTCTTAAGTGAATCGAAGTAGTTTAGACTTTGATTTGATCTGTTAGCAGTCCCACACCAATCAGGTCTAATCTTGATAACTCTTTGTTATATATAAACCTTACATCTACATCTTTGAGAATAATTTTTTTCAACCTCGCGAAAGCAATAGATATTTTATATATAACAAAGATCTATTAAGATCAAACCAAATCGTCGGACTGCTAAAGGATCAAATCAGAGTCTAAACTAATCTAGTTCACTTAAAAGATTGTTTGTGCAATTGACCCCCCGTTGGATCGGCTGTGCACTTCAGGGTGGGGAAAGTATGAAGTCAAAGCGAACATTCGAATAACGCAGATTCATGTAGTATATACGTTTGCGTATTCCCTATTTTTTTTGTTTGGCCGTGTCAACAACTTCCTCTTTTTCAAATTTCAATCATAAATTTGACGATGCTTTGAACGTTGCAAAAC